>Ga0208639_1000364_pt1 | contig 35523 bp, 35 predicted proteins | sample ETNtaG_33_FD_185772 | JGI IMG/M metagenome (GOLD analysis project Ga0208639, IMG submission 185772) | Marine microbial and viral communities from oxygen minimum zone, Eastern Pacific Ocean - ETNP201310SV76 (SPAdes) (version 2) | ecosystem: Environmental > Aquatic > Marine > Oceanic ...
CCAGGAACAGTCCCCGCGTATTGACAAACGCCATATGTTTCATGAACATAATAATCGCCCGCGTTTAAGCTTCCAACAAGAGGAATTTTTTTGTTTGTTTTTTTATTTTGAGAAGCCCTAGAAAACCAGCGCGGCAAATAAAAAGATCCATCAAACTCAAAGCCCCTCGATAATAAAGAAGATGAAAAAAAAATATTTTTACCGTTGTTTTTTTTATATGAACGATAGTTTATTGATTTAAACGAGACCTTGCTCTTAAATGTACTGGTGAGGCTGTTTTTTTTATTTGATATTTCTAGGTTGTTTTTAAAACAACGCAACCACAGTTCAACATTTTGAGCCCGGCTTTTAATTGAAAACAAGGGCTTTTTAGGGAAAGCATAAACTTTTGCGTTTTTTGATTCTCGCATAACGTTGCCCGTGTTTATATCAAAATATAAGACGCCCCCATCTCCACCTAAAAAACCAACACGAAAGGGGTGCGTAAGGCCAAAAGAAAAAACATCAACAACCCCGCCCCTAATGCTGTATTCTCCTGGAAATTCCGGAGCTTCAACTCGGCTATAATTGTTTGTGTTTAAAAAATCTATAAGACCCTCTTTAGGCTCCGCGCCCCCGGAAACAGAAAAAGAATCCTTTTTTTTATTATAAAACAAAGGGGAGTCTACAGCTTTTTTGTGCACAATAAATGTTTTTGTTTTTTTATGGTTTGAAGACATTAAAACTGAAGCGCGGTCAAACATTTCCTCGTGATAGGTTTTAGAAAAAGACTTACCTCCTTTTTCTACGAAAGGGACAAAAACAATTGTGTTAGACAAAAAATCAAAAGAGGAGGAAACATCATCAAAACAGTCTTCTTCACACTCTACAAAACAGTGTTTGTTTAATGTTTTCAGTATCAAAGGAAGGGCGGACCAGTCTTCAACAGAATAAATTGTTTTTCTGTTTTTTAATACCTCTGAGAGAATATTTAAAAGCGGCCCCTTTTCATTTATTTGTTTCACGTGAAACGCTTTGTGTTTTTTGCTAATAATTTAGAGCCTATTATGGTAATATCTGTTGGTCTAACACCAAAAACCCGGGAGGCTTGCCCCAGGGTTTCAGGCCTAACAGAAGAAAGCCTTTCGGCAGATTCTGCGGATATCCCCGGTGTTTTTTTATAAGAAAAATCAAGAGGAATTACACAGCTTTCAAGTTTTTTGTTTTTAAACATTCGTTCTTTTTCGTTTTGAATATAGCCGGCATATTTAATAGAGGTCTCAATTTCAAAAAAAGAAGTACTGTAAAAAGGAAGTTTTTTTAGTTGCGGGTTTTTTATCATAGAAAAATTAAAATCAGGGCGCTTTAAAAGATGCTTTATTTTTTGTTTGGTTCCACCAAAAAGGAGGTTTCCCCCAATTGATGAATGGATTTTTTGAGATGTTTTTTGATATACAGAATATATGTTTTTTTGTTTTTTTGTGTAGAGCCCCAGCTGTAAAGCCAAAGGAGCAAGCCTTAAAAGAGCGTTGTCTTGTCTTAAAAAAAGACGGTGCTCTGATCTTGAGGTAAACATTCTATAGGGCTCATCTAGATGGCTCGTAATAAGGTCGTCAATCATAACCCCTATATATGAGCTGGTTCTTTCAAATAAAAAAGAAGGGCTTTTTTTTATAAAAAGCGCGGCTCCTATACCCGCAACAAGCCCCTGCGCTGCCGCCTCCTCATAGCCAGAGGTTCCGTTTATTTGACCAGCAAGAAAAAGGCCTTCGATGTTTTTAGACTCAAGGTTTGCTTTTAGCTGCCTGGGGGGAACATAGTCGTATTCAATGGCATAACCGGGACGAACAAACTCTACATTTTTTAATGCAGGAATTGTTTTAAGCGCATCATGTTGAATTTTTTCAGGCAAGGAGGTTGAAAAACCATTAATATATATTTGGTCAGAGCCAAGCCATTCCGGCTCTAAAAACAAATGGTGAGAGCCCCTTTCCTTAAAACGAAAAACCTTGTCTTCAATGCTTGGGCAATAACGGGGGCCAACTCCTTTTATCTTGCCAGAAAACATAGCAGACTCTCCCCTTTTTTTGTTAATAAGCCTGTGAGTATCCGCGTTTGTATTAACCAAAAAACAAAGCTCATTTCTTTTTGTGGTTGTTTTAGAAAAAAGAGAAAAAACGGATTGTTTTTTGTCTCCAGGCGCTTTTTCACAAAGGTCCAAGTTAATACTTTTTTTGCTTATGCGAGGAGGTGTTCCGGTTTTTAGTCTTCCGGTTACAAACCCGTGATCAACAAGAGATTCCGTGAGACCATATGAGCCCCTTTCTCCCATTCTTCCCGCCCTATAGTTGTTAATACCAATATGAATAAGGCCGTTTAAAAAAGTCCCACACGTTATAATAACAGCTCGAGATTTGATGTTCCCATTCTTTTTAAGTTTTAATCCTTTTATTTTATTTGTACCAACGATAATCCCCGTTGCCTCATCTTCAACCGCCTCAATATATTTGTTTTTGTTTATTAAGCTATTAATATATAGGGGATATTTTTTTTTATCTACCTGGGCTCTTGTAGCCCAAACAGCCCTGCCCTTTGTTTTATTTAGTGTTTTAAATTGTATTGCACATTTGTCGGCAGCATGTCCCATTATTCCACCAAGCGCATCAACTTCCTTCACCAGCTGGCTTTTTGCTAAACCCCCAATTGCAGGGTTACATGAAAGCCTTCCAATGGCATCCCTATTTAAAGAAATCAAAACGCTCCGTACTTTCATTCTGCTTAAGGCAAAAGCTGCTTCAATTCCAGCGTGACCACCACCAACGATTAAGACTTTATTTTCCAACACAAAAACCCTTAAAGATATTGTTTATAATTTCATCCTTATCAGCATATCCTTGAAGTTCTTTAAGTTTATCAAAGGATTCCCTGATTGCAGAGGCAGCAATTGTTAGGTCGTTTGTTGACCTATATGAGTCAATGGTTTTTTGGAGCATTGTCCCTGTTTCTTCAAGAACTATTTTTTGTCTATTGTTTATTAAAAATAAATTATTATCAATAAAGCGCTTAAGATATGCTTCTATTTCTTGTGTTATTTTTTTAAATAAAGAGTTCATTCCTTTTTTTGTTTTGGAAGAAACCGACAGAGACCCCTCCTCTTTTTTGTGTGTATTTAAATCACACTTACTGGAAACAAAAAGAACCTTTTTATTTTTAATAATGCTTTTAAATTGCTTAAAGCTTTTCTGAGGAGAAACAGTATCAACAAAAAGGACTATATCCGCCCCTCGTATTGCGCTGTACGTTCTAGATATGCCTTTTTTTTCAACAACTTTTTTTGTTTTTCTTATTCCGGCCGTGTCAATAAGCTGTACGTTAATTTGATTGATAATTATTTCTTCTTCTACCGTGTCCCGGGTTGTTCCTTCTTCGTTTGTTACAATAGACCGTTCTCTTCCTAAAAGCTCGTTAAAGAGACTAGACTTTCCAGCGTTGGTTTTTCCAGCCAAAACAATTGTTGCGCTGCTTTTATTTTCTTTTGCTAAATAAGAAAAATCAAGAATTTTTTTTATAGAGTTGCGAGCTTGGTTTATTTCCTGAATATATTTTTTTTGAGATTTAAATTCAATTTCACTTTCGTTAAAATCAAGCTCATGCTCCATATGTGTTAAAATATTTTGAATTTTTAGGGTAATTTTAACCATTTTTTTAGAGAGGCTTCCTTTAACATTGTTAATAGCATAGAGGCTGTCAAGGTTATTTCCAGAATCAATTGCAGACTGAATAGACTCTGCCTGCAAAAGGTCTATTTTTCCCCCAACAAACGCTCGGTATGTAAACTCACCTGGAAAGGCCTGTCTAAACCCCTGTTTTTCGATACAGCCAACAAGCTTTTTGACTATTATGGTTCCCCCGTGTGTTGATATTTCAAGCATGTCTTCGCCAGTATAGCTTTTTGGTGCCCCAAAAAAGACAACCATGCACTCATCAATAATCTGTTTGTTATAATAGGCAGACCTAAGATGAACAGAGCTGTGCGAAGAAACTTTTTTTTGATTAAAGAGATTTAAATATAATAAAGAGCACCCTTTTCCTGAGCACCTAACAACATTTAGGGCAGACTTACCAGGGATTGTTGCCAAAGCAACAATGTTATCGTCTGTATTATACACAAACTACTTTCTTTTAATTGACTTTTGTTGAAAATAATTTAAAAAATTATAAACCGTATAATATAAATTTAATCCCGAAGGAAATGAGTTAAAAAGAATAAAGAAAAACCCAGTCATCATATACATCATGGGCTTTGTGTTTTTATCCATCGTAGCCATTGAAAGACGCTGGGTCAGAAACATTGATATTCCCAGAAGAAAGGGCAAAAAGGCAACCTGGTCCCCGTATAATGGAATAGAAAAGGAAAGATCAAAAATAGTGTCAGGCTGAGAAAGATTATTAATCCAGCCAAAGAAAGGAGCACCCCGAAACTCTATTGTTGATCTAAAAACAATAAACAAAGAAAAAAGCAGGGGCATTTGTATTAGCATGGGCAAACAACCACCAAGAGGGTTTACCCCGGTATCCTTATAGAGAGCAACCATTTCTTTGTTAAGTCTTTGGGAGTCGTTTTTATATTTTTCTTGAATTTTTTTAAGCTTTGGTTGAATTTTTTGCATATTTTGAGTTGATTTAAAGCTTTTTTTTGTGAGAGGGCCAGTTATAATTCGAATTAAAAAGGCAAATAAAATTAAAATAATCCCATAGTTTATCCCAAGCAAGTGAAGTTTTTTTAACAACCACAAAACAGAGCGGCTAAAGGGTTGAATAGGAAGCCAGCCAAAATTCATAACCCTGTCCAGGTAAGTTTTGGAAGACTCAATGGTATCAACATCAAGCGGACCAAAAAACTGAGAAACAGAAATGCTGGAAGAAGAAAAGTCCAACCCCATTGAATAAACGGGAATAACGCTTTGTTCATTAAGATTGGCGGCTGTCGCAGACAGCACCCCACCAACAGCCTGGTTTGATATTAGAGCATTAATAAAATATTTATTTCTTATCGCGACCCAATCTGTCTTTCCAACATAGTGAGCGGGGCTCTCTTTTTCCTCTGCGCTTTTAGGAGAAAAAGAAAGCGAGCTTATTTCTTTTGCTTGCGCAACATAACCACTTGAATATGTAAGCTCTTCAAAAAGGTTTTTTTCTGTTGTTTTAATTCCGTCATCCCATGTAAAAGTTATGTTTTCGGGCGCACCAGTTAACAGAAAATCATGGTTTATAATATATGTGTCACCATAAAAAACCATTTTTTTTCTAACAGACTGATTGTTTATCGTTTGTTCCATTATAACAACAAGAGAGTCTTTTTTTTGTAGAGAAAGGGTTTGCCCGCTATTAATGTTTGGGCTCACGATTTCAAAAGGCACATTAAAATAGTTTTCTGTGGACGCTTTTAAGCAAGGACTGCAAGGGCTGTCCGTTGCAATTGAAAGGTTAAGGCTTATATCTTTTAAATAATTTCCCTCGCTATCATAACCACCAAGATACTTGTATTGATCATCCTCAAAAGAGTGCATTTCAAAGTTTACAATAGAGCCCCCGCTAAGATTCGATATTAGAGCATTGTATTTATCTGTAACAATAGAAAAGCTTTGATTTTTAGTTTTTTGAGGGCCAGCGGAAACCCGGCTCAAGGTTTCTAAAACAGGCGGCTTGTTTTCTTTTTTTATAAACGGATCTTTTTCTACAAGCTTGTCCTCTGGAAGAGAAATCGGTTGCTTTTCAGAGCCAATGCCAATAAACTGCAAATAAAAAGGAATGGCCAGTGTTAATAGACCAATAGCAAGCCCCGTTAAAATTGTTCTTTTTGTATCATTCATTTATATTTTCTTTTTGTTTAAAAACTCTTGAAATAATTTAAAATGTTTTATTGGATTTTTAATTGTTTTTAATTGTTTTTTTGGCCGAATAAAAACAGCAATTTTTTTATTCAGGCGGTGTAATATAAACAGTCTAGCCCTTCGTTTAAAAAGATTTCGCTCAACAGCAGAGCCCAGGCGTTTGCTTAAACTAAAAACAACCCCAGCGCTTTTAGAACCAGTGTATTTAAAAGAGATTTTATTTGTTGTAAACGTGTTTGGACTTTTAATTGCAGCCGTTATATCAAAAGAGCTTAAAGAGCCTTTCAATCGCTAACCGTTAAACGCTTTCTTCCTTTTTTTCTTCTTTTTGCTAAAACAGCTTGACCTGCTTTTGAAGACATGCGCTTTTTAAAACCGTGTGTGTTTTTTCTTTTTCTATTACTAAGTCTTATTGTTGTTTTCATTTTATTAAACCCATATTCTTTGTCTATAATTTAGTAAAAAAGACTGACACTATAATAGCAGTATTTAGTTTTTACAAAAAACCTCTGTTTTAATTCCGCCCCGGGGGCTAAAATCCCCATGTACTTTTATTTTTTTTGGTTTACATGCCGCCTTAAAGTCTTTTAAAATTTTATTAGTTGCTTCTTCATGAAAAATTCCCAGTTTTCGAAACTTTACTATATATAGCTTTAATGATTTTAGCTCTACAATTTGCTTGTTGGGAGTATATTTTATATTAATACACCCAAAATCAGGCAGCCCCGTTTTAGGGCAAACACAATTAAACTCAGGAATAGAAACCGCAATAGAGTAGTTTTCTTTGTGGTTAATGTTTTCCACCGTCTCTAGGTCTTTATAGTTGGGAGTATCAGACATAATTATTTACAATAAAAATATAAACGAGAGCTGTGTTGTAGAAAGACTATCTTCCGCGCTGAGGTCTTCTTACTTTCTTTCTTCTTTTATGTCTTCTTTTCCATTGAAGAGAATTTTCAGAACTATTAGCGTCAACCTTGCTAATTTCCAGTTGTTTTTTTTGTAAATAAGACTCAACGGGAGAAACAACCACGACACCATATGACGAAGCCCTTCCTAGAACAAGAGAAAAACAACAAATAATTAAAACGCTTTTCATGATAAACATACCCCCCGGTATTCTTTTTTTACATCTACAGGATTAATATATAAACACTATAATATAAAAAAAAGAAAAAAATAAATTATTTTTTATCAAGTAAAATAAAATTAGAACAAACAATTTCAGTAGTTTTCATCTTTTGTCCTTCTTTGTTTTCCCAAGAACGCGTTTGAAGCTTACCCTCTATTGAAACAAGCTGTCCTTTACTGAGATTGTTTTGAGCAATTTCGGCCAGCTTATCCCAAATCACAATATTGTGCCACTCAGCCCTTTTGACATTTTCGCCATCTTTTTGTTTCCACGACTCATTTGTTGCCAAAGAAAAAGAAACAACGGGGACGCCAGTAGAAGTATATCGCGCCTCAGGATTTGCACCAAGACGACCAATTAATAAGACTTTATTTAAGCTGTTTTTTTGCATGGAATAATTTGGCACGATTCATTTAAAGAATCAAGCTATTTATGTGGGATTTTTAGAACAAAAGAAGCGCCACCATTTGGATTGTTCATTATTTTTAGTTTTCCTTTGTGTGCGCTCATTACTTTATAGCAAATAGAGAGGCCAAGACCAACGCCCTCTTTCTTTTTGTGATTACCACGAACATATCTTTTTGTTATGATTTTTAGCAAATCTTCAGGCAGGCCAGGTCCTCTGTCTTTAACCGTAATGCTAAAATGATGCCTGTCTTTGTTTAAAAAGATTTTTATTTTTTCTGTTTTTTCAGTATACTTATAGGCGTTTTCTAAAAGGTTTTTAATTGCAATTGCTATTTTTACTTTATCAACCCTTACAATGGTTTCAGTTAATTTTTGTGTAGCTACAACCTCTATGTCTTTTACAAAAGTAAGCTCTGATGCTTGTTTGATAAGCTTTGAAATGGTTGAAGATTCAATCTTTAGGTTTGAATAGGGGGAGGACATTTGATCAGACAAAAGAATGTTTGTTATAATAGAGTCTAAATAAAGAATGTTTTTATCAATTTTATTTAATTTTTCATTGGTTTCATAAAATATTTTTTTTGTTTTAGAAATGGTTTCCTCGTTTACACCGGCACGATTCATCTCATCAGCAAGAAGGCTTGACCTTTCTTTTGGCTTTAATAGATTAATAAGAAGTCGTATTTTAGATAGAGGGGTTCTAAGCTCATGGCTTACATCAGAAAGCAAGCGCTCTTTTTGTTTTAAGAGATCTTTAATTTCGCCAACCATTTCGTTGAAATTATTTGTAAGAACGGCCAGCTCATCATTCCCGGCAACCCTTATTGTTGAATCTAAATCTCCGTTTTCTAGATCAGCAATTCTTTGTTGAAGCAAGCTAATAGGTTTTAAAAAACGCCTTATTAGCTGATAAAGAATATACAAAGAAATAAAGGCCACAAGCACAAAAGGAACAAAAGTGGGAGGGGCGGTTGGTGGCACGTCTAGCGTTATTAAATACTTAAGCTTGTCTTTTTCAACAAAGGTTGCCTGCACAATATCTTGATTAAACTCCACCTCTCCAAAAGAAACATAATGCTTATATCGTATATTGTGATATTCGGAGTAATCTTCTGTAGAACTATAGCTAATATAATTACAAAGCTCAACAGGGGCGCTGTGATTGCTCCAAAAAACAAGAGTATCATTAGAGCAGTCCAGGTCATTATCTGAATTGAAAATTGTACAGCGTAATTGTAGATTTTCAAGTTCATTTTTGACGTAATTAAGATTTAGGGGAGATCCCCAGGAATCAACCATCTTATTATATAAATAAGCATCATGGGCATCTAAAATATCATCCCGGCCGGTATATCGCCAGTCTGTAAAAAAATATGTTACTAAAATCAAGACAAACGCAGCAAAAACAAATAAAATCCCAATCTTGCCAAACAGGGTTGTAAACCACCACCGGGCCGTTTGTTGAAACCAGCCTTGTAATGGATTAAGTATTTTTTTCACTTCTCTTTTTGTATTGCGATAAACTTATATCCAACACCGTGAATAGTTTTAATAAATCGAGTTCTTGCCGGAGTTTCACCAAGTTTATTTCTTAACCTGCTTACAAGAACATCAACAGACCTATCATATGTCTGCCAGGTGATTCCGCGAAGATTTTCAACTAAAAACTCTCTATCTAAAACTTTATTGCTGTTGTTTGCAAACAACAAAAGAGCCTCAAACTCAGATGTTGATAAAGAAACAGCGTTGCCATCTAGCGTAACCCCTTCTTTTAATTTGTTGATTTCCATATTATCAAAAGATAAAATATCAACGAGCTCATTTTGAGAATATACTCGTCTTAAAATAGATTGAATTCTTGCTAGAAGTTCTCTTGGCTCAAATGGTTTTGCAAGGTAATCATCTGCTCCCAGTTCAAGACCAACAACCTTATCGGAAACCGCTCCTTTGGCTGTTAGCATAATGACTGGCAAATCCATAGTTTCTCTTATTTTTCTTAAAACTTGGAAACCATCCATTTCAGGCATCATAATATCAAGCAAAATAAGGTCAGGCTCTTTTTTGTTTAGCGCATCAATTGCCTTAAGAGGATTATGAAATATCAAGGTTTTATATTTATGTTCAGATAAAAATTCGTTTAATAGCTCAGTTAGTTCTTTGTCATCATCAATAATGAATATTGTTGTCATTGTTCAGGGCTCCTTATTACTGAAGTTCAGATTTTATTTTATCAACCAGCTCAGAGGCGTGTTTGTCCTTGTTTATTTTTTCTTCAATAGTTTTACAGGCATGTATAATGGTTGCATGGTCTCTTTTTCCAAAATGATTCCCAATGTGTACAAGAGAATTGTTTGTAAGCTCTCTACATAAAAACATTGCAACATGTCGAGCAAAGACAAAATCTACTTGTCTGCTTTTGCTGTAGATTTTTGTTTCACTTATTTCTGTTTTTTGTGAAACCTTTTTGCAGATTTCCTGCATTGATATTTTTTTGAAGGCCTTGTCCCCTAAAATATCTTGGATAACAGTTTTAGATAGGGTTTTTGTAATATCTGTATTGGTTAATGATGAAAGAGCCAATATCTTTACCATTGCTCCCTCCATCATTCTAATATCATCTGTAAAAGAGGCAGCAAGAAACTCTGTAACCTCATAGGGAATTTCTAGTTTTTCATTTTCAGCCTTTTTCATTAAAATTGCAATTCTGGTTTCTAAATCAGGAGGCTGAATATCAACAATAAGGCCTGATTGAAAACGAGAAACAAGGCGATCTTTTAAATTTGTTAGTTCATTTGGATGCCTGTCCGTTGTTAAAATAATTTGCTTCCCCTGTTGAAATAAATCATTAAATAAATGAAAAAACTGTTCTTGAGTTTGCTCTTTGCTTTGGAAAAACTGCACATCATCTAAAATCAAGATATCAACATTTCTATAATATTGGGTAAACCTTGTTGAATTATTGTTTTGAATAGACCTAATAAAGTCTAACATAAATTTTTCACTAGTGACATAAATTACTCTCATTTTAGGCTGAGTTTTTAAAATATGATTACCAATAGCTTGGATTAGGTGTGTTTTTCCAAGACCAGGATTGCTGTAAATAACCAGGGGATTAAAAGGGGTTTGTCCTGGGCCATCAGCAACAGAACTTGCTGCGGCCTTTGCAAATTGATTCCCCTTTCCCTCAATAAAGTTAGAAAAGGTGTATCTGCTATTTAACTGTGAAGCGCGATGGAATTTTTTAGGAATTAGACTATCGACCTTATTAATTTTTTCTTGACTATCTTCTTCCGGCTGTATTAGTACGCTATAATTGATTTTTAAAGAGAACCCAAAAGTTTTTTGAATTGCATCGCCCATAGTCTCGCTATATTTAGACTCTAACCATTCATAGTGAAAGCGATTAGGGACTTGAAGTGTTATTTCTTCTCCAGTACACCCTATCATAGCAATAGAGTGAAACCAGGTTTCAAAAGCTTGCTCAGACACAGTGTTTCCAATATGCTCTAAGCATTGATTCCAAAGCTTGTTATGGTCCGCGGCTATTTTCATTAGTTATTCACAAGTTATAAACATTAGTTGTAAACCAGGTTAATTTAAAATAATTTAAATAGAACTTTAAAGCTAATAATTTATGAAAATAAATAAATTATATATTATGTGGTTTGTTTTGGTCCTTTTGTGGAATTTTTGTTTTCCTGGAGCAGGGCCTGCTTGGGATGTGTTGGTTGCAGTGTTATTATCTTTAATTATAAAGGTTTTAGAAAAAAATAAATGAAGCTACTTTTTGTTTTTATTGTTTGTTGTATATATTTTGTTTTTATATGGCAGTGGAAAAAAAAGCCACAGGAGTTTTATATAACAAACAGGTTGTTTTTATGGGGACACAGGGGGTCTCCTGAAAAAAAAACTGAAAACACACTTTCATCATTTAAAAAAGCCATAGAACAAGGAGTAGATGGCCTAGAGTTTGATGTCCGATGTACAAAAGACAAACAGGCGGTTGTTTTTCATGACAATGGCCTAGAACGTTTAGCCGGAATTAATAAAAAAATTAAAGACATGACGTATGATGAGCTGAAAAAAATCCACCTAATTGGTGAAGAAACAATTCCGCGGCTAGACGACCTAACAAACATCATAAGCAAAACAAGGGCAATTAATATAGAAATCAAGTCAGACTCACTTTTCCGTGGCTATGATGCAATTGGTCCAGTCGTTTCGTTTATAAAAAAAAACAATTTGTATAAAAAGTGTATTGTTTCATGTTTTAATCCCCTGGTTTTAATAAAATTGAAAATAAAAACAACGCGGGTTATAACAGGATATTTATATGTTAAAAATGTGCCGCTACATGCCTGGCACAATGTGTTTTGGATGAAGCAAGTCAGGCCAGACAGCCTCCATGTTCACCATAGCCTGCTTGACAGCTGGCCGGTTAAGTGGGCACAAAAACAAAATTTAAAAATAAGCTCTTATACAGTGAACGATAAGGCGGTTTATAAAAAGATTAAACAGTTAAAGCTTGACGGTGTATTTAGTGATAACATTGAATGCTTAAAATAGAGTAAATTAGTGTTGTTGACAAAGAAAAGCGACCAACACATGTTTAAATATATTCAAGAATTAAAAGAAAAGCATAATGCTGTGATTCTGGCTCATTATTATCAAGAACCAGAAATACAGGATATTGCGGATTTTGTGGGGGACAGCCTAGAACTATCACGCAAAGCTGCGGGAACCAATGCAGATGTGATTTTATTTTGCGGTGTTCATTTTATGGCCGAAACTGCAAAAATTGTTAATCCTTCAAAAAAGGTTATTTTACCTGACATGGATGCAGGCTGTTCATTGGCGGACAGCGCACCACCAGAGCAATTTAAAGAATGGTTAAATCAATTTCCTAATCATGTTGTGATATCATACATTAATTGTTCTGCTGATGTGAAGGCTATGTCTGACATGATCTGTACTTCAGCGAACGCAAAAAAAGTTATTGAATCAGTGCCTAAGGATAAAAAAATTCTTTTTGCACCTGATCGACTGTTAGGACAATATCTGGTAAAAGAAACAGGACGAGATATGGTTTTATGGAACGGCACTTGTCAGGTACATGAAATTTTTTCTGAAAAGGCGCTTATAAACCTAAAAGTAAAAAAACCATATGCCTCTGTTTTGGCTCACCCGGAGTGTGATGAAAATATTTTAATACACGCAGATTTTATTGGTTCGACAAGCGCCATTATAAAACATGCAAACAACTCTGAAGAACAAGAGCATATTGTCGTTACAGAACCAGGAGTTATTCATCAAATGCAAAAAAACAATCCATCAAAAACATTTATTCCTCTTCCAAACAATACGGGGTGCGCGTGCAATGAATGCCCCCATATGAGACTAAATACAATGGAAAAAATTATAGATTCTTTAGAAAATCTTAAACATGAAATTACACTTGATGAAGACATAAGGCTTAAGGCACTAAAACCCCTAAATAGAATGCTAAAAATTGCATGACACGCTTTAAACAATATAGAGAACTGCCCCCCGAATTTGTTAAACAAAAACTAGAAGAGTTTTTTGCTGAAGACTGTATTGATAATGATATTACAACCAGCTCAACGCAAACATCGGGACATGCTGTTAGGGCTGTTTTTATAGCAAAAGAACCCCTTCTTTTTGCAGGCAAAGAAATCATTAATCAAGGATTTTCAGATTGTAGAGTTGAGGATATTGTAAATGATGGGGAAAGCCTTAATAGGGGAGATGTTATTGCGTCGATACACGGCAATATTGATATAATATTAAAAAAAGAACGCGTTGTTTTAAATTTAATTCAGCGTTTAAGCGGTATAGCAAGCACAGCTTTTAAGTTATCACAAATCACTCAAAAACATAATATTGAATTATTAGATACGCGAAAAACAACGCCAGGTTTTCGGTTGTTTGAAAAATTTGCTGTTGCAATTGGGGGCGGCACCAATCATCGGTTTAGCCTTCAAGAGGCTGTTATGATTAAAGATAATCATTTAATTGGTAATTCTGATATTTTAAAAGCAGTAAGCAGTGCTAAAGCCTCAAATCCTGACGGGGATATTCAGATTGAAGTGGATACTGAGGATCAAGTAAACGTTGCACTAGAATCTGAAGCAACCTCTCTTTTATTGGATAATTTTCAACCGGAGACACTGCCCGGGGTAATACAAAAAATTAGAACGCATCCCAAGGGCGCCAACATGTATGTTGAGTTGTCGGGCGGTATTACAGCAGACACATTGGAAGAGTTTTGTATTGATGGAGTTAGCGGGATATCAATGGGCGCTCTTACGCACAATATTAAAAGCAAAGATATAAGCTTAGATATAAAATGAATCAAAAAAAAACAGATATTTTAATTATAGGCCTTGGTTTAGCTGGTATGACCGCTGCAATTACAGCTGCTAAAAGCGGTAAAAAAATTATAATTATAACCAAAACAGCCTCCCCTCAATCAGGTAACACGCCATGGGCGCAAGGAGGCATTGTATATAGAGGGCTCAATGATTCTCCCGAAAAATTAAAAAAAGATATTTTAGATGCTGGCGCTGGGCATTGTTGGGAAGAGGCTGTAGATCATTTATGTAAGCATGGCCCGAGCCTTGTTAAAAAGATTTTATTGGATAACTTAAAAACTAAATTTGATAAAACGGATGATGAATTAAACCGCGTAGCAGAAGGCGCGCACAGCGACCCGCGGGTTATTTATAGTCAAGATAAAACAGGACGAAGTATTCATCGATCAGCATTACAATATTTACAACAGTTGGACAATGTAGAAATTTTAACAAATCATACAGCCATTGACCTTCTAACATTTTCTCACCATTCAACTTTTTCAACTGATATTTATAAAAAACCGGCATGTTTTGGTGCAATGGTGTTAAATCACAAGAATGATGTTATGCCTATTTTATCATCTAAAACAATTTTAGCTACTGGAGGCCTTGGTCAACTGTTTATGCATACAACAAATCCAAAAGAGGCAACAGGAGATGGAATAGCAATGGCATGGCGCGCAGGTGCCCGCTGCTTCAATTTGCATTATATTCAATTTCATCCAACAGCGCTTTATCATCCAAGCGGAAGGTTTTTAATCTCGGAAGCCGTTAGGGGAGAAGGCGGAAAATTAATAAATGCAAGCAAAGAAGAATTTATGCACAAGTATCATAAGCTTGGGGCTCTGGCGCCACGCGATGTTGTGTCTCGTGCAATTCACACAGAAATGATTAAGAATGATATTGATTGTATGTTTTTGGACATATCGCACAGAAAGAGCGATTGGATTAAAAATAGATTTCCAACAATTTACGAACATTGCTTATCAAAAGGAATAGATATGACCAGGCAACCTATCCCAATTGTTCCAGCCTCTCATTACAGTTGTGGTGGTGTAGGTGTGAATTTAGTTGGCAAAACATCTTTGAAACGATTATATGCAGTAGGAGAAATAGCCTGCAGCGGGCTTCATGGCGCAAATCGTTTGGCCAGCACATCACTTTTAGAATGTGTAGTTTGGGGATATTTTGCAGGGCAAGATGCGATAGAGAACAAAGATGATGGAGATTATTTTCCATCAATGGATGAGTGGAAACAAGGAAAAGGACAAGTTGATCCCTCTCATATTGCTCAAGAGTGGCAAACAATTAAAAATACAATGTGGAATTTAGGTGGTTTAATAAGATCACAAGAGAAACTACATTCAGCCATGCATATTTTACGTAATTTGCAATCAGATGTAGAAAGTTTTTATCAAAAAAGCAAATTGGACCAAAATATTATTGCTCTTAGAAATGGAGCTCAAACAGCACTTGCGATTATTGCCTCTAGCATGGAAGCTAGAGAAAGTAAAGGGACACACTATGTGTCTGATAATCAGTAAATAAAATTATCAATCAATCGAACATTTTTCAAAAATACAGCAGCACTAACTAAAATTTGTTTCTTTTTAATTTTATTTACCTCATCTAATGTTTCAGTGTCAGCAATAGAAATATAGTCTAATTTCAAAGAAGCAACAGAGCGTATAGATTGAATAAATTCATTTTTTAATATTTGGCTGTTTCTTTCACCTTGATCTAATAGCTGTTTTGTTAACATTAGGCTTTGATAAATTTTACTAGCTTCTTTTTGCTCTTTGATTGATAAATATGAATTTCTTGAACTATATGCAAGACCATATTTGTTGCGAATTGTTTTTCCAGCTATTAAATTAATAGGGCTTTTATTTTGACTAATCATCTTTGTGATAATAATAAGCTGTTGAGCATCTTTTTCACCAAAAACGGCATGAGTTGGATTTACAATATTAAACAGTTTAGCTACAACCATTGTAACTCCCTTAAAAAAATGCGGTCGAGACAGGCCTTCTAGCTTTTTAGATAAAGGAGTATCATAAAAATATTCATCCCCCTTTTGATTATATATTTCTTCTTTTGAGGGGATAAAAACCATATCAATTTTTTCGTTTTTTAAATGCTTAATATCGTTATTAATCATAGAAGGATATGAGTTTAAGTCTTCATTTTCAGAAAATTGTGTTGGGTTGATAAAAATTGAAACAACAACATAATCACATGTTTTTTTTGCTATTTTTACAAGAGAAAGATGTCCTCGGTGTAGCGCGCCCATTGTGGGAACAAAGCCCACCGAACCAGAAAGCGACTTTCTCCACTTGATACATTCTTCAATAGAATATAATATTTGCATATTATTTATTTTCTATATCTGCTTTATATTTTTTAATAAGCTTTAATACCTTGGCATACATGTTATCATATTGCATCGCATGTTTTGGAGGCCGGGAAGAGCCGTATCCCAAAACATCATGAAAGACTTGTATTTGTCCATCACATTTTTTACCAGAGCCTATCCCAATCGTTGGAATATCTAGCTGTTTAGTAATTTTGTCAGCAAGATTATCTGGGATACACTCTAGCACAACACCAAAAGCCCCAGCTTCTTGTAGAGAAATAGAATCATTTATAATTTTTTGCGCATCATTTGGGTTTTTGCCTTGAATTTTATATCCAGACAGCTGATTATATGATTGGGGAGTTAAGCCAACATGGCCTAAAACAGGAATGCCATTATCTACTAGAGCCTTAACATGTTTTGCAATATGTGTGCCACCTTCAATTTTAACAGCTGAAGCTCGGCCCTGTTTAATAAACAGTCCTGCATTATTAAGCGTTTCTTCTATAGATGGTTGATAAGATAAAAAAGGCATATCTGCTACAACGAGCGAATGCTTTGCACCTCTGGTAACAGCCCTAACAATAAAAAGCATTTCTTCCATTGATATCGGAATTGTTGTATTATATCCATAGATCATCATAGAGGCACTATCTCCAACAAGAATTAATGGAATCTGTGCCTCATCAACAATTTGTGCAGAGGTGTAATCATAAGCCGTTATAGTAGAAAAGGGTTTTTTAGAATGTTTAAAGTCTTTAATATGTTGAATAGTAAACTTAATCAATCGACAATATTGTTTTGTTCATTTAATCTAATAATTTTTGGCTTATGGTTATTAAAATTTTCATAATCAATAGAACAATAAGACAAAATAATAACCCTATCTCCTGCACTTACAAGATGAGCAGCAGCTCCATTAATACAAATGCTTTTAGATCCAGAAGCATCTGGAATAACATAAGTTTCTAATCGTGCTCCATTTGTGATATCTAAAATATGTACTTTTTCATAATTTTTAATATTGGCGGCTTTCATTAAATCTGAATCAATAGCGATAGAGCCCTCATAATCAAGGTTTGCATCGGTAACTTTGGCTCTGTGAATTTTTGATTTTAATAATTTGATTTGCATAATTTTGATAAATTAAAATATTATATATTGGTAATTTACTACAAAAATAAAATTATATTGAAAAAATAGTTATTAAATTTGGATATTTTTAATTAATTTTTTGTGGAATTAGGAACACCTAATTTCAACTAAACTATGAGCAAAAGCTTCTTATATTTATTTATTCTATTTTTTGCATATCAATGTGCATCTCCATCTGCATCTTCAGAAAAACCAAAAAACCAACCAGAAAAAAATGAAAAAAACGAGTATTTGCAAAGCTTGAATCAGGAGAGCAATTATAAGCAGGAGGCGGTTGATATGGATTTAAATAAAGAAAATATCTTTATTACAGAAATCCAATCTGAATTACATACCAATAAAGCTGAAATACAAAACCTAAGATCAGTGATTAAATCATTAAGTAAACAGCTTGAAAACCAACAGGCAGTGTCTAACGCGGAGCTTTTGGGCTCTTCGATTGGTATCTATAATCAAGAAGTCCTTATGCAAAGCGGAACAATTTATTATGGAAACATCATTTATCAAGATCAGGATTTTGTTACACTGGAAACATTAATAGGAAAACTAAACATTGACAGAAGTCAAATAGTTAGAGTTGTCTCACATCAAATGCCCGAAGAAGAAGAGGCGGTTGTATTTCCAGATATTGCAATAAGTCAAAGCGCGATGAGCGTTGAAGATGGGTCCCTATTATATAATAAGCCAGCAGAGGTGATTTTATTGGGCAATATTACATCATACAATGATGACAACGGAGATACAAAATTATCAGGCAATGTAAAAAACATTGGGGGTAAAAGAGCAGATTTTGTTAAACTAAACATTACCCTATATAGAGATTGGTCTCAAAAGCTAGACCCAAAAACATTTTCGGTTTTTGTTAATGGAGAAACACATTATTTAAACCCGGAAGACAGCACAATGGTTTCACTAAATAGTTTAAGCCCAAAGTCTCAAGCCTCTTTTGAATTATATGTGCCACAAAATTTTGGGACAGTAATGAGCTGGACCTATAATATCGACTATGAAGAATATGAATAATCAATTTGATTAAAAAATATTTCAATGCTTAATAAAACATTCAAATATTTTTTATATGTTCTTTTTATTTTTTGTTTCGCATCTTTTGCACTAACCAATACACGTATTTCTTTTTCAAGACCAGGATCCCTAATTAGGATGCCATCATCTTATAGCGTGAACACGATTAATCAATATTCAATTGGCATTTCTAATGAAATTATTAATACAAACACATACAATCGAGCACAATCTATTTATATTCATGGAATATCTTCGTCTGGCATGCAATATGGCATTGTATATTCAACTCATGCACAAACAAACAATAGCGATACCTCGCCACCATCAGAAATTTCATTTCATTTTAATCATAGATTTTATGAAACAGAAAAAATGCATATCATGGCAGGCATAAATGATATTTTATTTACGTCTACATCTGAACATGAAGTATCTTTATTTGTGAGCTTAATTAACAAGGGGGTTTTCCTTGGCTCAAAAAAACTTTATATTTTAGAAAGCGGTATGGGCTTTGGTTCAGGTAAAATTAACAACGATTCTCACAATTATAATGATGAAATATCACACAAGGCACGATTTTTTGTTGGGTTAAATTTTCAAACGCCATTTTTAAAAGATAAGGGTGGCGTGGATTTAATGTTGGATTTTGATGGCAAGGGGACACATCTTGGTACAAAAATACCTATTAATAAAAAGTTAAATATAAATTTTGCTCTAACAAACCTTCAAAATATAAGCGATTTAAATCAATATAGTGATCCTGTAACACAATCAATTTTTTCAGATACTCCCGGAATTGCCTTGGGCTTAAATTTACTCATACCATCTAAAACAGACCCCCAGGCTAAGCTAAATGCAATAGATATAGAATTTGAAACGGACGAAGAAGAGTGCATTATAACACAAACAAAAGCAATGCGCAATGCGCCGCTCTCTTTAGATGCCCAATGCAAGGACCAGGCTTTAAATCAATTTGTTAAGGACATTAATAATCATTTTACAACACTTAACGACTCTATTATAGTAATAGAACAAGCAAACAAAGTGCACAAAACTCAATTATTAGAAAATAATTATCAAATAAATATGTTGCAAGATTCTATCAATATGCAATATCTTAAACATCGCATTTCTGAGTCAGAGTTGAATGTTGCGATGAAGCATTTATCAAAATCATTGCAATATTTTTATTTAGAAGATTATTTTTTAGCTTTAAATGAAGCAGAAGAAGTTATTGTGCGATTTCCAATGTTGGCAATTGCCTATGCAAGAAAAGGAACAATTTATTATCAGATGGGAGATTTTCAAAACGCAACATTAAACTGGAATCTTGCATTAAAGCATGATCCCGAGTATGAAGAGGTACAAAACATGTTATTAAACATTAAAAGAGAAATAGAAAATAATAATAATTAACTAGGAGATTTATGGATATTGCATCGTTATTTGGGTTAGTGCTTGGTATTGTTTTGGTTGTTGGTGCTATGATTATGCAAGCAGGAGATGTTGCAAGCCTGTATCAGTTTGTTAGCATTGGAAGTTTGATGATTGTTTTGGGAGGTACGATTGCAGCAACAGCAATTGGATTTCGAGTTAACGAGATTTTAAGAGTATTTACATTGATGAAATTTGTAGTAATAAAACCAAAATTTGTTTTACATGAACTAGTGCAAGAACTAATTGACGCAGCAGAAGCATATAGAAAAGGTCCATCAGAACTAGAAAACTTTGTAACAAATGTTAAAAATCCCTTTATTGTAGATGGTTTAACATTTATTGTGAATGGCATTAAGTATGATGATTTGAAGGCTATTTTATATCAAAGAGAAAAGTTCAGATTTAACAGAGAAACCCATGAATCTGACCTGATGCAAACACTGGGAACATTTTCCCCCGCATTTGGTATGATTGGAACCTTGATAGGCTTGATATTTATGTTGAACAATATGAATGGCGGTGCTGGTGGAGCAGCTGGTATTGGTCCAGCGATGGGCATTGCTTTGATTACAACATTTTACGGATCTCTTTTTTCGAGCTTAATTTTTAATCCTTTCTCTGAAAAATTACAATTAAGAAACAGAGAAAATAGACAGGCTAACGAAGTGATGATTTCAGGATTATTATTAATTTGGCAAAAGAAACACCCTTTAGATGTGGCAGACATGCTAACATCTTATATTGAACCAAGAGATAGGTTAAAATATTTTAGTGAGACAGATTAGTGGATAACGACTATAACACATTACAAGAAACAGAGAAGAAAAAAAAATCTGGAGGAGGATGGCTTACAACATATGCTGACATGATGACATTGTTATTTGCATTTTTTGTTTTATTATATTCTATGTCCTCTCCAGACCCTGTAAAAATGTCTCAAATTCAAGATGCTATGGAAAAAGCTGCAGGCAAGTCAGGGAAACTTAAAACACAGAGTGAAGTGAAAGAAGAATTTGAAGAAATTATTCAAGAACTTGGAATAAAAAAATCAACTAATATTATTAGCGACCCCAGAGGAGTTGCTATTGAAATGGATGGAGATATTTGTTTTGGCTCTGGTAGCACAAATATTAAAACAACGTTAGAAAAAATCTTAAATGAAGCAGCAAATAAAATATTAACCAATGAAGAAGATTATAGAATGGTTATTATAGAGGGTCATACAGATTCTGATAAAATACCAAAAAAATTACAAAAAATTTATCCAACAAATTGGGAATTATCTGCGGCAAGAGCTTCAAGTGTTGTAAATTACTTAATAAGCCAGGGTGTAAATTCTGGCAGATTACAAGCATCAGGCTATGCAGACAGGTGGCCAGCAGAGGCATCCTGGTTTGATGTAAGAAGTGGTAAAATTACAGATCAAACAATTGCAGAATATAATTTGAGAGAGCAGCAAAAACAAAAAAACAGACGCATAAAAATTGTGTTTACTAATAATTAAATGTATTGGGAGCAAATATGAAAAATTTTACAAAAATATTTTTAATGATTTTAACGGTAATGAATTTAAGCCAAAGTCAAAACGCCGAATTAATTAGCCAACAAATTACTATTGAAAATGCTATTAAAAATAAAGTCGATGCTGTAATTAATAAATTTTTAAAACCAAGCGAATATTTAACAATTGTTAATGCAAGATTAGATTTTAAGCCGCTTTCATTACAATCAGTTGACCAAAAAGAGTCTCAGGGCAATCAATCAAGCTCACAATATTCTGTGATTCCGGGATTAATGCCGAGCATCCCAACTGAACAATCTCTTTATAACAGGTCTAATCAATCTCAAAATTTAAGTTTTTCTGGAGAAAAATATATTTTATATCAATTGGAAATTATTATTTATTTAGATGAGTCTGTTTCCACAGGAAGCTTGCAAACAAATCTATCAACGGTTGTAATGCAAAATTTAAAAGAAGTAGATTGTGAAAATTGTATCAGATTTGAAACACTTGAACTTCCAGGCCAAGATGGTGGAAGCGTTGCAAATGATTTTAGTTTACAATCATTGATAGATGAAATTGATTCTTTAAAAGAAACAATGCGAAATAGTCAGCTTGAAATTAAAGATAGTCAAATCAATGAACTAGAAGACATTAATGTTAAATATTTAGATGAAATACAGGGGTTCCAAGATCATTTAAAGGAACAAGATAGAATTAGACAAGAAGCGGAAGAATTGCGCATGGCGAGACTTGAAGAGAATGAAAGAAATTATCGTGCTAAGCAGGACTCGTTATATGTTTTAACATCTATTAAACTAGATGAAGCAGTTAGGGGGCGCATTCAATCTGAGGAGACAACAAAAAAAGAATTACTGAATGTTATTAAGATGCAAATTCAAGGAGAAGAAATTGAAGGAGGGGTATCAGATAATACGCAGTCAGACCTGTTTACTAAAACGCCATCATCTGGGAAAAGCGGGATGTCTTCACAGGCATGGTTGATGATTTTAATATTGTTGTTGTTAGCAATTTTATTAGTTGTTATTACCAAAGGAAAACAAACAGTGTATTTAAAGCCTAAAAATAATTTAGAAACTCCGCCAGTAAAAACGGCGGGTTCAGGCTCTGCAGAATTTATAGCAACACAAGCCAATGAAAATGATGATGTAAAAAAAACTGAATTGCAATCATTGCGACAAAAAGCTGTTTCAATGAGCGTGAGTGAAAAGGCTGGAGCTAATCAAATTGTTCAAGATTGGCTGGGCGATACGGAATCAGAAGAATCAGATGATAATCAAAAAGAAGAAGAATAATTATGGATATTGACAATATTAATGGGCTAGATAAAGCTGCTGTTCTATTTCAAATACTTGGAGAGTCTTTAGCATTAAGTATGTTTCAGGGAATTTCTGAAGCAGATACATTACGTATTAGAGTACGCTCAAGAGAACTTCGCAATATTCCGCTATCATTAAAAGAAAGTGTTTTAGAAGAATATTATTTTAAAATGATGAGTACTAAATATCATAATTTTGATAAAAATGAAAATAAATTATTTTCCTTTTTAATTGAATTAAATGATGAACAGGTTTTTTATTTAATCAACACTGAGCCACCCAAAGTGATTGCATTAACATTGGATCAATTAGACCCTACGAGAAAAATGAAACTTATGAATCGATTTTCTCCTGAATTAAAACATAGTATTATTATGGAGCTTGGTAAATTAAATGAGATTCCACTTGAAGGCATTGTTAGTGTTGCCAAAGAATTAAAAAATAAAATTTCATTTTTACCAAGTCCTAAAGAATTTTCTCGAGGTGGACCAAAAAGCATTGCCAATATACTTAATCAAATGACTGTTGATGACGCAGAGCAATATTTAGAACAACTTTCAACGGATGACCCCGAACTATATACAGAAGTAAGAAAACATTTTTTATCATTTGAAGATTTATTAGATATGCCTGAACATATAATGAAAATATATTGGAGAAATCCAGAGATTGATGTGGATGAGCTGAGCAAAGCCTTAAAAGGCCTAGATCAATCGATTGTTGATAATATTGCTGCATATCTTTCTAAGAGGAACCAAAGGAAGTTTGCTGTATACACTGAGCCTCTCTCTAAAAGAGATATTGATTCATGCCAATTATCATTTGTTGATTTAGCAAGAAAAATGAATGATGCACAAGAAATTAATTTAGCAGATATTTTAGAAGCAACTGATTTAGTTGAATAATTATTTTAGTTTCTACTACCTAAAATTAAATTTACCAAAGCAACAATATCTAATACATTGATATCACCATCAGTGTTGACATCTGAGCACGGGTTATACTCACCAAATTCACTTAAAATTAAATTGGTAGTTGAAACAATGTCTAGAACATTCACTGAGCCGTCTCCATTAGCATCTCCAGATTGACACCCCCCTCCCAGTTCTATCTCAAGCGAAACATTTTCTGCACCATCACTAAACCACAATGTTGCTACATTGTATCCAGAGCCAATTTCAGCACAAAAAGTTGCGCCCTCAGAATAAACATGACTATCAGGTGTCATCATAAATACTATATCATCAACAGCAACATCACTCATTGTCGCCAAATTATTTTCAGCATCAGTATATGTAATACATAGCATTCCATCATCATACGTTTCATTTGATAAAACTGGCGCAGTGTTTGATGTTTGATTTTGCGTAGTCATCACTAAAACCCCCACGTCTGATGTGTCTAAAATTTCAGTTGAAATATCGAGCCCGCTAAGACCAGCAGAAATTGTTACTCCAACCAACCCAACACCATTAAATGAATTCGGCCATTCTCCCCAGCCAGAATCATTGGTAATAATGCTTAATAAGGAAGATGCTTGAAGCGTGTTCCCAGAGATGTTATAATTAAAGTTCTCTGAAAGGACCTCGAAACCGGCAACTTCGCCAGTTGACAAGTCTCCATCAATTTTATAAATTGCAGGATACAATTGACCAAAACCACCACTACCATATCCATATGCATATGCAACTGGATCTTGAGCATCAGGATTCACAATAGCGATAACATATAAATTCCAGGGACCAAAAAATCCCCCAGCATTACAACAGCTACCAGCAAGGTTTAAAGCCGTATAGAGCTTGTCATCACTATATGATGCCCTTAGGCTTACTATGTCTTGGTCTGAATTTGTTTCTCCGGTATCATCACTTGCAAGAGTTGCAAATAAATTATCTGGTGCTGGCCAAGAATTATTCGAATTATATGGAGATTGAGATACCGTAGCTTGACCAAAATCTAAACCTAGAGATCCAGAATCTAAAGAGCCTGATAAGTACCACCAAACACTCTCATTCATTCCTGGCATATTTGTTACTGCGCCCCAAGTACTTTCATATCCAGCGGTTCCGATAAAGTCAACCGCTGTGTTTTCTATCCATGATGATTGTTCATTATCTGATACAAAAACTTTTGCCGAAGTATTTGTAGCAGATGTAAGACTATCAGATAAATCACAATGAGTATAAAAACTAGTATTGGGAGCCGAAGAACATAAATTAGACAATAATTCTTCTCTAATATCAGGCGTTATTTGATTGATTGTCTGTTTGCCTTCCATTGCCTTTTGCCAAACAAGTTCCATAGATTGTTGAATAATAGTATTGACTTGGTCTTCACTTGGATATTGATTATTAGAAAACAAAAAGCAAACCATTAATATTAAAATAAAATTTTTCATATAAAATCCTTTATAATTAAACGATATAATATATAAAATTAGAATAATTATTCTATGTAATAATATGTTACACGCGAAAAGAGGCTTTGGCAGCTGCAAGATATGCAATTGGAATTCTATATGGAGAGCAGCTTACATAGTTTAATTTAATATTATTAAAAAAATAAATTGATTTTGGATCACCACCATGCTCTCCGCATATTCCAATTTTAATATTTGGCTTAGATTTTTTTGCTTTTTTTGCGGCTATTTTGACTAGCTGACCCACGCCTTCTTGATCAATTGTTTTAAAAGGGTCTTCTGTTAATATATTATTATCAAAATAATCTTGAATAAAACTACCAATATCATCTCTTGAAAAACCAAATGTTGTTTGCGTTAAATCATTAGTACCAAAGGAAATAAAATCTGCTCTTTCTGCAATTTTATCTGCAATTAAACACGCCCGAGGCAATTCTATCATTGTGCCAAGTTTGTATTTAAGTTGTATTTTTAATTTTTTATTTAATTTTTTAGCAATTTTTTTTACAACCATTTTTTGATGTTCAAATTCACCAACGGTGCTTACTAGAGGAATCATAATTTCAGGATTAGGATTAATGCCATTATTTATTAATTTTCCACATGCTGTAAAAATTGCTTCAACTTGCATCTCTGTAATTTCAGGGAAAGATACTGCCAGCCTGCATCCGCGGTGACCTAACATGGGGTTGATTTCAAATAAATCAATAATTCTATTTTTAATTTCTTTAGATGAAATTTTCATATTTTTTGCAAGGGAATGAATTAGTTCAGTATTTTTTTGAGAAGGTAAAAATTCATGCAAAGGCGGGTCTAGCAATCTAATAGTAACAGGGTTTGGAGATATTTCTTTTAGAATTTTATAAAAATCGTTTTTTTGATATGGCAATAATTCCATAATAGCATTCTTTCGATCAACGCTTAATTTTGATAGAATCATTTTTTGTACACTTCTTATTCTCTTTTTATCAAAAAACATATGTTCAGTTCTGCAAAGACCAATACCCTGAGATCCTAGTTTTTTTGATAAAGACGCATCTTTTGGGTTGTCAGCATTTGCTCTAATTTTCAGCCGTTTAAATTTATTTGTAAGTGACATCAGCTTTAAAAAATATTTATTTTTGAAAAAATTTGACTTAACTAAATTTAATTTTTGATCATAAATAAAACCTTCAGTACTATTAATTGTAAACCAAGCACCCTCTTTGTAGGTAATATTGTTAATAGTAACTGTTTTGTGTTTTAAATCAATATTTAAATTAGAACAACCCACAATACAGGCCTTGCCCCACCCCCTTGCAACTAAGGCAGCATGTGATGTCATTCCTCCTTTAGCCGTGATAATACCCTGAGATACATGCATTCCCTGTACATCCTCTGGGGAGGTTTCATGTCTCACTAGCAAAACTTGTTTGTTTTTTTTATGCCATTCTTCAGCCTCTGAAGCAGTAAATACAATTTGTCCGCATGCACCGCCAGGACTTGCGGGCAAACCAGATTCTATGGGCGTGTTGATTTTTTCCAATTCTGGGTCGACCTTTGGATGCATAATCTCATCTATATTTTTTGATATTATTCTATCTATAACTTCTTTTTGTGTAATAAGCTTTTCGTCATTCATTTCAATACCAATTTTAATTGCTGCTTCGCCAGTTCTTTTCCCTTTTCTAGTTTGTAACATCCAAAGTTTTTCAGATTCAATAGTGAATTCCACATCCTGCATATCTTTGTAATGTTTTTCTAGCGTATTTTTAATTTTAATTAATTTTTTATAAATATTTGGCCAATTTTTTTGTAGGGTTTGACTATTTTTTGTTCTAGTTGTTTTGCTTGATTCATTAATTGGATTTGGAGTTCTAATTCCTGCAACCACATCTTCTCCCTGTGCATTTTTTAACCATTCACCATAAATATTATTATCGCCATTAGATGGATTTCTTGTAAAAGCAACTCCAGTAGCTGATGTTTTTCCTAAATTGCCAAATACCATTGTTTGTACATTCACTGCTGTTCCCCAATCGTGTGGTATCTTTTCAATATTTCTATATTGAAAAGCGCGTTTGCCATTCCAGGATTTAAATACAGCTTCTATTGCTCCCCATAATTGCTCTTTACATGAATCTGGAAATTCAATTTTAAAATGTTTTTTTATTTCATTTTTAAATCTTTTAATTAAATGTTGTAATTCTTGAGAGGTTAATTCATAATCATTTATAACCCTGTGTTTCTTTTTATATTTATCTAAAATATTTTCTAGCTTTGCCCTAATTTGGATATGATTTTTTTGTTCTGCTTTTTCCATTACAACATCAGAATACATCATTATTAATCTTCTATAGGAGTCATAAACAAAGCGAGGATTTTTTGTTTTTTCAATTAAAGCGGGTATAGTTTTGCTTGTTAATCCAATGTTTAAGACAGTTTCCATCATACCAGGCATTGATATTTTAGCCCCAGATCTCACTGATAATAATAGTGGGTTTTTTATGTCACCAAAGCCCTTTGACATAGTTGTTTCCACGGTTTTCAAGGATTGAACAATGTTTTTTTTAATTGTTTTATTGATTGACTTTTGTTTAAAAAAAGTATTACAAACAGGTGTAGTAATTGTAAATCCAGGTGGAACGGGGATGTTTAAGCTAGACATTTCTGCCAGGTTTGCTCCCTTGCCTCCCAAGATATCAATTTGCGACGCATTACCTTCATTTATACCCTGTCCAAATAAATAAACATGTTTTTTCATATAAAGTATCCAAAATTAATATTTTTCATTCTATCCACTAATAAAATTCATTAGCTTATTGTAAATGAGTTTTAATAGCATTAATTTTAGCTGAAATATTTAATATTAAACAAGAGAAAAAGATTATGAAAATAGAAAGAATGAATAAGGGGTCATGGGGCAAAGTTAGAGCGTTCTTTGACATTAGAACTCAAGAAGGGTTGGTCGTTAAAGGCTTTAAAATAATGGAAGGAATTAATGGTTTGTTTGTTAGTATGCCAAGCCAGAAAGGTAAAAACCAACAAGGAGAGGATGAGTGGTTTGATACTGTTTGGGTTGAAAAAGAATTGCGTGATCAGTTAAATCAATTGGCGCTTGATGCTTATGGGGGGGATTTTAACAACACATTATCAGGAGCTCCGGAGGAACCAGAGGAGTCATCTAGTTCTAGTGTTGCTGAGCCTGCCAAAGAAGATGCAGATACAAGCCCAGCAACTACAGAAGATGAAATTCCATTTTAAAATTGCATGAAGTTTTTATTTTCTTCATTAGGCAAGAAAATTCAAGTTGCTATAACTGGAGTTTTATTATCTACATTTTTAGTATTTCACCTAATTAATAATTTAGTTTTATTTACAGGCCCCGATAATTTTAATCAAATGGTTTCATTTTTAGAAAGTATTAAGCCTGTAATTAGAATTATGGAGTTTGGATTATTGATTATCATTATTATCCATATTGTTAATGCAACTTATCTGACAGTATATAATAAAAGTGCTGCTGCTAATAGGTATAATGTTAGTTCATCATCTACAAGCTCTATAAATTCGCGATCCATGATTATTTCTGGAACAATTATATTGTTATTTTTTATTATTCACTTGCGATATATTTGGTATACCTATCAGGCGCATTTGTTTTTCCCGGGAGAAAATTATTATGACGTTATATTGCGCAATCAAATTGGCTATCTTGGACATACGCCTACAGCAATTTTTTATATTATCGCGATTATATTTATTGCCTCTCACTTAAAGCATGGAATCCAATCATCATTAAAAACATTTGGCTTTACTGAGGACTCTAAATGGAAAGCCCTTTATTTGGGCTCTGTTTTATTTTGGGGGTTAATACCTCTTTCGTTTATTATTATTGTGATTGCAATTCAAATTGGTATAATTAGCTAGAACTCTTATTTTGTATACATTTTAAAATAATTGTCTACATATAGTTATTATTGTGTAAATTTATATGTAATATTAAAAGAAGAAGAAAACATTTTATTGGAATGAGCAAGACAATTAATAAGGAAGAATTTGGTTTTAAAGATTTAGAATTTGTTAAATTTTCTGAAAAATATCCACATATTCCAAAAGGCACTTTTCAAGTAAAAAAAAGAGGAAAAAGCTATTATTGGTATTATACTTTAAGTGTCAACACAACAAGTCGCGTAAAATACTTAACAAAAGCATATATAAGTGATAACAAAATTTCCAGCTTTTCACTGGCCTTGAAAAAATTAAAATCTAAATATGTTTCAAACAGTATGAACAATTTTTCCTCTAATATCCCCCGTGGTGATTTACAGAATAAATGGACATCTCATAAGTTTAATATGAAGTTAGTAAACCCTGCCAATAAGCGTAAATATACGGTTATTGTTGTGGGCACTGGTTTAGCAGGAGCATCTGCAGCATCAACGATGGCAGAGCTGGGATATAATGTATTAGCATTTTCTTATCATGAGTCTCCAAGGAGAGCACACAGCATTGCTGCACAAGGAGGAATTAATGCAGCTAAAAATTATCAAAATGATGGTGATAGTGAATACCGTTTATTTTATGATACTATAAAAGGTGGAGATTATCGTTCACGTGAAGCTAACGTATATCGTCTTGCAGAACTAAGCGGAAATATTATAGATCAATGCGTTGCTCAGGGTGTTCCGTTTGCACGAGAATATGGTGGTCATTTAGATAATAGGTCTTTTGGTGGGGCACAGGTATCTCGTACATTTTATGCAAGAGGTCAAACAGGTCAACAATTATTATTAGGCGCTTATTCTGCATTAATTAGGCAAATGCATTTAAAAAAAGTAAAATTTTTTCCAAGACATGAAATGCTTGATATTGTTAAAATTGATGGGCATGCAAAAGGAATTGTTACCAGAGATTTGACAACAGGAAAAATTGAATCATTTGCAGCAGACACTGTTATCCTCGCAACTGGTGGCTATGGAAATGTTTTTTATTTATCAACCAATGCAATGGCAAGCAATGTTACGGCATCTTGGAGAGCACATAAACAAGGTGCATATTTTGCCAATCCATGTTTTACACAAATTCATCCAACATGCATTCCTGTAAGTAGTGGCCATCAATCTAAATTAACTTTAATGAGTGAAAGCTTAAGAAATGATGGTAGAGTATGGGTACCAAAAGAAAAAAATGATAATAGAGACCCAAGTAAAATTCTTGAAGATGAAAGAGATTATTATTTAGAAAGAATTTATCCATCGTTTGGGAATTTAGTCCCCAGGGATGTTGCCTCAAGAAGAGCAAAAGAAATGTGTGATGAGGGTCTTGGTGTAGGGAAAACAGGCCTAGCTGTTTATCTTGATTTTCAAGATGTAATTAAGAGAGAGGGAAAAAAATGGGTATCTGAAAAATATGGTAATTTGTTTGATATGTATAAACAGATTACAGGAGAAAATCCATATGAAACGCCTATGATGATATACCCCGCTGTTCATTATACAATGGGGGGACTGTGGGTAGACTATAATCTGATGAGTTCGATACCAGGATTACATGTATTGGGAGAAGCAAATTTTTCAGATCATGGTGCAAATAGATTGGGGGCGAGTGCCTTAATGCAAGGATTAGCAGATGGTTATTTTGTTATTCCCTATACTGTTGGCAATTATTTAGCTACACAAAAACCATTTAATGATATTAATAATAAAGCATTTGCAGCCACTGTTCAAAATGTAAAAAATAATATTAATAAGCTACTGTCAATTAAAGGAACAAAAACAGTTGATGATATACATAAAGAATTAGGGAAGGTAATGTGGGACTATGTAGGGATGTCTCGAAGTAAAGAAGGCTTAAAAAAAGCATTAGAATTAATTCCAAAGATTAGGAATGATTTTTATACGAATGTTAATATTCCAGGATCAAACAAAGAATTGAATCCTGAATTAGAGAAAGCAGGTAGATTGGCAGATTTTATTGATTTGGGCGAATTAATGGCTTTGGATGCTTTAAATAGAGAAGAGTCTTGTGGCGGTCACTTTAGAGAAGAGCATCAAACCATAGAAAATGAGGCGAAGCGAAATGATGATGATTTTGCTTATGTAGCAGCTTGGGAAAAAACTGATAAAAAGCATCAATTACATAAAGAGGAATTGAATTTTGAAAATGTGAAACTTACAACAAGGAGTTATAAATAATGAAATTAACTCTGAAAGTTTGGAGGCAAAAAAGTGATAAAGAATCTGGAAAATTTGAAATTCATAAGGTTAATAATGTATTGGAAGATATGTCTTTTTTTGAGATGCTAGATATGTTAAATAATAATTTAATTAAAAACAAACAAATCCCCATTGCATTTGATCATGATTGTAGAGAAGGGATATGTGGAACCTGTGGAGTAATGATTAATGGCAGAGCACATGGGCCATTAAAAGGAGTGACATCATGCCAACTACATATGCGTTCATTTAAAGATGGTGATACAATAGTGATTGAACCATGGAGGTCTAAAAGTTTTCCCATTGTTAAAGATTTGGTAGTAAATAGAATGGCTTTTGATCGTATTATGGAGTCTGGAGGGTATGTTTCTGTTAAAACTGGTGGAGCTCCAGATGCGAATGCTATGCCAATTTTTAAACAAGATGCAGACGAGGCATTTGATTCTGCAACTTGCATTGGCTGTGGAGCTTGTGTTGCAACATGTAAAAATGCATCTGCTATGTTGTTTGTCAGTGCAAAAATTAATCAATATTCTAAATTGCCTCAAGGTCAGGTTGAACATGATAATCGTGTTGATAACATGATATCTCAAATGGATGATGAAGGATTTGGTTCATGTACAAACACAGGGGCATGTGAAGTAGATTGTCCCAAAGAAATTTCAATAAATAATATTGTTAAATTAAATAAATCATTTCTTAAAAATCTTCTTTCATAAATGGTTCTGATAATTATTCTTTTATTAGTTTGGGAGCTTTACTGGAAAGCACAGGCTTTATGGCTTGCAGCAAATAAAGCGCATAAAAATTATTTTATTTTAATTTTAGTGATTAATAGTTTAGGAGCACTGCCTATATATTACTTATATAAGCAAAATTATTTTAAAAAAACTAATTAGTTAAAGAAAAATCGATAGGTATTGTTAACCATATACCAACTTTTTTATCTCTTTGCCTTGCAGGATACCATCTAGATTTTTTAATGGCTTGGATTGCAGCCTCATCTAACCCTGTATTAGGAAGTCCTTTAACTATTTTTGCCGCAGTTACCATACCCTTAGTATTTATAAAAGCGCGCACAAATACTTTTCCTTCAATACCTGCTTCTCTTGCGAGCTCAGGATATATTATTAATTCTCCAAGAGGAATTTTAGGTCTTGGAGGTTGATCGTATGGAATAAATTTGTCTTCTGGCCCTTCATCATCAGGCGCAATCCAATCTTCAAAATCCTCTAAATCTGTATCTTCAATTGTAATATCTTCATCAAAAAACTCATCCTCAGATGCAATGGGTACCGAGGGTCTTGCAGGTGGCTCGGGTATTTTCATTTGTTCTGTTTGGGGGATATCAAATGTTTCAATTTCCTCTTGAAATGTAGTAGTTATTTTTTCAGCCTCACCTAAAAATCGGGGGAATAAATAAAATAAAAAAGAGATAGACAAAATAACACCCACGGTTACTTCTCGAATTCTTACGGGATAATTTTTTAATAAAGGATCGACACGCATAATTAATTATTGCCTTTAGTGAGAGTTGAATAATTTAATTTTAGTGCTTGTGCATTTCTAAGCTGAGTATGAACTTCTGTAATTAGTTGCATTCGGCTTTTGTCATCTGATTTTAATGAGACAGTAATTTTTGGATCTTGAGCAATTTTATTTGCCATGACATTTCCAAGATTTTTGATATCAACAATTCTATCATTTACAGATATTAATCCATCCTTTGTAATCCACATATGGACAGTATGTCTTTTGCTTTCTAATTTCTCTATTTTTTCTGCCCTAGGCAAAACAATATCTAATCCTTCAAACTCTCTCATTACAGTGGTCACCATAAAAAATATTAATAACATAAAAATAATATCAGGAAGTGAGGAAGTAGATATTTCGCTTTTTTGTTTATTTTTTCTGTTCAATTTCATATTTAAAAACTTGGTGGATTTGCAATAGATATTTTACTTGCATTAGCTTGTTTTAATTGATCTAATACTAAAATATAATCATCATAATTAGTATTTTTATGTGTAGTAATAGAAAAAATAATATTAGGGTTTGATGATATACCTTTTGAAGCTTTAGCTTTAATTTGGCTTATTTTAATTGGGCTATCATCCATTAGCACTTTACCTTTATCATTCACTAAAATACTAATAATATTTTTTCTATTTACCTCTAATTCATTGCCTTCTGCAGGTAAAATTAAGCTTATTCCTTTATCCATAGAAATAGTCGTCGTTACTAAAAAGAATACCAATAAAAGAAATGCTATGTCAGACATAGATGACGAATTAATTTCTTGCATTTCTTGTCTTCTAGGTTTGTTAAGCATAATTTATTTTTTCTTAGGAGCAGAATTTAAAAGCATTGTTGTGCTCTTTTGTAAAACAACAATTTGATTATCTATGATATACATTACGGCATTTTGTAAAATTTGTAAGATTACAGCAACAACTAATCCAAATGCTGTTGTTAGCAATGCAACTGATATACCGCCTGCTACAACAGCTGGTGAAATATCGTTAGCCATTTTAATATCATTAAACGCTTGAATCATACCCCAAACAGTTCCCAAGAATCCCAGCATCGGAGCTGTTGCAATACACAGCGAAATCCAGGTCATGTTTTTTTCCATCGAAGCCATTTCAATTGCACCCGATTGATCAAGAGCTTTTTCCATTGCCTCCTCGCCATCATTTGCTTTTTCTAGAGCAGACCCACATAAATTAGCAACAGGACCAACGCTTTCTGCGCATAAGTTTTTTGCAGCATCTGCGCCCGATTTTTCTAAAGTATTTGCAACATTTGCTGCAAACTCTTCATCTGATGCTAAGCCCTTAACTAAATGATATAATCTTTCACCAACAAAAACAAAGCCGATTATGAATATAAATAGGATTGGCCACATAAAACCACCCCCATCAACAAATAATTGAACCATATTAATCCTTTCTTATTTATTTTTCCCTAAAACTTCAAGTCAAATCTTATGGATTTTTTATCAAAACACAAAATAAAATTAATCTAAGAGTGATTTTGCTTTATTGATATTTTTAAGTCCTGTTAAAAATTGGTTATCTTGATTTAACAGGACGTGATAGTAATTATTTTTATCCCACAATGAACTGGCAATCTCTGCTAAAATTCGGTTTTCAATATACAGCCAGTCCTCTTTAATTTCATTTGTATCTAACTCTAATTTTTCATCTTCACTTATAGCCCAAGTTATAAATGTCTCAATATCAATGATTGAACCTTTATTTTTAACTATATATTGAATGAATTTTTTAAAAGATTTTTCTTGAAATTTTTTATAGTTATTATCAATCATTTTTGCATATTTAAAAGTTAAGCGATTAGGGTGAGTTAGTAATTTTTGAGTTGAAGCGGTAAAATCCAACTGTTGAACACTATAAATATCAGGAGTAATTCCACCCCCTCCATATACATTCCTGCCTTTTTTTGTTTTATAAACAGGTTTTTCCGCCAACAATGAATCAGAAGCTTCTCGATTATCAGTTAATAAATTATTATAGTATTCATCAACACCATTTTCAAATTCACGCTGTATTAATCTCCCAGATGGTGTATAGTATTTTGCTACAGTGATTCTTACAGCTGAACCATCATCAAGCATAAATTGTTTTTGCACAAGACCTTTCCCAAAACTAGTTTCACCCACTACGATTCCCCTATCTAAATCTTGAAATGCCCCCGATACAATTTCACTAGCACTTGCTGATGAACGATTTATTAAAACAATTATAGGTATTTTTTTATCTGAAAAACTTTTATTTGCATAAAACACTTCATTGGCATTATTAATTCTTCCTTTAGTGTATAGTATGGTATCATTTGAATTGACAAACATGTCTAATATAGAAATTGCTTGATCCATAAGGCCGCCACCATTATTTCGCAAATCCAATATTAAATTCTCCATTCCAGATTCCTCAAGCTTACTATATGCATCATTCACTTCTTTGAAGGTTTGTTGCGCGAAGCGATTAACTTTTATATAGCCAGTATTATCATTATATAAAAATGATGCGATAACACTATAAATAGGAATTTTATCTCTTATTAATGTTACTAAGATTGTTTCATCTAGTCCAATTCGTTGAATGGTTATATCGACAGACGATCCTCTTTCACCGCGCAGCTTTTTAAAAACTTCATCTTGTGTTATTTTATAAGCAGACTCTCCATTAATTTTTACAATTTTGTCACCTCCAACAAGCCCCGCCTTATCTGATGGAGTTCCAGGAATTGGAGATATTACAGTAATATATCCATCAAGAATTG
>Ga0208639_1000369_pt1 | contig 35263 bp, 26 predicted proteins | sample ETNtaG_33_FD_185772 | JGI IMG/M metagenome (GOLD analysis project Ga0208639, IMG submission 185772) | Marine microbial and viral communities from oxygen minimum zone, Eastern Pacific Ocean - ETNP201310SV76 (SPAdes) (version 2) | ecosystem: Environmental > Aquatic > Marine > Oceanic ...
AGAGGCCCTAATATAAACAGAGAAATCCTTACTGTTTCCCTAGTTATTTCCATGAATATCCCTCAAGCCAAAGAGGAATAGTCCACTTCTGCTTCTTCGATTTCAATTTCATCAACATCCATCTGAGCCAGTTGCAACTTGCCACTCAATTCATCATTAACAGCGTGCCAATACGAGTACGCTTCAATCACCCAAATTCCTGATTCACGGGTTCCATTACCTGAACCCTTTACACCACCGAATGGTAAGTGAGCTTCTGCACCTGTTGTGGAATTATTGATGCCTGTCATGCCAGCCTTGATGCCAGTCTTGTAGCGGTATGCTTCTAATCTATCATTGGTATATATTGCACTAGAAAGGCCGTAGGGGCTGGCATTTGCAAGAGCCAATCCATGTTCAAAATCATCTGCCTTGACAATTGTAACTACTGGGCCAAAAATCTCCTCATGGAAGCACTCCATATCTTGAGTTACATCTACGAAAACATGTGGCCACATATAGACGCCTTCACTGGCGTCACCTTGGAAACCATCTGGCTTGTTGTCATTAGTTATTCTACCCCTGCCATAGATTTGAGTCGCACCACTTTCTTTGCACATCTCCACACCAACAAGGAAATCCTTGGCGTATTTTTCAGAAAGCATCGGGCCGTATAGGACACCCTCATTACGCAACGAATCACCAATTACTGTAGCCTCCACTTTGGCCATGAACATCTCCACAAATTGATCATATAAATCCTTGTGAATTATGAGATTACCTAGGCTAGTGCAACGCTGACCAGCAGTTCCAAATGCTGCCCAGTAAGCCCCTTCAACGGCATTTTCAAGATTGGCTGAAGGCATGACAACGAGTGGGTTTTTCCCACCCAATTCAAGGCTTGCTGACACGAGATTACGCCCACATACCTCTCCAATCATTTTTCCGACTGCAGTACTACCTGTGAATGATATTTTGTTGACCAAACCTTCGTCAACCGCATCCACAAGATGCTGGCCGGCGCCACTGCCTTTACCGTGTACGAGATTTATCACACCGTCAGGAAGACCGGCCTCGTGCATTATTCTAGCAAGAGCAAATGATAGCAGAGGTGCATCTTGCGGTGATTTCCATACACAAGTATTCCCACACATGATTGCTGGGATCATCTTCCAAAATGGTACTGCTGCAGGAAAGTTACAGGCATTGATTATCCCGCATACACCTAATGGCCTGCGATAAGTGAATAATTCTTTGTCGGGCAACTCAGAGTTAACTGTTTGACCGTATAATCGGCGACCTTCAGATTGGAAGAAAAGACATGTGTCAATGGCTTCTTGAACTGAACCTGCTGATTCCTTGAGTGTTTTACCGATCTCTCTAGTTTCTAGTCGAACTATCTCGTCTTTATGCTTCATCAAAAGACGACCCATGTTCCCAATAATCTGCCCCCTAGTGGGTGCGGGGGTGGCTGACCATGTGGGGAATGCAGCGTGAGCAGCTGCAAGGGCATCATGAACATCCTCTTTAGTTGATAGTGGAAATACACCAAGGCAGTCATTCAGCCGTGCTGGATTGCGTGATTCAAAAGAAGAACCGTCACTTGCACTAGTCAATTTTCCATTGACAATGTTGTATCCTTTCACCTTCGGTAATCCATCTGGATTATCATTCGAAAGCACTTCCAGCCCTACTTGCAACACATGGGTCATGTACCTCTCGGAGAGGAGGTGATTCATCAATACTCCGCGGGCATCAATTCTTTACAGGGTAGCCAAAAAAGGTAAATCAAAACTGCATGGGTTTTAGTGAGTCAATGAATCCGGCATATTGTAGACGGAGCGGTTGCGATGGCGGATGATGGAAAAAAGACACTGGATTTGAAGGTAGCAAAGGCGATACCAAGTGATGTAGGCCACGGCCGTGCGAGGGTGCCATTTGATAATGATTTGAACTTGAAGCCCGGTGATGTAATTGAAATCAAAGGTGAAGATGTTACCGCAGCAATAGTTTGGCGATGCCGACCTGAAGATGCTAACCTCGGAGTCATCCGAGTTGATGGTATAATTCGTAAAAATGCAGGTTCCCAATTGGGTTCCAACGTGACCATTCGTAAAGTCGAGGCAAAACCATGTACAAGATTAACACTTTCACCTGTCATGGCTTCCAAACAGAAAGTCAGATTTGGACCAGGAATTGAAGGCTTTGCACGAAGAGGGCTAAACAAAAGGCCAGTTGTAGCTGGCGATAGGATTTTCATCCCGGGTATGACTCTTTTCGCTGAAGCCTTACCTTTTGCAATAATGCAGACTACCCCAAAAGGAATTGTCCAAGTTCTCCCTGAAACTGAAATTGTCATCAAGGATGAGGCAATTGATGAAGAGGTGGACAAAGGTACTACTTCAATTTCTTATGAGGACATAGGAGGCCTTGGTAACCAACTACAGAAGGTTAGAGAAATGATTGAACTACCCCTCAAACATCCAATTCTCTTCCGCACACTAGGTATTGATCCACCCAAAGGTGTCCTTCTCCATGGGCCACCTGGTACAGGAAAAACAATGATTGCGAAAGCGGTCGCCAACGAGACAAATGCTCACTTCTCGTCAATCAACGGACCTGAAATTATCAGCAAATATTACGGCGAGTCAGAGAAACAACTTCGTGAATTCTTTGAAGAAGCAGCAGCGCAAGCACCTGCTATTATTTTCATTGATGAGTTAGATAGCATTGCTCCAAAAAGAGAAGATGTAACTGGCGAAGTGGAACGGAGAGTTGTCGCACAATTACTTACCCTGATGGATGGGATGCAAGGCAGAGATAATGTCGTAGTAATTGGCGCTACCAATAGACAAGATGCTGTTGACCAGGCCTTGAGGAGACCTGGGCGATTTGACCGTGAAATTGAAATCGGTGTTCCAGATAAAGCAGGAAGAAGAGAAATTATTGATATCCACGTTAGAGGAATGCCAATTTCTGATGATTTTGATGTTGAATGGATACTCAATAACACACATGGGTTTGTCGGCGCAGATGTATCTGCACTCTCACGAGAAGCTGCAATGAAAGCATTGAGAAGATACTTGCCTGAAATTGACCTTGAAGAAGAAGAAGTCCCTCCAGAAGTTCTTGAGAAGATGGAGGTATGTATGGATGATTTCAAGCAAGCAATGAAAGAAGTTGAGCCAAGTGCCCTGCGAGAAATTTATGTTGAAGTTCCAGAGTTAAGTTGGGAAGATGTTGGTGGACTTGAAGAGGTCAAAGACCGCCTCAAAGAAAGTATCGATTGGCCACTCACTAGACCTGAACTGTTTGAGCACTTCGGAATTACTGCACCGCGAGGAATTCTTCTATTCGGAGCCCCAGGGACAGGAAAAACTCTCCTCGCCAAGGCAATAGCTTCAGAGGCTGAAGCAAATTTCATCACCGTGAAAGGACCAGAACTCTTCTCAAAGTGGGTTGGTGAATCAGAAAAGGCAATCCGAGAGGTGTTCAAAAAGGCTGCACAGGCTTCACCCAGTATTATCTTCCTCGATGAATTTGAGAGCATAGGTGTTCACCGCTCCGCAAATACTGACGGAGGTGGAGGGCAAGTTAACAACAGAATGGTTGACCAACTTCTTACATGCATGGATGGAGTTGAAGCACTTGATGGCGTCGTCATTGTTGCCGCGACCAATCGGCCTGAAATGATTGACAAAGCATTACTGAGATCAGGACGATTTGAGAGAGTTCTTCATATTCCGCCACCTGATGAAGCAAGCCGCCGCGAAATTCTAGTAATTCATACTAGAAAAATGCCACTTGGTAAATTCGATATAATGGATTTTGCCAAACAACTAGATGGCTATACTGGAGCAGATATAGAGGCTGTTTGTAGAGAAGCAGCACTGATTACAATGCGTGCTGGAAAGAAGACTGTTACAAAGAAACACTTCCAAGATGCTGTAAAACGTGTTAGACCAACTGTAACACCTGATATGCTAGATTATTATTCAAAGTTAGAAGTTAGCCTAACCAGTGGATTAGAGAGAGTAAAGAGCGGTATGGATTCACTCTCTGGAATAGAATCTGTCTGAAGATTTCAAGTTAGTGAAACAGTAAGGAAATATCCTTTCTACGCCCCATTAGCCCTGAGATAATGAGAGGATTCAAGTTCTACCTGTGCTGACGCACCCATGATGACAGCGACCTTCGGACGAGAACTCATCGGCCTTTCCGTTGTAGATTCACGTGGAGATGTTCTTGGCACGGTCGCAGACTTGATGCTAGATCTAAATACTGGCTCCGTAGGGACTTTGATTATTGAGTTGAATGACAACCTCGATGCTAGTCTTTTACCGTGGCCTTCCGAAGCTGGCCTAATGTTGCTCCCAACCGAGGAAATTGAACGGGTAGGGACACAAATCGTATTGAATCGATGATATCTCTTCGATTCACCGGCGCACAACCGTATTAAGGTAGCCGTAGTCGTCATTACATTGAACCTATGGTTCAGTGGGTAATGTTGTGGCTATGAAACCAGCGGATTTGTTCGCTCGGATGAATACCCGCCAGTTTCGCAGGGGCGCCACATTATTCGCATTCTACCTTGTGTTGGGACTTCTTCTCGTGACTTTGCTGGGGAGTTTTATCAACCCTGTTAATTCACAACTTTCTGCTTATGATGACGACTGGTCAGATATTTCTACATTCAGAGAGGATCTCAATTCAATGGGTGTCGAAACTCATAGTTTGGTCAGTAGTCCTCTGCTTTTACATGAGATTGAAAATCCTGAAGAAACTGTATTTGTTATTGCTGGGGTTGAGAAAGATACTATCAGTTTACCAAGGTTCACTGGTGATGAAAGTATTATCCAGATGAAGGAAAATGATGGTTACACAACCAGTGAAGTTGAAGCCATTACCTCATTTGTTGCTAGAGGCGGAACCATCATTGTAATGGATGACTTTGGCTACAGCACCGGTGTTGCAGCCTCCTTTGGAATAGAATACAGTGGACACAAATTGTACGATGCGGGCGCATGGACTCTAGATTACAACTATATCTGGATTAACTCAAGTGACAGTTACAAATATACATCAAACATTTCCCATGCTGGTGCGCACCCTTGTTTCAAAGATACAGATGGAGATGGTTATGTTGACCTTATCGATACAGACCCAAACAATCCAGGGGTGCCTGGAATCATGTCTATTTCAACTGAGCAAGCAGGGCTTTGTGCACACCACCTTACCGGTGATGGAAGTGAACCATGGGACTTCGATCCAGGATACGATTTGCTTTTGAATAGCCCATCTGCATTCGACCCGGACCACGCTGATGATGATGTAAAGAACCGTTATGGCCTAGGTTTCTCTAGTACCGATTCATACCTAGATATCAACGATGATGGCGACCTTACAGTTGGCCCCGCTGGTAGTGGTTTCGAAGGTGATATGCAAGGACCATTTACTGTTTACATCAAATATTGTCTTTCAACGGACTGCGAGGACAAAACATCTGGTAAAGCACATTTCATTTCAGATGGAAGTCTTTTGATTAACTCTGTCTATGACTATGAAAATAAATATGGAGAACAACAAACTGAAATAGATGAAAATGATAATCGAAAGTGGGTGCTTGATGCAATCGCTGAAGCAATCTTATACGATGACAATGGAACTTTATTAGCTGGTGAGGATGCACAAGTTATCTTTGATGAAAGCCGCCATCAACAGACCTCATTTATGGGCGACACATACAATCTAATTTACTACCTTCTAGTATATTTCACGAGTGATTGGATGGCTATGTTGCTACTCTTCCTCACTCTTTTCATAGCATTTGAAGCTGTGATTATCCGCAAAACTGACCCTGAACCATGGAGACATGTATTCAGTATCATCTACTACGGATTTGGTGATTCACGCCGTTATGGATATTATAGTAGGGCTAACAAGGTCAAGCAGGTGCTTCTCTCAAGAGTAAGGAACCTGAATACTCTAACACGCGAAGAGTTTGATGCCTTACCTGCACGTGAATTGCAGAAAATGATTAGTGATCCTGTACTTGTTAAATTCGTATTTGAAGATAGAAACTACTCACTTGAACAATTGGTTGCTGTAGTCAAACGAGTAAAAATGTGGGGACGAAAGTAAGGAGGTGAGATGTGATGTGGACTAGAAAGGCAGCACTGATGATGACCTCTGGCATCGCGCTAGTTCTTATTGGAATGATGATGTCAAATTTCCAACTGATGGTTATCGGTATTGCATTCATCTCTTTCTTAGCTATCAACGGTTGGATTTCAGGACATGGCGAATTGCATATTGTCCGTACACTCTCTGCTGACAACCTCTACAAAGGGGACGACCTATATGTCGAGTTATCGATTACAAACAACTCCCGTAGAAGAACGCAACTTCTCGAAATCTTTGACAATGTCCCCCATGAAATGAAGATGAAAAGCGGCCTCAATTACATGATGATTAATCTCGGCGCAGGTCAAACCACCCGGATTCGCTATGTGTTGCGCTGCCCATTACGTGGTCACTTCTCCTTAGGGCCTGTTTCTATTCGCTATCGTAACACCTTCAATCTATTCTCTAACGAAATGTTCGTTGATCACCGCTCTGACATAATCGTCTTCCCTCAGGTTCGAGATGTAGAAGAGGCCATGGTGCGAAGTAAAACGCCAAAGATGTACACTGGAGCAACGACTCTGAGGACACCGGGACCTGGAACAGAATTTTATTCATTAAGAGAATACGTGCCTGGAGACCCTTTCAAGAATATCAATTGGAAGGCTTTTGCTAGAACTGGAGAATTAATGATTAATGAGAAGTGTCGTGATGCAGTTACTGACGTGTTCCTTCTTCTTGACAGCAGAGATGTATCTCGAATTGGAACTGTACTGAAAAATCCACTTGAGATGGGCACAATCGCTGCTGCATCACTTTCAGCATACTTCCTACAACGGCGGGATTCAATCGCCCTAGCGGTGTATGACGACCGCCTTTCTTACCTACCAGCTGATGGAGGTGACAAACAGCATTTCAAGATACTAAGCAGTCTTGCAGGCGTCGCCCCTAAGGGCAACATGCCACTACAAGCAGTAACCAACGCACTAGCACCAAGGTTCAGCCGAGGTAGTCCGGTATTCATCATCTCAAGTCTTGAAGGGGATGGAACTGTCCCCCACGCTGTACGTGACCTAGCAGGTCGTGGGCACGAAGTAATTGTTCTAAGTCCAAGTAGTATTGACTATGAGAGATTGGTTTCAAGAATCCCAAGAATGTCTTATGAGGTCATGAAACTAGAGAGACAAAACAGATTAACAGCTCTTGCAGGGTTTGGCGCACGGGTCATCGATTGGATGCCCGATGTTGAACTTTCTCAAGCGCTACTGCAAGTCAAAATGTTGTGAGGTGAAATAATGGCTGATGATGTAGAACTACAAGGAGAGGGAGTAAAGACCCTCCACTTGAAAGCACTACGTATTCAGTGGCAGGTAGTCGCCATACAAACCGTTGCTACTCTAGCACTAATCTGGCTTTATCTACAACTTGGTTCCAACTTTGGTGCTTGTGATATCGCTAATGTTGATTCAGAAGGCGCCCCACTTTGGTGCCCTGCACTAGATCACACACTAACTCTAGATATGTTTGAAAGTATTCTAGGAAGTGAATCAGGGGATTCAGGATTTGATTTACCCATACCTGATTTCCTTACTGGACAAGGAAACGATGGAGCTGGACGTTACTATATGCCCATTATTTTGTGTGGGCTACTTACTGCTGGCTGGGTTTTCCTCAATCTACAAGCACCGCAACTGAGAAGAAAAGCCGTTCTTGGGGGCTTAGTCGTACTAATTTTATTCCTTGCTGGCCGCTTACTATTAGGTTGGTTCTGGGGGATGCTTACAGAATGGGAATTATATCTACCAATCAACAGTGACATATCTAGGAACCATGCTGAAACCTTAGTATATCCATTAGTACTCTATACACAATTTTTCATCGTTGCACTATACATGATTCCAGTCTGGACTGGGATGATGGGCATCTGGGGATTATCTAAGCGGATGATTGGATGGTCACTTGGTACTACACTAGTTTACCTTGGGATCCATGCTCTTCTCTCCTTTGAAGCAGTAACCGTTTACTTTGACTTAGGGTTAAGGCCAATAAGTCCGCAAATTAGTAATGAGATGGTTCTAGGTGGGTTGGTTTCAGAAACCATTTGGCCACTGTTATTGATGGCAATTTTAATGTTAATTTACTCTGAGTCTGGTTTTGCTGTAATTCGTAACCTTGAGTATGCATTCCGTTTACCTGAGTCTTGTAAGAAAGACCCTGAATATGTTACACAATTTGACAATATGCTGAATGGCCACCTAATACATACTGTTGGAATCTTTGTTCTTGTGACACTTTGTGCCATGCTGGCCCTCAAGTTCGATGATTTAATTCTAGATATTGTAGCAATCTTTGGTGCTTCCCAATGGAGTGGCCAGGTGCAAGAATCGCTTGAATTACAGTTGACTTACGGTAAAGTCATTTCAGCCATGTTGATGTTGATTTTCGTTGCTGGAATGAAATATGTTCTCCCTTGGCAAAGAATAATTGGATTCATAGAATCCTATCTACCTGATTTGAGTTCAGAATGATTTACGAGTTGCTGCTCTGTGAATTGGAATTGTCAATAACCTAGCAAGAGCAAAGCCTGTAATTGGCAATCCACAAATTACCAAAACTATGTGCAATAAATTGGGTATTGGCAAGTCAGCTGATAGCGCGGGAGGAATCATCAGTAATGCTGCTACTAAACCCGCTATAGAAACCCATTTTTCCAATAACATAGGATATGATTGCTGACCTTCAACTTGAACATCGGGCATTGGTTCAGCGCCCTCGGCAGGGCATGATTTATCGGTCAATACAAACCACCTCACAACTCAAGGTCTGATAATTCATCCTCAAGAGAAGCCAACTCAGAACGATGCTCTGGATTTGCAGGCGGTGGAACTCCATTTACCGTTTCTTCTCGAACAGAAGATGCTGAATCCATCTCTGCTAACTGTTTATCCAAATCAGCCAACTCACCCAATTCACCAGTAGTGCCTAAGACCTCTGCTGAAGGAAGACCAATCGTCATGCGACTAGTTAGATCTATTCCATCTTGATCATCTGGAGCGTCAATTGGCTCCCAAGTCTGACTCGAATCGGTTGGTTGTACCTCTACCCTAGGGCTCTCCTCTATACTCTCTACATCTGCCAGAGAAGATTCAGGGTTCATGTGTGCGATTGCCAAGTTATTGATTTCAGGCCTCTCTACTGCTGCTAGATGATATGACTCAAATGGCAACATCCCACTATGTTGGAAGTTCCAAAGATCTCCAATAGGGACTTCCCCCGTCAAACCACTAACATCAAGGCGGTGCTTCAATTCTTCAAGGACTTTGACTGTCTGTTCAAGTCCTACGGCCTCACCAGTAGTTCTCTGGTCAGATTCAATGTAAATTTCATCAAGTGCTTGCTGAATCATCCTACGTACTTCTTTGGAAACTGAAGGTAATGCCTCTGGCATATGTGATATCTTCTCAAGAGGGGCCACTTGTTCGGCGGGCAAACCTAGTTCGACCATCTGGCGCAATACTTCCCTCAAATGCATCAACATAGTCACTGATTGCTCGTATTCATCTAGTAAATTTTCCAAATCTAAGACCACATTGGAAACCGTTTCAGATAATTTGTGTTCTAATCGATTCTGAACTGACCACCTCGTAAGACTTCTTACAGTGTCAGCAGTTTCAGGCGCCTGTTGACTGAGTAAATCCATCACTTCCGTAGATAATAGATATCTTGGAGTCTGCGCTACCTCATCAACAGTATGCTGAATGACCTGCAGACCACGTTCGACAGCACGATCCAACAGAACAACACTGAATCCCCTAGAACGAGCTGAAGTCATTCTATCAAGAACTGGCTCAAGCATAGCAAGACCACTTTCATCACCTAGTAAGGCTCTTGCAAGTGGTTCTTCAGATAACCGTGCGCGGATTCGGTCTGCTTCAACAATGTCTGCCAAAGCCAACTCGTGTGCATCCTCCAAATCCTCAGCCTGCTCAACTAACATTCTAAGTTCGGCCTCAGACGCCCCTCTTCGAGTATCTAAATCTCCAAGTTCACGCATCAGTTGCCTGCGTTCCTCCATCAATTCTCGTAACTCAGATTGAAGCAATGTGTGTTTCCTATCCATCTCAGCACACCGAATTCGCTCCTCTTCAACCATGGAGCGGCTTGAGTGAAGGTCGCCCTCCATCGAAGTGACTTCGTCTCTCCTCTGTTCTATCTGACGTTCAAGTTCGTTAAGTTCTGCCTGTGCTTGCCGGTGCCTCTCTCTTTGTGCACCTACCTGCTCATGTAAGACTCTCTGCATTCGCTCATCGTCATCGATTTGCCGCAGAACTTCTGTGAGACGTGATTCAGCAGTTTCCAATTCAGTCTTAGCCCTCACCTCTTCTGATAGAAGTCCTTCCAATGCCTCTAGAAGTTGTTGCCTTGACTCCATTTCACCTAATGCAGAAGCTAATTCTTCGGCTCTATTCTTGATTTGATTTTCTAATTCTGCAACACGCCTTGCTAAACGCTCAGCCCGTGATGATTGTTCCTGTGAAGATTTTTGTTCATCGCGAATCTTTTCTTTAGAATCATCTAATTTGTTGGATAATGATATTCTTTCATCCCTACCCTCTTCAATCACTTCCTGCAATGCTGCCAATTCAGTCTTCAATTCGTCTCTCTGTGAGCGAGTAGATTCCACCTTTTCTTGTGACTTCATTTTCTCCTTTTCAAGCCTAGCAATCTCTGCCGATTGAGTCTGAATTCTAACTTGGAGTTCAGCAACTACTGGACCCATCAAACTCTTTCTTGTAGTACCGGGAAGGCCTACATCACTTTCTCCCGAATCAACCAACTTCCAGGCTTGACGGCCATTTTCCATGATTTCAAACCCTAGTTCAAATCCATAGAGAGTCTCGAGTCTCCCTTGCAACAGGTTTTGACGGTCTTCGCTACGGGTACGGCATGTAGCAAGGGATTCGCACATAGTACCCAGTGACCAATCTTCAACTGTACTAGAGCCAAGTACAAGGCGCATTGCCCGATCTAGTCGAACAATTTGTAGACGATTTGATGAGGTGGTCGCATTAGTAACAGCCTTTACAGTAGTTTCAATCCCTTGAGTTCGGATACCAACTGGAATTCCATCAATCAAAGTAATCGCAATACTCACGCCTTCCTTTGGTATTGATTCAAGATACCCTGTGACAGCCTCATCCTTAGCTGTCTTCAATGCAGAAATTGTTTGATCCACGCCACTCTTAGAATCTTTAACAACAACTCCCTCTGGCAGAGGTTCACCTGCATCATCCTCAACTGAACCTGTGGATTCTGTACGAAGAAGTGCTGCGGCATTTGCCAAAAGAGCAGTGTGATCTGCTTCTGGGTCAGTCCAAACAGCAATTGCAGCATCACCAGCAGGGGCGATTAATAACGCACCATCTACTAATGAAAGAGAACTCGCTAACGGCCTAACTTGATTGATTCCCTCGGCCAAACTCTCCATACCTTCGAGGTGTTTCTGTACCATAATTGTGAAATCTTCTGCGTCAGTAGGTAGATTTCCTTCGGCATGAACAAGCATTCCATCTTCCAATGCACAAGCACCACGAGTAACTTCACTCTTTGCTAATGTTTCAACGAGTAATGCCAAATCTTTAGTCGGAATATGGCCCTCTATTCGAGGCATAGGGAGAAGTGTGCCTAATGTTGCAGGGTCTACAAATGCCTCAAGTAAAGTTCTAGCAACTTGCTCAAATTCAGATTGTGACCAAATAACCCCTCGCTCCCTAAGAGTAGTAGAAGCACCCATACGGCGTAACTCAACTTTAGCCGCCTCACCTGCGAGGAATTTTTTGCCCTTATCAGAATCACAAATCCAACCGGCAGACTCACCTGCACAAATGAGCCTATGGCCAAAGGGGTTCTTTGATCTGGGTTTAAAATAAGATATAGCCCCAAAATCAAATGAAAATACATTTACCTCAACATTCAAGTCCATTTCTCCATCTACTGGTTCGCCCTTAGGTAGTTCAAACATCATATCACCTCATCAAATCCTCAATTACAGGGGCACGTGCCCTAATTTCATGCCGTAGTCTTCCAATGTTGGAAACCTCACGGCTTGAAACAAAGAGTGTGAAACCCCCTGCAAGGGGAGCAATAATTGAATTGCCATCATCAGTTTCTATCCAGAATTGTTCTAATTCACCTATTCCAGATACTGAAGCAACTCTCCCAGATTCACGTAGTGCATCTTGTAACCCAACAGATACATCAACACCACTCAAATCAGGAGTCAAGAATGTAGCTATTTCATTCATATCAACATCAACAACTGCAGCAGCCTGCACGCCATCGATGCGTCCAAAAGTAGCCAATAATCTCTGTAGCATGTCCTCCCCCGAAAACACATCAGGCCGCCTACGCCTTCAAGAGGTTTTGCGCGCTCGGCCCCTAAAGGGCCGATTTGAACAGCAAAATCAAATCGCCAACTGGAAAATGGATAATTCTGCTAAATATACCATTTTATTAGACGTTCAATTAATGAAATAACCTACACTTTTCGTATAAAAAATGAATATGAACTTTTCAATTGGAAAATGCATTTTTCAATATAATATTTATGAATAATTATTAGAGCATTCAATTCAAATCAAACAGCCTCGCCGCTATCTTTGATGAGTGCCATCTCAATAGCAACTTGTAGCCGTTGCAAAAATCAGGCTATTTTGCATCAGAGATATAGTGGAGTCCACCTATGTCATCGCCACCTTGCTGATTCGATTAGAAGAAGAGTTAGTAAGACCTTGAGAGAACAACTGAAATTGCCAAAAAATGCACTTCGTGAAGATGGAACGCCACGAGTAATTCTGCTCTGCATTTCTGGAGGAAAGGACTCAGCGGTTCTTCTTGACATGATGGTAAGGTTTCTCGGCCCTAGACGAGATATTGAACTAGTTGCTGGATCTGTAGATGAGGGCATAGATGGTTACCGAGCACCATCGCTTGAAAAAGCATTAGAGTTGGCTTCAAGTCATGGCATCAGAGTTGAAACAATTTCTTATCCAGAACTCGATTTTGAGAGAATGGATAAGATTGTAGAAATGATGCCTAAGCTTTCTGCTAACCACAAAGATGCTGATGGGATGAAATCATGTTCGTATTGCGGAGTATTCCGGCGCCAAGGATTGAATGCCTTGGCTGAAAGAGTAGGTGCTGATTGGATGGCACTTGGCCACAATCTAGATGACATGGCACAGACGATATTGATGAACCTACAGAAAGGTGAGGTTGACCGCACCATTAGACTCGCACCTCACACATGGGCACCAGTAGATGGGCTAATTCCTAGAATCGTACCACTGCGTTGGATTCCCGAACAAGAGATTCATGCTTATGCAAAAGGTGAAGAGTTACCAATCCACCATGGCGATTGCCCATATGCACCAGGGGCATTGCGTCAAAGAAGTAGAGATTTGATTGCCCGCCTAGAGGCTGACGTACCCGGTTCTCGGCATGGATTATTACACTCAATGGATTCAATTCGTGAATTACAAATTGAGGCGAAAGGTGGGCACCAATCTACTGAATGGGCCTCAGAGTGGATGCAAAAATGTGAGACTTGTGGCGGGGTGTCATCCCAGTCACTTTGTCAAGCCTGCATTATGCGAAAGTGGCTAAAACAAACTGATGATTAAATTAAACAGATGATTTTACAACAAATTGTCGATTATGGAGTTCATATCTTGAGGCCTGCCACAATAATGACAACGTAGTTGTAATGGTTCGACAGAAATCACAATCATTCTGTGTGGCTGCGGTTCACGGTTTGCTTGAGTAATGCAGTTGCTGAAGGTACACTTGGTAACATTCACCATTTCACCCTGTACCTCGACGGTGCGCTTCTCAGCCACTGAATAATTTCGAATAATTGCCACTGATGCATGAGGGGCAATGATGCTCAATCTATCAAGTTCATCCTGAGTCAATTCACGATCCTCGACCTTGATTATGTCCTTGGCTCCAAATTTACTAGAGGGCACATTCATTACCAAAGAAACGGGATTTGATCTCTTACCGGAAATCCGTAACATTCGTAGAACTTTGAGGGCGGTTCCAGCAGGAATGTGATCTATTACTGAACCATTGCAGATTGCGGTGACTCTTCGCATCTCATCACTCATTCTCCCACCTCCTCTGGTACAGATACTCCAAACACACGACACAGAAGAGCCATTCGTGCAACCACCCCATTGAATGCTTGGTCAAAATATCGAGCATGGGGGGTGTTATCCACATTAGGATGAATCTCATCAATACGTGGAAGTGGGTGCATTATTATCATAGATTCTTTGACATCCTTCAAGTTACTGCGACTCAATTTGTATATTCCTGCAACTTTCAGATACTCATCTTCATCAGGGAATCTCTCCTTCTGAATTCTCGTCATATAGATTACATCGGCAGTTGGTAGATTAGATAGCAAGTCCTCAGATACGGTAATACTTGCACCACAGCTTTCTAAATCTTCAATTATTTCTTCAGGCATTGAAAGTGATGCTGGAGCTATGAAAGTCAAGTGGGCGCCAAAACGAGAAAGAGCGTGCGAAAGGCTGTGTACTGTTCTACCATAACGAAGATCACCAACCATGACCACATTTAGATCTAGTCTGCCGTGTGCTTGTCTAATTGTGAAAAGGTCAAGCATTGTTTGAGTGGGGTGGTGTCCAGCACCATCGCCACCATTCATTATAGCTATTTCACAAGCATCTGCTGCATATTGAGCGGCACCCTGCCTAGGATGTCGCAAGACAGCCACATCACAATACCCATCAACCATTTTCATAGTATCAAAGAGTGTTTCACCTTTGGTAACGGATGAAGATGCTAAGGCACCAAGGTTTACCACATTGCCACCTAGACGTTTCATAGCAGTCTCAAATGACATTCTTGTGCGAGTACTCGGCTCAAAGAACATATTGCCTAGCAACTTGCCTTGTAGGAGGGGTAAATAGACATCTCCTTTTGCCACTGGAAGCAATTTCTCAGCATCGTTTAGCAATGCTTCAATCTCTTCATTTGTCAAGTCATCCATAGTAATGAGGTCGGCTGCCATCTCCTTCGCCCATTGTACGGCGGCGCGAGCGAGTCATATTGATTGCGATGTACAAACACTCCAATATTCTACTATCTTGGGGGCGAGGACTTGATGAAGTCAAGGGTGGTGGGGGCATTGATGCTCGTCACTAGAACCCCTGTCAGAGTCTCATTTTGCGGAGGAGGAACTGATTTAGCAGCCTTCTATCGAGCCAATGAATCAGGCGGCCTTGTAACATCTATAGCATTGCAAGCCCACATTTACGTCACAATCAATAAGAGATTTGATGATAGTATACGAGTTTCGTACAGTAAAACTGAGACTGTTGACGATATAGAAGACATTCAGCACGAATTAGTTCGAGAAGCTATGCGACTGACTGGTGTCACCTCCGGAATTGAAATCAACACCATTGCTGACATCCCAGGGAAGGGCACCGGCTTGGGTTCTTCATCGGCCGTCACAGTTGGCCTTCTTCATGCGCTCCATGCTTATGCTGGAAGAAAAGTAGGCCCCAAACAATTGGCTGAAGAAGCATGCGAAATTGAAATTTCGGTCTTAGGACAAACTATTGGAAAACAGGATCAATACGCTGCGGCATTCGGGGGATTGAATCAAATATCCTTCAATTCTGATGACACTGTGACTGTTACCTCGTTACCAGAGTTAGATTCCACTGAACTAGCAAATAACTTCTGTTTGGTCTGGACTGGATTAACAAGGAAGGCTACTCCTATCCTTGAACAACAAAGTCGTAATACCAGCATCAAAATGGATGAATTATTATCCATGAGAATGCAGGCTGAAGAAGTTTCAGAGCTTCTAAGTTTAGGGGAATGGAAAAGTGTTGGTTCTATCCTCAATGATGCTTGGAACCTAAAGCGCACGCTAACTGAAGGTATTTCCAATCCTGAAATTGATGCACTGTACAGTAAACTAATGGATTTGGGTTGCGGTGGAGGTAAACTGCTTGGCGCTGGAGGAGGAGGATTTATTCTTGTTCAAACCCCACCAGGAGTTCAAGAAAAAATACAAGATGAATTAACAAATAAAGTAATTCCACTCGTAGTTGATTTTGATGGTTCCACAATCATGTTAGATGATCGGGACGTGAAGTAATGCATAAAATGGCAATTTTCATCATATTATTGTTAACCGTAAGCCTTTTTTCATTACCTCAAGAAATTGAATTGGAATTAGATGAGGATAGCAAACTAGCCAATCGATTTGGAAACCTAGACATAACTGTAACCACTGCAAATGAAAGCCCCATCACTGGAGTAGAGGTCACTCTGATTGATGGATGTACAGACATATCACTTACTGAGCCATTTACGATGACACAATATAGGGAAGTCATTAGTAATCTATCAATAGGCCCAGTTAGAATCGTTGTGACTCACGCTGATTATGCTAGTGGAGGTACAACCACTAACATCTCAAATGAGGAAATTATGGAGGTGCATATTGTACTTAGGTCACTCGATTCAACGTTGAATCTTACTGGACCACCTTTAGCTACAGTTTCATTGTCTCTACTAAATGACCAAAAGGAATTGGAAATAACACTCAATGAAACTGGAAATAATACCCTGTCTGTCCCACACTCTGGAGAAGGTTGGATTATTTCATCAACTGAGGTGAATAAAACTCTCACTCATTGGAATGGGGAAGGGAATCTCTCGCTACAAAACAATGGTACTATGCAGGCCTCCGGGATACATGAAGATGTAAACCAAAGTGGAACTCTACGTATTGAACACCACCCCTCAGGATACTGGGAGTTATTGGAATGGAATGGGGCAGTCAATGTGAATTTGCCCCGCACTAATGAAGGTGAATGGCATTTTTTCAATATTAAAGATGGTTTGAGAATTGGTCAACCATTAATTTCTGATGATGTTTCTGAGTTGAATATTTCTTCACTACTGAACAACCAAAGCATTTGGCCGACACCTGAATGGAGTGGACATGGCTACCTCAATATGACTAGTGCGCCTGGAATTGGACAAGAATTCAATGTTACTTGGGAAGCAGAATACAATATACCAATGGATTTTGGTACCCCATTGTTACCAGAACGTTCACGTGGCTTAACTCAACAAATTGACTTCTTATTTGGCAACCGAGATGGCACAATTAATGGAATGGAATTAATGGGCTTGCATGAAATTCAAGCAAGGCATCCTTGGCTCGATAGTGAACACCTCTTTCTGTTTGATGAAACTCCATTAACTGGAAATGTTGAGAAAGATAACTTTTCTATTTCTCAGAATAATGTCATTGGTGCCGGGTATTATAGTTGGTCTGAATCTGCAATCATTAGTGGTCAAGCAACTTATGGAAACAGTCGCATGTTTTGGTTCCCTGTGAGGGGTGATGCTATCGAAGCAATACCCATCACCGTTAATCTCCCACCTAATTGGGAAGTAAGATACAGCCCCCAAATTGAATACATCACTGGTGGACAAAATTCATTCACAGTAAATAGATCACTCTCACCAACTGTTGGCATGTGGACTGTTACTATTGGCCCGAACCAAGCACCTGTTGCCAATGCACACCTTGAAAACAGAACGGGATTAGCAATACCATTAGATAGCAACACAACAATAGTCAGTGATTGTTCTGATTCTGGCGTGAGTGCCCTAAATAATCGATGGGAATTCAGGCGTAATGGGTATTACCAAGGTTCGGGTGACGATGCTTCTCACTCATTTCAACCCCACAATCTAAGTTTCTATCATGGAGATACATTGAATGCCACACTGGTCTGTTCAGACTGGAACGGGGCCATCTCAAGATGGTGGGGGGAATTCTATGTTGATGGGCTACTGCCTACTGCTACAATAAACACCTCCGAGGTGCCAGTTGTTGAATCTTCCACACTCTACTACAACTTGGTTGGTGGAGAGAATTTTGCAATAAGGGCGGGTTCCATGATTACAATGGAAGCCAATACAAGTGATGATTCCGGCGCAGTGGTGCAAGTCATTTGGCGCTCCAACAAATCAGAAGGTTGGGAACATCATGACTACCGCTTTGAAGATCAATTCAATCAAGGAAATGATGTTAATTGGATGCATATGACTGTTGAAGAAAGACATCTACAACGTGAATTAACTGTGTACTCACTTGAGATGGAATTGATAGATGGCGCAGGAAATAGTAACATCTCTAGCTGGAATGTTACAATCCTAGATGCGACACCACCCACTATCACCGCAGAGGTGATGATTGATGGCCTACCAATTGGCCCGCTCAATCCTGCCCTACTAGAAAGTGAAATTAGTCTTAATTTGAGTCGCTCATTTGATGATATTGATGCTATCGAAAACATCGTTTGGGCAATATTGCTAGATAATCAATCAATTATTACTAATGGTACATGGGAAGATGCACACCTAATTACACTACCACCTCTAGAAACTGGCATACACGAACTCAGAATATTTGCACAAGACTCTGCGGGTAATATCCGTGAGGTTATATCCAATCCAATAGTTGAACCGCAAGTCGTTGCAGAGGTTATTGGTGTTGGAATTAGTGTAGATGGAGATTCAGTAATTGGAGAACCCGGGATTATACAAGTCACACTACAGAACAACGGTTCGACTGATTCCAATTTGAATCTCTGCTACATGGGCCAATGTAAAGAAGCATTCAACACAGGGGTTGCAACCTACCAAGGACCTGCAATCACAACCTTCCCACTTGAAGTGAGTGAATTTGAGGCCGGGAGAATTAGTGTTGAGGTAGAGTGGTATGACCAAGTCACTGGCGAAGGGGGGAATTTCACCATGAATAGTGAAATCATACCACTTTCACAATGGGGGAAGAACGCTGACACCATCATTGGAGTTGGAGCATTTGCAATCCTAGGTTATCTCATAATCAAAAAACGTAGGGATGAGTCAGGCACACCCTTCTAATCCACCTCCAAGAGAACTGCATTAGAAGCCATCTAGGGGGCAGATTATTGATGCGGAACAGTTCCTGACAGTTTAATGACAGAGGTTGCTGAGGTGGACGCCTTGCTCGCCAGGGCCCTTAAAGAACAACAAAACCGTTTGGAAACTCTCGGCATTATCTCCGCCATCAGCCTAGTAGCTGTTGCATCTTGGTACATCTGGCCAGGCATTGAAGGGCGAGCAGATTTTCTTTCCCGATTTGGACCAGGTATTGTACTCGTGGTACTAGCCTTAGCAATGCAGGATTTAATTGACTTTGGACCAAAACATCGCTCAAGGATGGGCTCCCTATCAGCTATTGCATGGGCTCCCCTTCTGATGCTAGGGATGGGGGCATTCACAAATTCTCTAACAATGTCTGTTCGGCTTGGTTATATCTTGCTGGCAGTAATTGGAGTCACTAGTTACTATTTCACATCAGGAGTGCTGACCGGTTCACTACAAGCAGTTCGTTTCCGCGGCCTAGTACAACTTCTAGGGGCCACTTCTGCCACAGCGCTATTTCTTTCTAATCCACAAGAAGGAGTAGTGATGTTCACCTCTGCTATAATCTGTCTACTGGCTTTTGTTGTTGCAATTTTTGACACTATTGGAAAAGATCCGGATAAAGCAGCACGCAAAAAATTCAAGGTATTAAGGGAGAAAATAGAGATTAGAATACTTGAATTACGAGCAGAGGGGATTCAAGTTGATCAAGCCGCCTCACTATTGCAGAATGCTAGTGAAGTGGGATATGTTGACCCTAAAGAAGGAATGACTATCCTAAACATAGCCTTAGATGATATTGAGAGAACACTGGCAATGTCAAGCGATATTACAGACATTCGTATTGATGCTGCTGATGCCGTAGAAAAAGCTGACGACATTGCACCCACTGCAAAGCGAGCAAAGCGAATTCTATTACAAGGCGACCGCGAGATGGAACTGGGTTCACTAAGAGAGGCTGAGATGTTGTTTCGCAAAGCAAAGAAACATGCTAGTGAAATTATTGAATTTTGGACCGAAGCAGAAAATTCCATTTCAGACGCCAAAAGAGCACTTTCTGGGTGTGATGGATTACAATATGAACCCTTAAAGAGAGCGGTTGAAGATGCTGAAGAGGCACTTCTACGTGAAGCACCTGCTGAAGCTGCTGGACTAGCCAGCGCTGTGCCAGAACATGTTGAAAATCTTGCTAGTGCTGGAGATGTGGCTGCAGAAACTCTCAACGAAGCAAAGCGTGCAGTGGAAGCCGCTTCTGGGATAGATGAAGTGGATTTTGCGGCAAGATTGGAAAAAGCCGACAAAGCTTTCTCAAGCGGAGATTATTCTCTAGCGCGTGGATTAGCAGATTCTGTTCACAGAGAGGTGACTCGCGAGGCTGAGGCAATGGTCGAAGTGCAAAAAGCATGGCGGCAACGGAAGAAACTGATCGCTCGTTGGGCAGACTGGGCCAACTCAGAAGATTGGGATAAACGACTCAAAGAGGTAGATAAAGCGCGCAAGAAGAAATTGTGGTCGCACGCTGCTATGTTACTTGAGCAAATTACAAACGAACTGGACTCTGAAGGGGCAGCAAGTACTGAAGCAGGTGAATTACTAACATTTCTACAAAATGAATGGAGAGGGTTGCGCGATAAATTAGAAGCTGCGGGAATCAAAGTCAGAGATACAGAGAGGAATAGTTGTGAGGCAGTCGTAGGTGAAGCATCTGATGCTCATCAGAAAGGAGATATTGACACCTGCCTTGCTAAACTTGGAGAAGCTGATGGGATGATGGAAAAACTCAGACGCCGGATTTGAACTCTAATTCAAGCATTTTTCACCTAATGAAAGTTGAAATCTTTTCAGATAACTGAAGGGAAATTAAGTGCGAGCGCCGAGATTTGAACTCGGGTTCAGGCGTTGGCAACGCCCGGTGATAACCACTACACTACGCTCGCAGCAGTCACGGCCAAGCCATATTAGTATAAACGATTACCGATATTCAGCACTTTGTTGTTTATCAGAACTAGCAATTCCTTCAAGTCATATACCCCCCTCCGCTATCTAAAGGGGTAGTTAGAATGAGAACCATATTTGTCGGCAGAAAGCCAGTCCATGCTTATGTTGCAGCAGTATTGAGAGCGATGCAAGACGGCGATCGAGAAGTAGAAATAATTGCTAGAGGAAATTCAATGAGAACGGCAATTGACACTGCTGAAATTTGCCGACGACGTAATGGTAAAATTGCAGGGATGTTGCCTGAAGAGATGGTTAACAAAGGAGTGGAAATTAGCACTGAAGAAATTGAGGTGGATGGCTCAACCCGAGTACTTTCTTCAATCCGAATTGTATTAGAAGGAATTGGCGAAATGCCAGATGATTCTGAAGAATAACTTAGAGAAGTTCCCTAACGCGAGTCTCAATCTCATCCCTTGTTTCTCTATATTTTTCTACATCATCGCCCCAAGGGTCAGAAATTTTCCAATCACCGTTTAGTGTAATATTTGGACAAGATACTCCGCACCCCATACTGAAAATGACATCAAATGAATCAATATCTACTTCATCAATAGTTTTAGGATACTGTTCGCCGATATCTATTCCTTTCTCGGCCATCACAGTCACAGCATTAGGTGCAACAACTGATTCATGAGCTGAAGTACCTGCTGATTCTGCTTCAAGCCCAAGATACTTCGCCCAGCCTTCAGCCATTTGACTACGACAAGTGTTTCCCACACAAACAAACAATACTCGCATATCTACTACCTTTCTACGACCCTTGATTAATGATGCACAATTATTGGCAACTAATGAGTTACCTCATGTTATTAGTTAGGCCCAGTTGTTCATCTAGTGAACCACCCCTACGCAACATAATAACAATCGCAACACCTGCACCAACCATCACAATTCCGAGTAAGATGAAAATAACCAACATGGTGGAGCCCCAACCCTTCAAAGCCTCAGTTGGGTCAGTTAGTGGATCTATATTTTCATCTGTTAGCTCTACATCCACAACCAGTACAGGTTCTGTAGCGGCTAGATAGACATCAACACCACGGAAATCTAGTTCTATTGTATCAGTAGGCAAACCTTCACGAACTGTTACCTCGATGCTGTATACGCTATCTCCTGCAACAGCATCGCCTCCTTGGCCATCATCTCGCATTGTTTGCCAAGTTGTATCCTGGCCAACTGGAGCTAGCATCCCAAGTCTTCCTTGAACGACAGTGATTACATCATGATCAGTAGCATTCACGGTCAAAACATAGATACTTGCCCCATCACCTACATCTGGCACAATAATTGACGATACCACATTTCCATCTTTGAGAATGATGAAATCTGATATTTCCGGGCCACTATTCAGTATTTGTAATTCGGAAATTCTTGAGGTCGGTGCATCCCACGCATCACCTCCAACCCCCACTACAGCACTTGGAATGTTTAGATGGGTGACGGTTGCCAAACTGCCTCCTGTATCCTCAAGTCTAACTGGCAAGTATATGCCACCAGGGCTCAATGCAGCAGGGATGTCAATCACGCCACTCCAAACGCCACCACCATCTTCACTGAGGTTGAATAATTCGCCACCCTCCCCTCGCAAATCTATTGCTACGTTGGCAACTCCCAAAGCATCGAATGGTTTGGCAGAAACTGTGAGATTGTTTCCTCTCTGCACACTATTTGAACTCATAGTGAAATCAACCAACCTAGGTGCACGATGTGCAACTTCAATTGTTCTACTACTACTGTTAGTTGTCCAAGCATCTACCGCGTCAATCCCAATTGAAAGATTGCCTGCTTCGATCCCAAAGTAAGTAAACGAGCCTGTAAAGTTGTCATCATGTACGATAATATCTCCATCTTGTCCAATATCGTTGAGTTCAATAATTCCAAGCCCTAGAGTTGCAAGGTCAACCGTTACATTTCGAAGGTTCCAATCTGGGTCTTCAATTTCCACTTCAATGTGAACTAAATTTCCACCTTCGTTGACTACTCTGCCTTCATGCAAACGCACATCAATAATTGATGGAGGGGTATTCTCTCCTGCTGTCACAATGTTAGGTGAAAGAACTCTCTCAAGCGATTGGTTCTCCCAGAACCAAGCATCTTCAGTGGTATTCAAATCGATGTAGACTTCACGTGATACTTCAGCGATAAGTCCTGCAAGAATACCTTCATTGATGACTAATCCATTAGCAGTACTAGCTTCACTAAGGTATGAGCCAGACCAAGAGGTGACTTGCATGGTGTGTCCATCGCGAGTATATGACTGATAGGAGTGGGCAGTTAATTCTAGATCCATTATGTCTCCAGAATAAAGTCCAAGATTATCGCCAACCAGTAATTCAGATGGAGCTAAACCACTTTCTCTGCTGATGTCAACGTCTCCCAATCCAGATTCATCAGTTGTTTGGTTTTCCTCTTCCATAGGGATAGGTGACCCCTCTGGCCATTCTTCACCTTGGCTTGGATCATCACTCTGTTCATACCAATTGAAGTAGATTGTTCGGTTGGTGTAGTTATCGTAAACCACCTCATGGTCCCATGTTTCGTTGTAGTATTGGCTTGGACCTAACCCATCAAGAAGACCCCCACCTGTAAGATTGAACCAATTTTCTTCATGGATTCTATTTACATCCCACATTGCACCAGTGGAGTTAGCTGTTTGACCTGTGCCATCGATTCGTCTTAGCAAACCAAATTCGCCAGTTGTGGCTCCTGTAATATCCGCATCAATGTGTATTGAGTCTGCTGTTTTGGAGCCATTAACACTCTCTTGATGAAATATCAGAACGTCGCCATCAATAACGATTGAACCATTGTCGTCATTAGTATCAGAGAAGTAGAAGGTTCCGTCACCAAGGAATTTGGAATGTTGCAATACCATAACTCCATTTTCTTCTCTATCAATATTATACAACTGTTCTAAATCAATGTAAATATAACTTCCATTGGATTCCATTTCCATCTCTGCAGTGGCCTCAAACTGTGTGTGATCTAAGACTCTGACACCATCTATGTCATGCATTTCAACAAGGAGAAGTGATACTTCCCCATCGATATACATCTCAGCATCAGGGCTAACAGATGAAATATTGAGATTGCCATTTGCTTCAAGGCGCATCTGCTCTTCAATGATACCATCAACCATCGAGCGAAGGATGTATGAATCAACTACTGAAGCTTGAATGATTGTGTTTTCACCTTCATCTTCACTACTCACAGTCATGTTACCCGTGCCTGCCATCTCAAAGATTTGGCTAGTTAATTCAGAGCCCTCCATGGTTTCATTCAACCAAATTTTATTCAAGTTTAGAACAAGGTAAATGTTAGCACCATCTTCATCTGTTTCGTCAATGGTTAGATTGCCACTACCTAACTCATCGTGAATCAACACGCCATTACTTCTCTCTTGCCAACCTTGGCCTGCAAAATCAAGAAGATATTCATTCGTAGTCTCGTTTTCCATCAGATGTCGTAAAGTCCAATCAGTTGTGACGGTTATTTCATGATCCTCTAAGGGTTGGTTCCAAACGGTAGCTTGAACTATTCTCGAGGCAAGAAGTTGGTGATTTGTGCTGTCGTAAGCAGTAATTACTATCTCATCACCAAATGAAAGATTAGAAGGTACAGTAATTCGATGGCTTGTTAGATTGATTGGTGAAATTGTCAAGTTAGCATCATCCCAAGTGAAATTCCAGGACCCCACTTCAGTACCATTCACCATAAAATGAGTGACCTTGACATAGAAATCTGCAGCATTGGTAGTAGTATTGAAGACGACAATGTAAGAATGATCTGCATTACCATCATCATCATGGTCTAGCCAATCGACTAAAATTGTTGGATATGTGGGCCCATCTGCCATAGTCAATGGTAGAGCCATTGAAGTGAGGAAAATCAACAACAATGTAGTCGCGGGCCAACGCGGTGCAACTCTATGCATGTAGATTCCTTTGGCCCGTTCCCTAATGAATCCTAACCCTTGCAGTTCACAAAGTGGTTAACTGCCCGAGGTGAATGAATGGTGTTCAGAAGAGTGGCTCTTCGTATCCATCGTCACTGCGATTCCAGATATCTTGAGCTAAATCATCATAAATATTGAATTCTGGGCTTTCTTCCTCATCATCATCTTCCTCAAGATAGCCCTTTGCCTTCTGAGCCAGTTCTGCTTTGAACTTCCAATAATGTATACGCCATTCTCTTCCATCCCATAGGGTAGTCTCCTCAGACTCGGTAGTCAGAAGATTGTAATCCTGAAAAATATAGAATAAGTTTCTATCAGTAGGTTCTAGAGCATTGTCAATGATTCGATCATAGTAGCCAAAGAAGCCTAGAGCATGCTCTGCCATGCTCTCAGCAACGTTCTTCTCCATTTCTTTGTCAATATGCCTTTGAATTGCCGCAGTCAAACCTGCCATTGTCATTCCCATTTGCTCTCCCCCATACCTAAGCGTGTCACGAATGTGAACTTCCTCGGGTACACCTTCTATTTGTACACCGCAATATATCAACAATCCGGTCTAATAATTCCAAATTAAGTATTAAGCATGTAGGCTTTACCTCCAATAAGTCATAAAACCAAACCATGAGAGCAAGGTTTTGAGAGAGATGGCAGAGGAGTTCAGCGAAGGTCACTTTCTTGGCTTAGCGCCAAGAGAAGGAGATACCGATATTGTCGTTCTTTCACTCCCTTACGAATTGACCACCTCTTACGGCCAAGGTACTGCAAATGGACCAGCTGCTTGTATCGAGGCATCAGGACAGGTAGAACTCTATGATTCACTTCTTGACGATGATTTGCCCGCTGGCTATTCAATCGTCACCGCCCAGCCATGGGATGGAGAAGGAGCAACCCTTGAAGAACAACTAGATGGTATTGAACAATACCTCAAAGAGTGGTTCACTGGTGAAGCATTTCCTGTAGTTCTTGGAGGTGAACATGGCTCACTCCCAGCACAGATGCGAGCACTTTCTCAACACCCCACCTTGGGAGGTGATTTAGGTAAACTAACTCTAGTACAGATTGATGCACACGCTGATTTGAGAGATGAGTTGGATGGAGACAACTACAGCCACGCCTGTGCAGCTCGCCGGGCACTTGACGAAGGCGTGGGTGGCCTAATTCAAATTGGAGTTCGGGCCTTTTCGCGGGAAGAAGAGAATTTCATCACAAATGATGAACGGGTTAGCACATGGTTTGCTCGTGACTTCATTACCCCATGTGGAGGCGAAAAGGTGTGGAATGCATTACTCGCTGAGATTTCTAATATCAAGGGACCTGTGTGGCTCACATTAGATATCGATGGTTTAGATGGCTCATTAGTTCCAGATACTGGTACACCGGTCCCTGGTGGACTAGCATACTGGCAAGCAGTCGAGGTGATAGAATCCCTATTTTCAGCAGCCGGTGCTGAAGTTATTGGTGCCGATGTAGTGGAAATAGTACCTGGTAGTGAAAATAATTTGACCCAGTTTACAGCAGCGATGTTAGCAACTAAAATCATCGCCGCACACCTAGCTTCACTTTGATCTAAACCACTATTGCGACAACTCCCGTCTAATGCTAAGTCTCAAATCATCTAGCCATCAGCCCACTTCGTGCGAGCCATCACCACACTGTTGCTATTTGCCGCTCTGCTAGTCAGTAGTGTGCCAACAGTAACTGCACAACAGCCCGGAGTCACACAGGAGCATTGGTACCATTCATACTCTTCTCTAACCTATGATTTACAATCATGGGAAGGAGATTATCCTGAAATTGTACACTTGACTACGGCTGGTACAACCATACTTGGCAGACAACAGTGGGTTGTACAAATTTCAGACTGGTCGCTAGAAAACAAAAGCGATGGCACACCCAAAGAGAAAGTGTACATTGATGGCGGCCACCATGGCAATGAACATCTTGGAACTGAATTGGCATTCCTAGTAGCAGAATTCTATGTTGAAGGTTGGGCAGATGGGGATGCTGAAGCTATTGAGGTATTACAGAATACGGAATTATACATCATGATTCTACTAAATGCAGATGGAAATGATCTTGATTCTAGATGGAATGTGAATCAAGTAGACCTAAACCGCAACTATGACCATCATTGGACCGAAGAAGAGACTGCTAGTGGAGATGGGCCGTTCAGTGAACCAGAGACACGAAACAATGCTGACTATATGGCTGAGTGGGCTGTAGAAGCAGATCTCTATGTGACTATGCACACAGGCACTTGGATCCTTGCATATCCTTGGGGCTTCACAGGAGAAATGCCTTCAGATTGGGAACTTTTTGAGCACATTCGTGACACCATTCACGAGACAATCGATGCGGATTTGCCAGTTAGAAATGCCAATGCTGGCATTTACCCAACACATGGAACCAGTCGAGATTACGGATATGGAGTGATGGGTTATCCTACCTTCACCTTTGAGACAGATGATGAGCAATTTCTGTTAGGAACTGTACAGTCACTTTCTGATCGTTTATCTGTTGAGTTGGAAGTGATGCGTTATTTAATCTCCAATGTGTGGTATTGGAGAGCAAGATTGAATGTAACTAGTATGGAAGTAACACCTGGCCATGAGGTCTCTTTCTCCGTCAACAATCTTGGTCACGCCTCCACAGCAAATGCCACTTTACATTATCTAAATTCAGAGGGTGAAGTATTGTGGCATTCACCAGGAAACTTCAGTGTAAATGCCAGTAATTCCAGCAGTATTACTTTTACAGCCGGGGATTTACAATTGGTTGATGGCGGCAGTTGGGAATTACACTATCAGAAGAGAGTAATTGATTCTGCTATTTGGGTTCATGATTCAGTATGGGATGAGAACATCAACATCATGGAAGGAAAAGGAAATGGGTTCCTTTATGCCCCTGGAATAACAATTTCAATGATTTCTGCATTAGGCGCAGTACTTGTCGTAGAAGGTCGTAAAAGTAACAATTTAGTCTATGAAAAGGAATCTACGCTAGAAAAATAATCATTTCAGGGCACTTTTAGAATACTCACCTTTGAATAGGTCAACCCAATGCGAGGACCTATGGAACACCAAGTAGCCATTATAGGAACAATTGCAGACACATTGATATTACCTCTTTTTGAAGGTACCAATAAACCACCAAATCGAGCGCTAGTGGGATTAAGCCGTAACGCCCAATCTCAAGTCAAAGGGGCTTTTGCAAGCGAGGATTTTGATGGAAAGGCCGGCAAGACATTGTCACTATGGGATAGCGAATGCAAAGTCATCTTACTCGGAATGGGCAAATCTGATGGCTTGAAGGAAAATAACGCACGTGATGCTGGAGCAAAAATTGTGGCAGGCTTAGGGAAAACACATGGGAAGAATCTTGCAGTTCGTTTCACATCGGGATGGAAATCAAATCAGATGATTGCCTTCGCTGAAGGGATGATGCTCAGAGACTATAAATTTGACAAATATATGTCAAAAGATGAAGATGATGACGATGATGATACACCATACAATGTCACCTTCCAAGCATCTGCTAGACATCAAGAGCAGTTGACAGCGGGGTGCAATAGGGCAGCCGCAATCACAACAGGAGTACACATTGCTAGAGATTTAGGCAATGAACCTGCCAACGTATTGTACCCAATGGAATACGCATCTCGCGCCCAAGCATTTGCTAAAGGCAAGGGGAACCTGTCAGTAACTGTTCTTGATTGGGATGACCTACAGGAAAACAAAATGGGTGGCCTAATCAATGTAGGTAAGGGAAGTGAGCATAAGCCGTGCATGGTAATATGGGAACTTAATGCCAAGGCAAAAGATGGACCGTGCCCGATTATCATAGGTAAGGGAATCACCTTTGACACCGGGGGAATCTCATTAAAACCTGGAGCCGGGATGGATGAAATGAAGTTCGATATGCATGGCTCCGCTACAGTATTTGGTCTAATGGTGGCACTCCACGGAGTAAATCACAAGGGCCACATGATGGGCATTTCATGCATGGCAGAAAACACACCTAGTTCTACAGCATACAGACCTGGTGATGTAATAGACACCTACTCTGGAAAGACCGTTGAAGTGCTCAACACAGATGCTGAAGGAAGGCTTGTTCTTGCTGATGGATTATGGAAGGCTGGAGAATTTAATCCAGAATATATTATCGATCTTGCAACACTTACTGGCGCTTGCGTTATAGCACTTGGCCACGAAGCTTCTGGCCTTTGGTCTAATGATGATGAACTCCTTGAAAGAATCCGAAAAGTTGCATCTGATAGTGGTGAATTGGCTTGGCCAATGCCACTACTCCCAGCATTTGAGAAGCAGGTTACCGGTTCAAAGATTGCAGATGTCAAGAACCTTGGAGAGCGTTACGGTGGCTCTAATTCCGCTGCAGCGTTCCTCAAACAATTTGTTCCCGAACAGGGCGAAGGAGATGACAAAAAACAATATCCTTGGGCCCATATAGACATTGCAGGAACTGGTTGGGGGACTTCGACAAATGCTACTGTCGCTCATGGTGCTACAGGGGTTCATGTACGAACACTTGTTCGCCTAATCAATGACGAATGAGTATTATGTAATTTAATACACTAAGTTCTCATATCCAGAGGAATTGAAATGGAGACCGATTCAACCACTGCTGCAAAACTGGCTGGATTGAATATCAGTGAAAGGACTGAACCAGGAATTACTCGTTTGAAGATTGAATCACCTCCTAATGAAGAGGGTGAGGTCACGATTATTTCTTTTGAATACAAATTACCTAATGGTGAACCAGTCATAGACGAGCAGAGAATTAGCAGCCTCAACTCCTTATCAGTGCCACCCGCGTGGACTGATGTATGGTTCTGTATTGATGATAGAGGACACATCCAAGCCACTGGCAAGGATGCAAAAGGTCGTTTACAATATAGATACCATCCAGATTGGAACGCAATCAAAGCTGATTTGAAATTTGCCAATATAGATGAATTTGCAATGATGTTGCCTAGGCTAAGAGACAGAGTAGAGGGTGATCTTGCATTGACAGGCATGCCACTTGTGAAATCTGTTTCTATAGTAATCAAACTCATGGATATATTTCATATTCGCATTGGCTCGGATGAGTATGCAAAACAGAATGAATCATATGGGTTGACTACCTTGAAAGAAGGACATGTGAAATATATCAAAGGAGAGGGGGCAGAGGGTAAAATAGACGCCGTCCTCAACTTCACTGGGAAATCAGGAAAGCAATGGAGATTACTTATCGAAGATGATGAAATGGCTAGCATGATAGAAGCCTCAGGGAAAGTTGGAGGAAAGAAAAAATCTCAAGATTTATTCAGATACATAGACGACCATGGTAACGATTACGATGTAAAAGCAGAGCACATCAATAATTACATCGAGGAGGCCCTTGAGGTGAGATACACCGCCAAAGCATTCCGTACTTGGAGCGCTTCATGGAAGACTGGTGCAAGACTTGCACTGGTTGCAACGGCAAGTGAAAATCTTATTGCAAAAATACCCAAACTGACAAAAAAGGAGATGGCAAGAGTTGAAGATACTGAAGAAGAACCAATCATCATTTGGCGAGGCACTCAATTAAGACGACCAGAAGGATTGTCAAAACTTGCAGAAGCAGGTAAATTACAAGGCCAATCTGAACCTGAACGCTTAGCAACTATGTTGGCTGTAATTGATTCCGTAGCAGGCGATCTTGGAAACACACGTGCAGTATGTCGCACATCTTACATCCGACCTATGTTCTTGGAAGATTGGACATCGGGTAAATTTGAGAACCGTTGGAAGAGCGCTTCTGCATTGAAGCGCGTTCCGGGTCTAAGCCGCGAAGAATCTACAGCAGTACACTACATGCGTACGCATGAATGAAAACTCTATTCATAAATTGAATCAGTTCTCTTCTTCATCAACGACTTCGAAATCAGCATCAACCACTTCGTTGCCATCGGCATCAACTTCTTCAGCCGCTTGCTCAGATTCCATTTGAGCTGAAGCCGCCTCATACAATTTCGCTGAGATTGCATGCATAGACTCCTCAAGTTCTTTGACTTTAGATTGGATTTCATCTTCATCTATATCTTCGATGTCCTTTGGTTTCCCATCATCCATTATCAAATCTTCAAGTTCAGATAATTTTTCTTCAACTGGTTTTGCATCTTCATCGCCAATTTTGTCTTCTGCCTCTTTGAGCGTTCTTCGAGTCTGGTAAATGATACTGTCAGCTTGATTTCTAAGATCCACCTTTGCCTTTCTCAAACCATCTTCCTCAGCAAATTTCTCGGCATCAGTAATCTTTTGCTGGATTTCATCTTCACTGAGAGATGTAGCAGATTGGATTCTAATCGATTGTTCCTTTCCAGTCCCCAAATCCTTTGCAGATACGCTGACAATTCCATTGGCATCTATATCGAAGGCAACCTCAATCTGAGGCATACCGCGGGGAGCCGCAGGTATTCCTTCAAGGAAGAAGCGCCCAAGAGTAACGTTGTCACGAGCAAAATCACGCTCACCCTGGAGAACATGTATCTCGACAGCAGGCTGATTATCACTAGCAGTTGAGAAGGTTTCAGAACGGCGTGTTGGAATAGTAGTATTGCGCTCAATCATAGAAGTAGTTACTCCCCCAAGCGTTTCAATTCCAAGGCTGAGTGGTGTGACATCAAGCAGTAGAACATCAGTTACAGCGTCATCGCCAACAATAATTCCTGCTTGCAAAGCAGCACCAAGAGCAACTGCTTCATCAGGATTGATTCCTTTGTGAGTCTTATTTCCAAGTTCCTTCTCAATAGCTTCTTGCACTGCAGGAACTCTTGTAGAACCACCAATTAGTAGAACCTTGTCGATTTCTGAAGCTGTTATTCCAGCATCCTTGACTGCTTGCCGCGTGGGCTTCATGGAATTTTCAACGAGATCGCTAATCAAGTCCTCGAACTTAGCACGTGATAGTGAGAGGTCAAGATGAGTTGGTTGTCCATCCACCATAGTGATGAATGGGAGGTTGAGTTGTGCCTGACTTGTGCCTGAAAGTTCGATTTTTGCCTTCTCAGCGGCCTCCTTTAGTCGGCTCATTGCTTGCAAATCCTTTGAGAGATCTACTCCACTAGATTTCTTGAATTCGGCAACTGCCCAATTAATGATTTCTTCATCAAAGTCGTCACCGCCGAGTCTATTATTACCAGCAGTCGCTTTAACTTCAATCTGAGGTTGCCCATCGATTTGATAGATATCTAGAACTGAAACATCGAAAGTCCCACCACCCAAATCATAGACGAGTATTGTTTGGTCATCGTCTTTGTCAACACCAAAAGCAAGCGCAGCAGCAGTAGGTTCGTTGATGATTCTCAATACTTCAAGTCCTGCAATTCTACCAGCATCTTTGGTCGCCTTACGCTGTGCATCAGTAAAGTATGCAGGACAAGTAATCACTGCTTGCTTCACTTCTTGGCCTAGGTAATCCTCAGCATCTGCTTTCATCTTCTGAAGAATGAATGCAGAAATTTCTTGAGGGGTGTATTTCGCGTCGTCAATTCCCTTCGTCCAGTTAGTACCCATCTCTCTCTTAACAGAAAGGATTGTCCTTTCCGAGTTGGTCACTGCTTGACGTTTTGCAGTCACGCCCACTAATCTCTCACCATCTTGTGCAAAAGCCACAACACTCGGCGTGGTGCGGGCACCTTCTGCGTTAGCAATCACAATTGCTTCGCCGCCTTCAATCGTAGCCACACAACTGTTAGTTGTTCCTAAATCAATTCCTATTACTGGTTTTCTTGCCATTATTTCACTTCCTTTATATTTTCAAAGTCATATCTAATATTCCATTATTGATACTCCATTCCTCAATATTTTCCACAACCCTCCCAAGGTCATATTTCTTGACGGGGCGAGGGCGTCCTTCTACCATCAAACTCAACACACTGTTGTCACTTGTTAGGGTGATTTCAACACCATTGCCAGAATCATCAATATCAGAAATCCTACTACAATCAATTGTCAACATCATCGAATCATCATTGATGTAAACATCATCTTCATTTACAGCGACGATATCAGATTCTTCAGCCTCTTCACTAGTTTCAATCTCCACTTCAACGGGTTTCTTTTGAGGAAAATTGCCCCCCATCATCTTAGCGAGATCATTCATAGTTGCTTCAAGATTCAATTCAACCTTGCCTTCAGCCATTTTCTCGGGATCAATTCCCATATCATCAAACTGGCTTTGAATTTGCTTCATCATAGTACGAAGGGTGTTAGTATCAATGGGCATCCCCATGTCCTGAAACATCTTTGTGAGTTGCTCTATGAGTTGTTCTTCCCAGTCATCCCCACTTGGAGTAAATTTCTTTTCTGACATGCCAAAATCCCACTTATCAACTCGAGGTTGTATAGTGCGACTTAGTGGACATATATGAACCCTTGTCCCCCCCCCTACGAGATAAAATTGAAAATATTAGTTTGAAGTGTAAGTGAAGTAATCAATTTCCGCAATAATCCATTGGACTTAAGACGGCCCTGCGGTTCGCACAGCATGATGGTCACACAAGAGCATGAGTCGCTATTGAATGATACCCAGCGTACTCAAGGCCGAAGCGCACTGCGCAACAATGTTGCTGCAGCCACTGCACTTGCAGGTGCTGTAAGAAGCACCCTAGGGCCAAAGGGACTCGATAAGATGTTGGTTAGTGGCGGAGATAACCATGCGACCGTCACAAACGATGGAGTTACAGTTCTTGAAAATGCACAGGTAGAGCACCCTACTGCAAAGATGTTGATTGCACAATCAAGCGCACAGGATCGGCAAGCAGGGGATGGGACTACTACTACAGTGATTCTTACTGCAGAACTTCTACAAAATGCCCTAGAATTAATTGACATAGGAGTTCACCCTGGATTAGTAGGACGAGGTTATAGGCTTGCAAATAGTGAAATTATGAAAGAACTATCCAATCTATCAAAAGAAGCCACTGAGGAAGACTCCCTCAAATCAGTAATGACCTCGCTTTCAGGGAAATCTGATGAAGGAGTACGTGAACATCTCAGCAAATTAGCAGTTAAGGCTGCGAAATCTTTGACCCACCAGGTTGATGGGAGAATAGATGCTGATGCTACCCTTGTGAAGAAAATTCATGACATGGGCCGCCCTAGTGTTGAAAGCGAGTTGATTTCTGGTTTAGTACTAGCAAAAGACAGGCTTCATTCTGAAATGAAAATGTATCCAAAGGGTGGTTCAATCCTAATCCTTGATGGTGGAATCAGTAGGAGAAAACCAGATATTGACATTAATCTGAAGGTTACTGATACAGGAATGATAGCAGCACTAAACGCACAAGAACTTAGAGACATACAAAACCGAGTCGATGCCATTGCTACAACTGGTTGTAACTTATTATGCGTACGCGATGGAATTGATGATGATGCTCGAGGGATGTTATTGAAAGCAGGAATCACCTGTTATCGTAGAATCGAAAAGCCTGACCTTGAACTTCTAGCACGAACCACGGGCTCCACTATTGTGCACGAACCAATGCTTGCGAGATCAGAGGATTTGGGCAAGTTCACCTCACTAACAAGTGAAAAATGGGGTGGAGTCACATACATGAAACTCGTTGGTGCTTCAAGTGCTGGTTTAACTCTGGTAGTTCGGGGCACAAGTAAGACAAGAATGGATGAAGTGGCTCGCGGCTTTGACGATGCCATAGGTGTTGCATGTGGATTGGTACGTGAACCTCGCGTGTTACCTGGTGGCGGCGCCACACAAATGGCATTAGCTCGGCACCTGCGAAAATTTGCACCCACAGTCCCAGGACGTGAGCAGTTAGCGATTGAGGCCTTTGCTGGAGCACTCGAAGCAATACCTCGCATATTATCCGAGAATGCTGGGCTATCTCCACTGGATGAATTACTGCGACTCAATGCAGCACAGGAAGTTAATGGCCCGTGGACGGGATTGAACATATTCAATGGACAAACAGCAGCTATGGACGAGGTTGGAATTATTGAACCCCTAGCAGTCAGTAAAAATGCTATTTCAGGAGCAATGGAAGCAGCGGTATCTGTGCTTAGAATTGATGATGTGTTGTGGGCTAATCAAGACCCATCAATTCCCGATTGGGAAAAATCCGACGGTTCTGCCGGCGAGACTTGAACGGGGTTTAGACCCACAAGG
>Ga0208639_1000372_pt1 | contig 35138 bp, 21 predicted proteins | sample ETNtaG_33_FD_185772 | JGI IMG/M metagenome (GOLD analysis project Ga0208639, IMG submission 185772) | Marine microbial and viral communities from oxygen minimum zone, Eastern Pacific Ocean - ETNP201310SV76 (SPAdes) (version 2) | ecosystem: Environmental > Aquatic > Marine > Oceanic ...
GGCGTGACGGCTAACGCGGCTAAGGTTAGGTTGGGCCCAGTTTTTGCGACTTCTAGATAGACGCATGGCCACATCTCGCCAAACAGCGGAACCGGTTTCACGAGACTGGGCTTTCAGTTGGTTGATTACACCAACCAATTGTGCGTTTGTCTTGTTATTTGGGTTACTCATTTGACTCCCTCGATGCTTTGAAGCATGCTGCCGAATCGCCAACCCATTATCAATGCACCGACGCGCATTCAAACTCTATTTGCGCGTTTTGAGAGTTTAAAAGTTCAGTTATTCGTATAGAATATCGCCTTTTGCATCTAATAATTCCACAGTTAATCCTGCTGCCCTTCCTTGAATTATTATCTCGTCGTGGAGAGTATCTGAGAAATCGTCAAGAGCGCCAAGTGCGGTAATTCCTGCAACATCGGTTAATTGGTCAATTAAGTGATTCAATACGCAACTTACCCCATAGGCTTGTCCGGCTCTAAAAGCATGGTCAACGCCACCAATTTCTGGCTCTTCGGCTTTCATCCTAAGCATTACTTGCTGAGAATAAGCAACTAAAGCACCATATATTGATTCGATTATCTGTGCTGCTTCAAGATCGCCAAGAAGCATTTGTGCTTCACTTAGAGCGACTCTTACAGCTTGGCCGTAAGTGCCGTGTGCTCCTATTACGTCTGAGGTTTCCTTTTGCATTGCTTGGTCGATGAGGGTTTTCCAGTCTTCCATGGAACAACCACATCCTACCTGCCCCTTGAAGGTTCGGCACGTTTTTACTAACTAAATAGCAATCAAATCTTGAAATCTGTTCCTTCGCCTTCAACAATACCAGCCTGACGGACTGTTCCATCTGCAGCAACAAATTCGCCCGCCTTAACTTGATTATCATACAAGTGGACGTCTTCAAATCGCTTTACTAATACGCCTTCTCCAAGAGACATTGTCAATGTTCTAACAATTACATCTAAAGTTTGCAGTGCACGATCTCTGTGGCTTGCATCAATTGTGTGGTCTGAATATCTTGCTTCCTCAAAGATTGTCAAGAAGCCAGCTAATTGTTCGCTTGGAACCATGTTAAATGCGGTTCTAACGGCTGCTTCAAACTCACGAGTTGTTTCGTAAACCTTCTTCATGAAACCATATTTACGGAAATGTCTAACCAAGTTCTTGTAACAATCAAAGATGGCAGCAATGAATTCATTGCTTGCTTCTAGTTGTAGCATTGTATCAGTCAAAATACCTCTAAGAGCCTGAACTTGTCTTCTGGCCTGAGCCCTTTGATAGTATAATGCTCCACCGATAACTAAGGCCATCAGTAGTATAACTAAGGCCATAGTATTTCCAGGTGTGAAGAAACCAGCACTGGATGATAGAGAGACCGGTTCACTCCATTGAATCTCGTGAGTAATATTGTCATCAGAAGGTGCAAAGAAAGTAGAACCAGGATAGTAAGCGATAATACGCCATCTTCCATCACAATCCTTTCCTCCACAACTTCTTCCATCAAACGCCCATTCAAAGCGAGCAACCCCTTGTTCGTTAGTCTTAGATTTATTATCTCCATCTGTTACCCAACTTCCATTGTCGAAGTATTGGCGCAAGAAAATAACTTCTTCATTTTCGACGGCAAGGTCTAATCTATCTCTTAGCAATGCTACTTCTCCAATTACTATGTCGCCTTCGAATAATCCATTATCTCCAATGTAACTCCAAGTTTGCTTAACTTGAAGGTCTACTCTAGATCTAACTAGAATATTAACATCGGTAAATGAACCGTTTAGAGCGCTAGAAGCGTCTTTATCACAACCACCTGGAACATTTGCATCCGGCTCGAAGGCCACACGTAATATTCTGTAACCTTCGGTCTTTCCGCCGGTGGTTTCAACACCTTTTAATGTCGGATTTTGCAGTGGATCGCCACTAAACCATTCAATAGTACCATCTACATTACTAGTCCTAATTGTAGCAATAGGTCTAACGTTGGATTCTGGGTCTAGATAGATGTTTAGACACTTTCCTCCAACCCATTGGCCGTTAGTTTGTGTTAGACGAGCATCGATGTGGAATGATTCCTTCAAGAAAAGACGATAATATTCAGTCCCGTTAGGGGCGACATACTTGTCTTCGGTTGACTTGAATGGCCCTACTTCACTTATCGCAATTGTCGAATTAGAAAATACTTCAAATTCTGTTTGTAGTGTTTTATTAGAATAACGATATCTGTCATTGTTCTCGTTATCCCACGCAGAATAAGTTACTGTAACTCTAGCTTTACCTGCAATAACGCCCGATAGTTCGCAGTCAATTGCGAAATAACCGTTAATATCTGTATAGCCTTCTTGGCATCCTTGAACTCCAGAATTTCCGTTGATCATTTCATATTGGACTCTTACCTTTCGATTGGAAAGATTTGTTCCAAGTTCATCTTGCAACTGTCCGGTAACTTCCATGTCTTTTTCTTCGACTTGCCCGGTTGCTGGGTTTACTTCACTGGTGTATACGATTTGGTCGTCTACAATTAGTGTAGTTCTGCCTATTAAGGAGAATCCGTTGGCATTATTGGTCATCAAAACACGATATTGTTCACTATATGGTATCGATGAACAAGGATCCCATGACCCGCCCAATGTACGGATATTGGTATTTGGGTCGAGTAATGCACAGCCTTCATTCGGTAGATTTTCCTCGAATCTTAAAATTACATTGACTGGCCCAAAACCATCAGGTAAGAAGCCGGCAGGGTCGTTTCTAAGTAAACTTGGGTTTAGAGGGCTGATGTTTGCCTTTAAGCACCCAATGCTTTCTTCTCTACTCAAGCCGTTCTTGTCGGTATCTCTGTCTGCAAAACCATCATCATTACCATCATAATAACACAAATGAGAGTTATCTGGTTGTTGGGATGGAAGTGTTAAGAATCCGGCAGATGGTGCTATTGTAGCTATAACCTGACGGTAAGCAACGCCAGTGAAATCTGTGCCTTCGAAAATGACATCTACTAATCCTCCGTTAGGGCTGGTAGCACCATTCAAATTGGTTGGGGTAGTTCCGCTGGCTCCATCGTCTGTAATCAAAGCAGTAAAGTCCCAATTATCGCCGGATTGCCGTAAATTATCACTTGTTGTTGCTACAGTAATATTGGTTCTTGAAATAACCCATATCGATTGACTAATAGTAGAACCTTTGAGTCTAGATGAACCTGGGAATTCAAATTGTAATGTAAAATTACCTAATGCGTCTGACCCATTAATTTCGAATGGAATTTCAAAGAATCCTCTGTCATCAGTATAATTAATTCCTGTTCTTCCATCAAACGACCAAGTATAGTTAACTGGTGCATTTGCAACTGCTTGATTAGAATTATCCAATAATTTTGCTTGCACGAGATTAGTTGTGTTTCGATATAATCTTGGAATTGAAGTCATTTGGAATTGTGTCGTTCCAATTACAGAAACATTGATGTATGCTCCTGTTGGTGACAGTGTACTGGTATTACCGGTGAAATAGTTTGCCGAATTGGTAAAGTCAACACGCATTCCATAAGTCTTAGCAGGATAGTTCAGTGGTTCCCATGTGAAATTATAATCATAAACAGCGTCACATGTCGAACAAGCCTTCTTTGGAGGGGCTGTGAATTGTGTCTCGCCCGTACCAATGAATTGCTTGTTTCCATCGATATCCACTTGTAGAGCGATTGGGTCTGCATCCCAAGGATCATTTGTCCTATTAGTAACTGAACCAGTCATTCGCAATGTTTCTCCCGTATTCATTTCAGGGACAATTTCACATCGTGTTTCACTATCTGCGTCGAAAGGATCTACTTTACCGCAAGGTGGTAAGTTTGTTTCCCCACCATTTACAAGTGCAATTAACCAATCATCGCCACTAGTGACAATAAACGGCCTTAATTTGGCAGCCTCGCCGGTTAGGTTTGATAAATTGCCATCCCAATTTGTTGGATATGGTTTTGTGGCTGAAACTGTATTGAAATCTAATCCTGCATTGGTCAATGCTTGAGAATGGAATAATGTTGCCCAATTACCAAAGAAACCATTGTTGTTGTTGATAGTAGAGTCCCAGTAATATACTGGATTTGTTCCTGGTACTAACATAGAACCATAAATGTTCATTCTATGCATTACTCTTACATTTTCTGGTTCGGTATCATCACCATGCATGTATGGGAATGGCCATTCAGATGCTATTTCGGGCCTTACACTACCAACTACTTGGTAATCTCCTGCTGGAAGTGTTGTATTCGAGTATAGGCTTGTGAAGTTACCCGTGATAGGGTCTCCTGTATTGGCATCTGTAACAATCACGTGCTTCTTGTTTAAGTCATCCCAAATGATTTCCTCATAACCTCCAGGCAACTGCCCTACGCCATTGTCCAAACTCGCATTTCTGCGTATTTGTTTCCAAGTTCCATTAATTCCTACGTCCTGTACAAAAGTTACTGAAGCAAAGCCTCGGTTGTCGGTTCTGTATCCATTTCCATCTAATCCTGTAAAGTTAGTCGGGGATGAAATATTACCGAAAGGTCCGCCTCTTACTGTGAATGTAATTGGAACATAATTTATCAATTTAGTATAGTCTCCTCGTTGAGTATCTGCGGTATAGTGAGCCCAAAAGTCAATCTTGAATGGTTGTTCACTGCTCTTAAAAGCCCCCATAGGTGCAATATTAGCAGTCAAATTTGCTTCAACACCAACCAAATATTCTTGTGACCTATTTCCATTGAAAGCAAATAGTTCGGTTACTTCTGCATATACCTTGTAAGTAGTACTATCTCCAACAGTTAGCATTTCTGGATAAATATACTGATTATAGCTAAAGTTACCAAAGTTATTAGTTGGTACATAGATTGATTCTATGGCCGTAGTTCCATTATTTGCCCATTCGATGTTAATTTGAATCGGGACGTTAGGTGCTGGCTCATAGACAAGTGTGACAGGATTAACCCAATCTACGTGTCCGGTGAATCTTTGAGGTGTTTGCGCATCAATCCAAAGCGTACTTGGTGCGTCAAGAGTGATAAATGTTGGAGATTTATCATCTTCATCTAAAACACAGTCATTATCAAAATCCCAATCACTGGATTGAGCGCCATTATAGCATGGGAATGAAACTTCGTTCTCTTCTAAATGGTCGAAATCGATATCTTCCAATGTATCATTGTCATCATCTGTGTCAATTGCATCTGGCCCAACTGAATCGTCTAAGGGATTGGCTAATGCTTCGCCATCTCCAAAGTCGTCGTGATCCCAAGGATTGGTTGAATTACGGTCAAATCTAATTGGCCAAACTAAGATTTCGTCAATGTCTTCCATTCCATCTTGGTCATCGTCTTTATCTATGTCATCTCTAAGACCGTCGTTGTCATGGTCAAAAGCAGCGGTTAATCCATTTGCATTGATTTCTGCTGTGTTATTTAGTCCATCTGCATCCCAATCATCGTCGTTCCAGTCTGTAATATTATCATTATCATGGTCCCATGTTGAGCCCTCTTCGCCGACAAAACAGCCTGGAAGTAATTCTTGACTCCAATCATCTATGCCGTTATTATCATCGTCGTAATCTTCGCCATCAGGAACACCGTCATTATCATTATCAACGTCATAAAATTTAGGATTTTGATACCCCTGAGTCATTTCTCCTCTATCCCATACTGCTTGGAAGAAGCCATCATCATCAGCGTCATCATCATTACCGTCATCATCATTATCCTCACAATTCGTTCCTGTAAAGAAAGATGAGCCTGGTGGCATATTAATCGAAGCGTCGTCGTCTAAATCGTCGTTGGAGTCTACCTCGAAATAATCCCAAAGGCCATCATTATCATCATCAATATCATACCAATCATAAACGCCATCTGCATCATCATCAATGTCTATTGTATTGTTATAACCATCTCCATCCATATCAGGGTCAACGTCATTTTGAATAATATCTGCCCCCAATTCATCTGGGAAATCTTGTACTGGCCCATTATCCGAATTCCAATTCCAGCCTGAAACTGATAATGATAAGCCCATCCAAACATTGTATGCATCCCTATTGTTTTGCATCTGAATGTATGTAATACCAGCATCAACGGTACCATCATTTCCATAATCATAGTGCCAACATCCACCTTGAGCGCCTGGAGTGCAACTCCAGTTATTGGAAGGCCCGCCTGCTGTGGCGCCTTGGTCTAGGCCAGGGTCAGGGCGAGTTGAAAATGGTAGACCGAGTTGGGCATTCACTCCATTAAGTGGCATTTGGTACGCGAAAGCATAAACATAACCGCACGAATATCCAGACTTGAAATTACCCGCAGTCCAACCACAAGTAGAGAGATTGAAAGTCCCTCCAAGTTTTGGATCGTCGATATCTAATATTCCATCATTACCTTCGTCTTGGTCCCACCAATCAGGTAACCCGTCGCCATCTTGGTCGATATCTAGGCCATTTATTAGCGAGTCTCCATCGGTATCGATATCCCATTCATTACCACCATTTCTAGAAGACCATCTGGATAATAAGAACCAGTAGAACTCTGGAACAACACCGGGTGTTGCTGGTTGTGTGCTTCCATCATAACCATTGTAATTCAACATCATATTTTCAAATGGGTTGTGCTGAAATACCATTTTCCAATAATCTGAAAAGTTATCTGAGTAACCTTGTCCATCATCTGAACCATCTAAATCGCCTCCATCAGTAATAGGGTAATAAGGTGTGTAAAAGCCATCGTTCTGGTCGAAATCTACAACACCACAATTTCCATCATCGGGGTCATATAAGTCTGAAAGTCCGTCGTTGTCATCATCCCAATCGATACTGTTTTCAAGGCCATCTCCATCTACATCTGAGTCTATATTATTTGGTCCATCATCTCGGTATAGTGCCCCGTTAATTGCATGTAAATCCGCATCGTTATCAAAGTCACAATCCCAATCGATATCTAGGATGTCGATGATTCCATCATTGTCATCATCTATATCATCCCAATTCAAAATTCCATCTCCATCCCAATCATTGAATTGAGAAAAGGAAGCTCTTCTGGTTATACATCGCGGGTCGGGGTTGGTTGGAATTGGATTTGCTTGAGTTGGGCAGTTCCAAGAGGCTACGTCAGTGGTTGTATCAAGAGGGAATGAGTCGTTTTCATTTTCAATTTGGTCATTATCTAAATCATATTCGAAGTTAGATTGGTCACCACTAACTGAGATATCTCCAAGGTTGTCTGGGGAAGTTGTTCCACCCATGTCAGAGTCTAACCAGTCATAAATTGCGTTATAATTCAAATCAAATGGCCTTAGCCTATCATCATCTAAATCGGAGTCGTAATCAATTTCACAATCTAAACCTGCAACTCCATCAGTGTCTGCCCCTGGTGTTTGATATGAGCCTGAATCATTGGCTCTAGTATAATCATTCAATCCATCACCATTATTGTCAATAACAACACAAACATCTGGAATACCGTCGTTATCATCATCTGGATCAGACATGTCTAGAATAGTATCATTGTCATCATCGGTGTCCGAACTATCTGGTATTCCGTCATTGTCATTATCTGGGTCTAGGAAATTAGGAATTCCGTCACCATCTAAATCACCATCGATAATTTGGGTAAATGATGGAGTTCCTTGTGAGGTTATTGTTGCATCCTCAAATAGTGGGTAAAATCCTGAGGCTGTTGCTGTTGCTGCATTGACTCTATTGGCCTCCCATATTACATAATCAACGCCGCCTGAATAAACTAGGTACTCATTTGGTTGCCATACTCTTGGAGCATCGTAAAATTCAGCATTTGCTTGCATGCTTCCTGTGAGGCTTGAATCATAAGGGTGTTCGTCTTCAACATCAGGCACTCCATCGCCATCGTCATCATCATCAAAATAATCTCTAACTCCATCTCCATCAAGGTCACACGGCCAAGAAAATTGATCTATACGACCATCGTTATCATCGTCTTCATCATACCTATCTGCTCCAGAACCATCGCTATCTTCGTCGGTAACACCATCGTTATCGTGGTCCATCGGGTTTTGATCTGCGAGATATCCGACGCCAATTTGAGTATTAGTCCAAGGGTGAATTATCGAAGAGTCAAGGTATCTGTCAGTAGTAACATTAAGTGGGTCAAGTCCTAAAGCCTCAAGAGCTGCAATGTCCAAGGGGCCTTCTAAAATCCCATCATTGTCATCATCCCAGTCATCTACATCTAAAACTCCATCATTATCATGGTCTAGTGGGTCAGTTCCATAGCACCCATCGAATCTCTCCAATAAATCATAAATTCCATCGTTGTCATCATCTAAATCATCTAAATCATTTATACCATCGTTATCGTGGTCTTCCTTATTGGATTCTTCAAGGAAAATAGAGTATGTTTGGGATAGTGCTGCAATTGCAGAAAGGTCATTTATAACTCCAGAAGATACTCCCGAATCCGCCCACATGATGTCGTGAATCGCCGGATGTGGTTGGGGAGGTAAGTGATCATTGATGTTCGCTAATGAGCCCTGACCGGAGGGTTGTTGGCCGGGTTCGACTTCGTCCTTGTCAAGTAGTTCTCCCGTAACAAAAGTGTAACTAGGCGAGGCATCTTCACTACTGAAGTCTTGAACTAGAGATAATGTCGTGCTCGACATCATCAAGAATACTAATATCAGAGATAAGGTTAGTTTTTGGCGGCTTCGTATTTTTTCTTCGTTAGTTATTGAAAGCATTTTAGCACCTGTCTGTCAACCAGCGACTGAAATACACTATATCAACGCGAAGGGTCTAATGAGGGCTTGTGTATCAACCAAGGCGATAAGTATCAAGTCCGTTTGATAATTAAAAAAAGAAAAAAAAGGGGTCCCCTGGAGGGCTAACCCTCCAGAGGACCATTAACCAATGCCTCAGCATTGGTGAAACGTGGTTATATCTTTTTCACAGTTCTAAAGAATCGATGATTCCATCATTGTCATCATCATCATCTTCATTGTCGTCCAAAGCATCGTTATCGTGGTCAAATTGACCAGTCAAATCATTACCGTCGTTGTTTTCGAACCAGTCTGAAAGACCGTCGTTATCATCGTCAGTATCTGCCATGTCAGTATATCCATCGTTATCGTGGTCATAGCGGTAGCTTGTAGCTGTTGCACCGTCGATTTCCTCGGTATCAAGAATATCGTCGTTGTCATCATCTGGATCTACGCCGTCGTTCAATGCATCATTGTCATGGTCACGGCTGCGGTCTTCACCAGCATCCATTACACCATTTCCATTGGTATCTTCCCAATCATTACGATTGTCAATTCCATCATTGTCAATGTCCAAATCGACTACATCGGAAATTCCGTCGTTGTCGTGATCATAGATATCGGTATTTGGATTGCCGTCGGTAACTTCTTGTTGGTCATCAATTCCATCACCATCATCGTCGTTATCTTCGTTATCGTCCACACCATCATTATCGTGGTCCATTGGGTTTTGATCTACATCGTTAGGGATTCCATCATTATCGTTGTCGTTATCGACATCGTCTGGAATTCCGTCTCCGTCATTATCATTTTCGCCGTTTAGATCTTGGTTGTCAAGTTGTTGACCTTGTTGTTGGTCAGATTGTTGACCTTGTTGGCCTTGTTGACCATTTTGGGTTTGACCTTGTTGTTGCTCGTTTTGACCATTTTGATTTTCACCATTTTGGTTTTGCTCGCCTTGTTGTTCTTGTTGACCGCCTTGTTCGCCGCCTTGTTGTTGTTGACCTTGTCCATTGTCTTGTTGTTCACCTTGTTCGCCTTGACCTTGTTCGCCTTGACCTTGCTGACCTTGTTGACCTTGTTCACCCTCTTGTCCGGATTGTCCTTGTTGGCCTTGCTCGCCTTGTTCGCCTTGACCTTGCTCGCCTTGTCCTTGCTCGCCTTGTCCTTGCTCACCTTGGCCTTGCTCGCCCTGGCCTTGTCCTTGGCCTTGTTGTTGGCCTTGTCCTTGGCCTTCGCCTTGTCCTTCTCCTTGTCCTTGGCCTTCGCCTTGTCCTTGTCCTTGTCCTTGGCCTTGTCCTTGTCCTTGGCCTTGTCCTTGTCCTTGTCCTTGTCCTTGGCCTTGTCCTTGTCCTTGTCCTTGTCCTTGGCCTTGTCCTTGTCCTTGTCCTTGTCCTTGTCCTTGTCCTTGTCCTTGGCCTTGTCCTTGTCCTTGTCCTTGGCCTTGGCCTTGTCCTTGTCCTTGTCCTTGTCCTTCACCTTGTGGGTTTTCAGTCTCTCCTCCAGCTTCGGATTCTCCACCGCCGTTAGTTCCGCCATTTCCTGAGCCTTGTCCTGATTCAGTAAAATCAGGGTCATAAGCATCAGGAATACCGTCACCATCGGAATCGGAGTATTCGCCATCGTTAGGATCTGTAGGGTAAGAATCGGTGTTATCCGGCTTACCATCACCATCAGTGTCGGAGTTGTTTGGATTAGTTCCAGCAGCATACTCTTGGGAGTTGGATAATCCATCTCCATCAGGGTCTGCGTTGCCATCTCCGCCATTTGTTGGGTTCAGTCCATTCGAGACTTCCCAGCCATCTGGGAGTCCGTCGCCATCGCTATCAGCATTGTTTATATTAGTACCATGACTTTGTTCCTCAGCATTGGTTAAACCGTCTCCGTCAAAATCAGCACCGCCATCAGACGGGTCATTTGGGTCAGATCCAGTACCGCTAACTGCAGTAAATGCAGAAATGGTAAGGAATAAAGCTAGTAGTACGCTTATCATCTTCGTTTTCATGTTTTTTCACTTTCCTATTTTGGTTTGTTTTACATAGAGAACCCGCTGTTCTCTCTTTCCAAATTCACTGCTACACGGATGTGCACTAAAAGTTGGGAAATTTGCGATGCTACGCACTGTCTTTCAAGATTAAAAATATCTGTAAAATAGTTGGAATCAGGCTCCTCTATAGTGCCTAATTGAGCCTCAGTGTCTCTTTTAACTATTCTACTAAGATTGTTTTTCAAGTCCTCCAAATTCATCGCTTTTCACGGGTTGTTCTTAGGGAACCCAACGTTCCCTCTAATATATCGAACAAACCCACACTATATGAATAACGCGACGCATTGATTATTCAGCAAAGGCAATTGCTGGCAATAAAATAGATGCTTCGTGTGAAAGTACAAATCTCACGATATAATCGGCCAAGTTAGAATCGGAAAATGCATGTAGGCGCTCAGAGCCATTTCCTTTAGCATCGGCAAATAATTTCAATGTTAATCCCTTTTCCTGGCGTGAGAGAGCTATTTTTGCAGCCCTGATTGCATTTGAACCTTCGATACCATCGTGGCCAATCTTGTTCATTCCAAGGTAATGAACGAGTTTGCCCTGTCTCACTCCCTTTTTACCCTCAAGCGCCAACATACCTAAAATGATGAACTGATCTCTTTTCGCAGCATTCCACCGGTGATAATCCCCCGAGAACTTTTCCTCAAACCTGTCAATAATTTCACTATACTGATTGGGGAGTGAAGTTTTATCGATTGGTTTCACTTTTTGCTTTGAGTTGACTCGCACATTTTTCGGCATTATATCTGAAAAAGGAGTCCATAGACATTCTTTATCAAGCCAAGTCGTGAGTTTGTCGTAAAAAACCGGATCTGTTTTCCGCCAATCCCAAACACTCCGTTTTAGCAATTCTGGGGCTAATGATGCAAAACCATCTGGGTCTTGTACAGACAATTCTTTGAATGCTGCTAAGTAACGCTCGACCCTTTTCTCAGTCTCTGCTTGTTCTGCCATCCTACCGTTGTCCTTTGAAGTCATATAATATGTTTTTTTCTTGTTAGTATTTATTTGTTGCATCATTACACGCCCTATTTATTCCAAAAATGCCACTAAGAGTGATTTATTATTGATAATATAATGAGCCTAGGGTTTATGAATAATTCATGTTATAATTGCTTCATCATCGATCTATGTGGCCCAATACCCTCAATAGAATAAGGTTCATCTATAATTTTCCAGCCTTGGGATTGATAGAAAGGTATTGCATATTCCCTAGCCTGTAAAAATCCAAACTTCGCCCTAAATTGGTGCTTTGAAGTTTCTTCTAAATTAGATAATACAAGCGCTGCTAGCCCCTTTCTCCTCTCACTGGTCAATGTGCCCATTTGTCTTATTTGTATTGCTGGTCTATTATTGGAATTTTGAGAAAGGGGGCTGAAACCTGGGCATTTGGTGGCATCTGGTCCTGCGTGGTCTGCAGCAGAACCATCGCTGTTAGGAGGTATGATGTGAGCCCTCCCAACTGCCACCACTTCATCTTCTTTTGAAACATAAGAATGTATGGCTTGATTATCATCTGCGAGAATTTCGGCACCTCTTGGAAATCCAAGAGGCTCTCTAAGGACAAAATACCTACAATCATAGTATGATGAGGGAATTGACTGGTTTGGAAGAATTGTTTTCAGCATAATTTCACCCAATATAGCCCGATGGTTAGCAACACTGCTTATTTGACCTTCGCTGAACTATCAATGACTTAAACAAAACCTATGAGTTTAAATTTATAATTTAAGGTCGCGTTGAAATAGAACTTGTTAATCCGACAACCTACTGCACGGATGTCAGAGCGGCTATGAGCGGGATTGCAAATCCTGAGACCTGAGTTCAAATCTCAGTCCGTGCTCCAATTTTATTAGTCAAAATTAGACGATTTTCACAAAGAATGAAATGCGGAATTGATTTGGTCAAAGTATTCCACTGGGGGGCCGAGTATGCCAGAAGTCAACAAAAATATCAAAGATGTTGGCACAGGTTTTGCATCATTCCTCTCACCTCCAGGGCCTGAAGTCGTACGTTTTACTGTAGGGCAACCAGATTTTGATACGCCTGATGCGGTGGTTCAATCAGCAAAGGCTTCCTTGGACAGAGGAGAAACCGCATACACAAGAACTCAAGGAAGTGTTGAGTTATGTTCTGCTGTATCAAATCATCTCGAAAGATATCAAATTTCAATTCCATCTGAAGATATTGTTGTTGCGCCTGGATGTAAACAAGCCGTTCTCTATGCGATGATGGCGACATTAGACCCTGGCGATGAAGTATTGTTGTTAGCACCTGCATGGCCTTCATATGATGGGATGTTGAAATTGCTAGGTGCAGTGCCTATCCATGTCCCAGTAAACAGAGATAATTATCACCCCGACTTTAGCGCTTTGGAAAGTGCAGTAACTGATAGGACAAAGGCGATATTGGTAAATTCTCCAAACAATCCTACAGGTGCAGTTTATGATCCTAAAGAAGTTGAAATGCTAACAGAGTTTGCTAACAAGCACGATTTATGGATTATCGACGATATGATTTACGCTACACTGGTTTGGGAAGAATATGGATATACATCACCGAGTGTATTTGAGGGCGGCAAAGAGAGAACAATTACTGTCGGCGGTTGGTCCAAAGGTTGGGCAATGACTGGTTGGAGACTTGGATGGATTGGCGGACCCAGCAAAGTAATAGATGCTGTGAAAAAAATCAACGCTAGTGCTGCAACTCATGTTGCCACCTTCCTTATGCCCGCTGCTGTTACTGCACTTTCTCTAGAAAAAGAGACAAAAATCATGGCCAATTCCTTTAGAGAACGTAGAGATGTGATACATAAATTACTTGATGCCCTTCCTGGAGTTTCTGTACCTAAACCCGAAGGTGCATTCTATGCATTGTGTGATATTACTGGGACTGGAATGGATGATGTTGAATTTGCAACAAGAGCGTTACAAGAAGCTCAAGTTCAGTTAATCCCTGGTTCATTCATGCAAGGAGGGGATGGTTTAGTCAGAATATCATATGCCACATCGATGGAAAATATAGAGGAAGGAGTCAAGAGGCTCCAATCTTGGTTATCAAATTTGTAAACATTTTTTCCATTACATCCACTCCATATTAAAACAGAATAAGTCTCTTGAAGAACTAGTATTATTACTGTGTTAAAGTCACTTTGTATAGTGTACCGCCGTTTCCAAAGATTGCATAATACAAGTCTCCAGACGGGCTAAACCTAAGCGGAAGAGGCGTTCCAAGATCTTTGGCAAATACAGAAGTTTCACTATCCCATCCTGAAAAGTTTCCATTTGAATCAAATGAGGGGGTGAAATCTACTCTAATCAACTGATGTCCTTGAGGTAAAATTGTATTCCATGACCCATAAACTGTAGCATAAACAGTATGCCCACTGCCCTCTGAAAGTCCGGGCAGGGTTGAATTTTGTGGCCTAACATCAATCCCGTTTACAGAAGTATGTGGCGTCCATGTCGCAATTGGACCTTGGGTCCCTTGTGGAATTGGAGTCTCTGGTTCATCGTCTGGCCAGCCATATGATTCTCCAGCAATTAAAAGATTGAACTCTTCAGGCGGGTGGTCCCCCTCCCAATCCCTGCCATTATCTGTAAAAACATAGCCCATTGACTCTATCCAAACTCCGTCAAAGGAATTACGTACACCTGAAGCGATCACTCCGTGCTCACCATTAGTTGGGTCAACCCAAAGAAGAGCGGCATTTCGTGAATCATCTTCTTGACAGATATTGCATGTTGAACCCACATGCCAAATTAAACTGCCATTGGGCAAGGAATTTATCGCGTTGGTTTGGTGATTGCCAGTTGGAACATCCTCAATCAAAACCGTACGATTAGATATTTGCCAGTTGGGCGCTCTATCATACTTAGAGAGAGTTCCTGCCTCGGAGAGGAATAAAAAATCTGGCGTAATATGAATTCCATGAGGATTATTTAAGCCATCTAGAATTGTAGTTTGAGAAAAATTATCCGAAGTATTGAATAAAATTATTCTATCACCATCTCTATCACACATTAATAGATTCTCTAATTCATCCCATTCCATACAGGTCGGACCACCAAGACCGTTGGCAATTTCCTCTATTTCATAACCATCAACTAGTACTTCATTAGCAGGTGTTGCATATGGATAGATTTCTCTAGCGAGTATGAGAAATACCAACGTTAGGGCTACTGGCGTAACATGACGACGAAGACCCATGGCCTTGTGACAGGGGCCTACGCTATCAAATTTCGCAAAAGGTAACCCATGCAACCTTGCTTGTTTCTTTTCCAAGCAAAAATCCCGGACGTATTTTCAATTATCACTGTTAATTTGGATAATTAAAATGGTGAACGGTATTCGCTTACATCTTCTGCGATTCTGAGCAATTGATTGTATTTTGCCACCCTATCAGAACGTGCGGGCGCCCCAGTTTTGATTTGTCCCGCCCTAGTTCCAACTGCTAAATCAGCAATTGTTACATCTTCAGTTTCTCCACTTCTATGAGAAATAACATTGTTAAAGCCGTTAGAAGAAGCGAGGTCCATTGCTTCAAGAGTCTCGGTAACCGTACCAACTTGATTTACCTTGACCAACATAGCATTAGCAGCACCAATTTCAATTCCTTGAGCCAATCTCTCTGATTGTGTAACGAATAAATCATCCCCAACAGTTTGAACCCTATGACCATCCCTCTTAGTGAAATTCGCCCAGCCACGCCAGTCGTCTTCTCCAAATCCATCTTCGATTGAAAGTATAGGATAATCGTCCAGCCATCCAGAATATAGGTCTGCTAATTCTTCACTTGAAAGCACTTTTCCATCCATATGATAGCCATCATCATGATGGAATTCTGTGGCTGCAACATCTAATGCAATACCCATTTGTTCTGTTGAATAACCGGCGCCCTCTATGGCCCTGACCATATATTTGAGTCCCTCTTCATTGGCAGGGAGATTTGGAGCAAAGCCGCCTTCATCACCAACTCCACCCAACAAGCCATCCGCCTTTAGTTCTCTTTTGAGTGAATGATATGTTTCAACGCCAGCCCGAAGACCTTCTTGGAAAGTGTCAAAGCCATGTGGCATGACCATGAATTCTTGGACATCAACATTACTTGCTGCGTGAGCGCCTCCGTTTAGAATGTTCAACATCGGTACTGGCATTAGGCCTCCAGCAACACCTCCAATATACTTCCAAAGTGGCAATTCATGCATTGCTGCTCCAGAATGAAGGCAAGCCAAAGATGCACCGAGCATTGCATTTGCACCAAGGGATGATTTGTTTTGAGTCCCGTCTAGTTCGATCATAACCTCATCGATTATTTTCTGCTCATCAACCGGCAAGCCAACTAACGCCTCTTCTATTCTTTGTGAAACATTGTCTACTGCTTGATTTACTCCTTTGCCAAGATACCTAGATTTGTCGCCATCGCGCATTTCTATGGCTTCATAAGCACCTGTTGAAGCACCCGAAGGAACTGCAGCTCTACCCATTAATACGCCATCGACATAACAGTCAACTTCCACTGTTGGGTTGCCTCGGCTATCGAGAATCATTCTTGCATTTAATCCTGAAATATGGCCCGCCATGTCTTTCCCTATAACGAGCCAATGTATGCCTCCCTTTGAATAAAACGGCGTTAAAAAACAATATAGGGGGTTTTTTGTATTCATTTCTTTCCCGCTTTTCGGCAAAAATTTTACTTTTAGGGTATATTAAGTACTTAAAAGGGGAAATAATTGTAGTTTTATGAAGTTTAATAAACAAGTATACAAAGGGTCGCACATGCCACGCATTGCAGAAATTGATAGAGCGATACTTGCCCACCTAAGAAGGAACGGAAGAATATCATATGTCGAATTAGCCAGAGATATTGGTGCATCGGAACGAACGATTAGAACTCACGTCAGAAAAATGGAAGAAGAAGGCGTTATTCGAGGATACACAATAAGAGAAGGTGGAGTTGGGTTAACCGCACTTGTTAGAATCAAAGTCCTCCCTGGGGCAGAAATAGGTTCTTTCGCCTCAGAAGTGACTGGCTGGGATGGAATTGAAATTATTTACGAAATTTCTGGTGATGCTGATCTTGTTGCCCTTGTACATGTCGATGACACCATGGCACTTCGCTCTCTGCTCGATAAAATGTGGATGGCTGCACCAAATGAAATCGGTTCAACAACCACCGAACTTGTACTAGAACAGTATTGATTATGACCACTTGTCATCATCGCTGAATTCATTCTGTCGAACACGTATGAATCCAACTATTAGTAGCAAAATGACAACTAATAATCCAATTTGTATTACTGTGGAAGAGTCGATTGATGATGATTTATCATCTGAATCTGTGCTATTTGTATTATCATTAACTTGGTTGTTTTGATTGGGTTGTCCTTCAACATTTACCGTGAACTGGGTTGTGGTAGAATTAGTATTTCCTGAAGCATCTGAACTCTCTACTTCTAAGTTCCATTGGCCATTGGCAAGTGGCTCCGTGATAATTTCATGGTTTTTCTTAGTAGCGAAATTATCTTGGTGTATAATTTCTTGATTCAAAGAAATTTGTTCGGTAGAACTTTCTGAGGTATACCATGAAATTCTAACCTTGCCGTCTTCTAAAACCTCTACTGCTAGATTTAGAAGTTCTGGCGCTATTTCGTCAATTTCGGTTGAAGTCGTGAAATTTATGGTTTCAGAATTCAAAGAGTCAATAAATACTTGGCATTCATATTCAACTCCTGAAGATAGGTTTACCATAGTAATTGCATGTGTCAAACCTTGGCCTATCCACGATTGAGATAATGTGGTACTGGTTGCTAAGGAATTTGGTGCAATACAGTCAACCCTGCCGGATGCTGTTTTAGTAGTTGACCATTCAAGAAGGGCCGTACTTGCAGTACTACTGACATATTTGAAACCGTAAATTTGTTGGGCAATTTCTGGCATTTCAAATCCAGTTAATTGAGCGTATGAGTGGCCGTTTACATCATAAGAGGAAAGCATTGCTTGTTGCCCTTCTCCGTCTAGAATTATGTCGATGATGTTTGGGTCATAATCAATACCGTCATCAGGGGCAGGATTTTCACCACCACCAAGAGTCCATGTAGTAGGATTTGCACTAACATCTCGCCATTTGCCGGTGCCAAATCCGTCTTGACTACCAATTACAATGATATATCTGTAATTTGGAATGTCGTCACCAATAACGCCCTTACTTACAGTGAAGGTGATTGTTTTACTACTTACTTCACCAGATACATCAACTCCTCTGGCAGATGTACTGCCAGTATCTGCTTGTACCGCCATAACTGCGCCAGGGTCTCCCGTTCCACTAATCGCTACTTCCCAAGCCCAATCTGGATGGATTTCTGCATTGGCGCCGCTCAACATTTCAGTATTGCCGTAAGAGGTATTTCCTTGGTCAACATAAATTTGTATAATTTGGTGACTAAAACCATTGTTTAGACCCCATATATCTGTCATTTCTCCCATTTCTATAATAAATTGGGCATTCCAAGCACTTTGGCGGATGGTGATTTTTTCTGCGTCCCACAATCCCCCATTATTTGGTGTTGTAAAGTCACTTGATAATGGATAAACGTAGTCTCCATCACCCGTTTCATCACCAATATTATCTTCCAATTCAAGAAGTGTTACCCATTCTTCCAAGTCTGGTAATATCAATTCGGCTGGAGCGGGTGGGGCTATTTCCATGTCTTCCCCATCGCCATATGAAAGAGATGATGCCCATGATGAAACTACTTTCACACGAGTTGAATATCTTGGTGCAAGGCCGATTTCAGACCATGGAATTATGAATTCGAAAACATCTTGCGCAGCACAACTTCCTAAAGAGGAGCTACCGGTTAACACCCATTGCTCTTGGTCTCCAGACTTACCTTTGGCAGTGAATAAATTCCATTTAGCACGCCCGTCTTCTCGAAGCGTTTCAAAGTCAAAGGCGACCATGTATTTAGCTGGGAAACCAAGTATCTGATTGCCGTAATATGTTCTGAAATTTGTCTCTACTTCATTGAAATTAACTGCATTTGGTTGCATGAAGTAAATTGCCAAGTCCGGTTCATCATTGCTTGAGTCGCGGTCTATTGAAGCCAACATTTCTGGTGTCTCTGTATCTATTCGCAAAAATACATTACTTGAATCATAACCAACATAGAACTCGTCTATGTCAAAATCCCCGCCATCAACTGGTGCGCCATATTTGGCTGCTCCATTCCATTCCCCAGGCAAAGCAATTCCATCTATCATTGGCTCAATAATCCCTTCGTAGGGGATATCGGGGGTGGCTGCGCCTGTCCAGAGGTCTTGTAAATATGGAGGTAATTCCATATTTACTGCTTGATAGATATTGGAAAGGTGAACTTTGAACAGTGTATCCCAGTTCTCGTCATAGCCGCTATCTTGGTCTAAGCCATACCACCAAAACCAGTCACTGCCTTCAGCAATATACAGCGACTCCCAAGCATTGGCTAATCCTGCGTGATTTGGATTTGCTTGTTCAAATTCAACAAGAGCCCCTCGGGCTTCTACTAATCTCTGCCAGCCTAAACTTTCCTCTGCCTCACCGGCCCATGTTCGTAATGTCCCATCTATCCATGAGCCTGTACCGATGGTTTGAATCTCGGGGAGTGTGGTGTTTTTGGTTAGGAATTCTGTTGGAGTTGTTGTGATAATTGTTGGGTGAGTTGCTAATCTTGAATACCATTCTTCCATGAATGGTCTTGCATTATCTTGATGTTGGAATTCTGACATAAACATCCAATTCTCTCCGTCTAATGCAACGGTTAGAAGATGTTCTGAAGGGTCCTCGCCTGCATCGATTAACTGTTGCCTGATGTTATCAAGATAAGAAATAAAATCAGAAACTGCTGCTTCGGGAGTCATTGTTCCATATTGGAATGCTATTCTATCTGAGATTACACGGTCACGGAAAATTACTGCGACTTCTCCCCCATCATCTCCTGTTGCAACCCAAGGAGTTGCTAGATTCGCCGCGTCCTCTACATCGATCAAACTACCAGACATATCTGTTGATTGTTTGAGTAATTCTTCATCGGTAACCATCCATTGTATCCCTACATCAGATACCGGCTCAACCATGGCCGGAGAAACCGCTTCTTCGCTAGGCCACATGCCCGTTGGCCTGAAACCTAATTCAGCCTCAAAAAGGTCCATTCCTGTTACCAAGTGATTTTCAACATCCTCTGGCCATGCTTCTTTATTGACTCTTATTCCATCTTCCATGGTCCATCCGTCCATCATTAGTAACGGCATAATTGGATGATAATATGGCGTGGTGGTAAGTTCGATTTGACCTTGGGCTGCAAGTTCACTATACATCGGCAGAACATTCGCCATATGTGCATGCTGGGAATCGATAACATACATCAAATCTGCATGAGAATATTGCCCGTTCTGCATAAATAAATCAATCAAACCTTGGTCTCTATGACTTGAATTATACTCTCCTTGGACATAATCTGGAGAGAATTGATACAGATACCATAATACCTGTAAATCAAGGAAATCCTGTGGTGCTAAAAGTTCGTCGTTCATGATTGTATTAGGCTTCAAATTATGCAATGTCATATCATACAACTGTGAATAACGTGAACTTGAGGGATATAGCCAAGATTGAATATGTCCAGTTTGTGAAACATTGTATATCCAACCACTATTCCAAAATGATTGGAATTGCATCGTGTGCAATTCTAATGCAGTAGCATTTGGATAGCCCCCCTCTGGCCACGGCCTCTTTGCTATATCGGTATGGTCATCAAGGGTTTCATTACGATTATAATCAACTAATTGTTCGACAAATGATGGTACTAAATTATATGTTATTTTCGTATTTGTATTGGCTAAAATACCAGGTGAATCAACGTACTCTGTCATCGAATGTACTCTAACCCAAGGCATCTCATAGGTATTGGTTAACTTGTTTTTGTAATATGGTTGGTGTTGGTGAAAAACTATTGCAAGATTCAATGCATCTGAAACTTTTTCCACTCCCCCTGTATCAACTACGGGTAAAGAAGACGGTGTTGTGGCATTGCTGATATTGTCTACATGCCATGCATGAGTGAATGTTTCGGCACCATTTGAAGTTGCTGGGTTTTCTGTTGGGAATGATGTCCAAACATGCCCTGCGTCTTGCCATTGTGCATACGCCATGAATTGAAATGTTGTTGGAGTACCAATTGATGACCATGGGATTGATAATTCTGTTACTTTATTGCCGCTCCAACCTGTATATGCTTCGACGGTTGTTGTTTGGTCTTGCCAAGAGGACCCATCATAAGTTAACATTTGATTATAAGAAGAGTCTTCCAATACAAAACCATAATCTGCGGCGAACGGTAAAGTGTGAGCGAAATTCCAATCCTTGCTTAGAACTGAACCCCCCGAAGTTGTGTTAAAATAAATGAATAAGTCTGCACCTTCAGTTGTTGAAGACCAGTCTGTTCCATTCCATGCAATATACAAATTTTCTGAGTCCCAAGTGGTCAAAAAAGAAACGCCATTAGAATCTGTTTGAAGGGTCGAGTCTGGTTGTGACCACTCTGTTAATTCCCCGTCAACAACCATTGTTTCTGGCGTTGAAGACGTTGCAATACCCGCCATCGCTTGAAGAAAAATGAGCAGAATTAGTGACATAGCCTTTATTCGCATCGTGCTCCCGTTGGGTGATACCTTCAAAGGGTTTCTTCTCACTGGATATTTTATGGGCAGACATAGAGGAGTTTTATGCCACTTAACTTCCCTGCCTAAATCCAATATTGAAAATATTAGAAAATTCATTTCTCTTTTGGCAGAAAATAATATTCAATCCTGGCAAATGCTCCCAATTACCCCTCCTGACCAGCATGGTTCTCCTTATTCTTCACCATCGGCATTTGCAGGTTGGGGAGAACTACTAGAAAGTGGAAATACAAATAAAATGCAAAATGAAGATTATTGGTTGGATGACTGGGCACTATTTTGCACAATTAAATCACATCATGATAATTTGCCATGGACCCAATGGCCGGCCAAATTGAGAGATAGAGACCCTGAGGCATTGGAAAAGTGGCGCAATACACCTGAATTTGACATTGAGATTTCTACTCAGCAATCCTTTCAAACTGGCTGGAATGAAATTCATAATTTCGCAGAAGAAAAAGGGGTTTCATTGATTGGTGATTTACCGATTTTTGTAGCCCATGACTCTGCTGATGTGTGGGCTCATCGAGAATTATTCCAATTAGATAAGGAAGGTATGCCCATAGTTGTAGCTGGTGTGCCGCCTGATTATTTTAGTGAAGATGGGCAGAAATGGGGCACTGTACTGTATAATTGGGATGCTCACAGAAAAGAAAATTGGCGTTGGTGGAAGGAAAGAATGGCTCGGATAATGCGGTTATTTGACATTGTTCGAATTGACCATTTTCGAGGATTTCACTCCGCTTGGGCAATACCTGCTGAAGATAAAAATGCTAGGAATGGGATTTGGCAAGAAGGCCCTCAAAGTGAGATTTTGCAAATATTGATTGATGTAGCAGGGTCAAAAAACCGAATAATTGCAGAGGACCTTGGAATAATTCCCCCAGAAGTTACAGCGTTAAGAATTAAAAATAACCTAAATGGGATGGCTGTGATTCAATTTGGTTTTGATGGGGATTTAGATACAAATCCACATTATCCAAAAAATATCTCTAGCGAACAAATTGTTTACACTGGAACTCATGATAACGATACTACATTGGGCTGGTGGAATCAATCTGACAAAGGAAGAAAGGCAAGAGTTCGAGATTTATTATATGAAAATGAAAATGTTGTTGAAGGCTGTATTAGGCTTGCACTAAATAGCAATTCTAATCTAACAATCGTGCCCCTGCAAGACATCCTTGGACTTGATTCAGATTGCCGAATGAACACTCCAGGAACTTCGTCAAATAATTGGAATTGGCAATTTTCATGGGATGATTTGATTAAAAGTCGAATGAAATGGTTTGGGGCATTATGATAATCCCCCTTACTTGAGCACCTACTGCATGGGGCTTGTTGGGTACTTTACTGCTGAAATCGGACTTTGGTCTGAATTACATACTTACTCGGGAGGACTTGGGGTTCTGGCGGGAGACCATGTTAAATCAGCAGCAGATGCTGAAATTGATCTTGTTGGAATAACCCTTCTTTACCGCGAAGGATATGGGCGGCAACACATAGATAGTGATGGAAATCAATCAGAAAGTTATGGTGCTATAGACCCTGTTGAACATTTAGTAGATACGGGCCTAGAATTAGCCTTACCTCTCGATGAAACTACACTTTATTCACGAGTTTGGAAGGTTGAGGTCACGGGAGAAACCGGACACGTCGTACCTGTTTATTTTCTTGACACTCACCATGACAACAACTCAGAAGAACATCGCAGACTGGGGGCAAGACTCTATGGGGGCGATGATAATGTAAGAATTCGTCAAGAATACCTGCTTGGAGTTGGCGGCATTCGTCTGCTAAATTTACTTGGAAAAGAAATTGATGGCTTACATCTTAATGAGGGGCATTGTACTTTTGCTCTATTGGAAATGTTGAGTCGTGGATGGACTCGTGAAGAACTAAAGAAAAGAACTCTATTTACTACTCACACACCTGTTCCGGCAGGACATGACAGATTCGATTGGGATAGTGTCAAGGCCGTATTAGGGGATTTACTGCCCGATGATTCGGCTGAATTAGTAAAAATGGCCGGAGATTCTGAAAATGGTGAAAGGTGTTCTATGTCCCATTTGGCTGTGGCACTTGCAGGGCCGGTTAATGCAGTGTCGAACCTAAATGCATGGGTTGCTTCTAGTATGTTTGGAGAAAATCATATTCATCCCATTACCAACGGAGTTCATCACACAACATGGACTTCTCCAATTATGAAGGAATTATTTGACAAAGAATTACCCGGGTGGAGGGGCGACCCTACTCAGTTAGGTTATGCAGGTAAAATTTCTGATGAGAATTTGAAACTTGCAAGAAAAAAGAATCGTGAAGTATTTAGAGAGCTTGTTAGGGTTTCAAACGGAGTTGAATTGGAAGAAGAACGATTGACAATAGGCTTTGCTCGTCGTTTTGCAACCTATAAGAGGGCAAATTTAGTATTCAGCGATTTGGAAAGGTTACGTTCCATCGGTTCGGGGAAAATCCAATTTGTCTTTTCTGGCAAAGCGCATCCGCGTGATGAAGGCGGGAAACAATTGATTCGAGACATCTATGGAAGCGCAACGGAATTGATTGATGAAATACCAGTTGTATTTCTTGAAAATTACGACATGGCAACCGGCCTAGCGATGACCAGTGGTGTAGATATTTGGCTAAACAATCCAATTAGGCCGCTTGAAGCATCGGGAACTTCTGGAATGAAAGCAGCAATGAATGGCGTGCCAAATTGCTCGATACTCGATGGATGGTGGCCAGAAGGATGTCAGCATGGAATAAATGGCTGGGGCCTTGGTGCTGCTGAAGATGATAGAGATGATGCTCGTGATGCGAATTATGTATATGAGGCATTAGAAAATGAAGTTTTACCAGCATGGGAAGAAGGTGGTAGTACATGGGCAAATATCATGCGCTCAAGTATTGTTACTTCCGCAAGATTTACTGGAGCAAGAATGATTGCTGAGTACAAAAGATTCTACGATAATTTCACCGAATAGATTCTTTTCTTCTAGACATAATTGCTAGAATTAGAACACCACAAAACACGGAAACTGCTAAAATATTTCTAAAAAATTCAACTCCTGACAGTTTGGCCTCTGGCTCCATCTGGTCACAATCTTCACATTGAATGGTTGGACAGCCACTTCCTTCATCAATAATTTCACTAATCTCGCCACAACATCCTGTACATTGTATAGTTTCTAATTCCGAATTATTGGATTGATTAGAAGAGTTATTGGTTTGATTCTCAGTGCCATTAGAAGTTTGGTTATTCTGTGTTGAATTATCAATGCCCTGTTGCTCATACTGACAAGAGTCATCATCTTGGGTTGCTTGAGAATTATAATTTAGAGCCAGTTGATCTAAACAGCCAAGTACTGGCTCAGGCGGATATTGGCAGGAGTTGTCGTCTTGGGTAGCCTGCGGATTGAAATTTATTGCAGACTCATTTGTACAGCCGTAAACCGCTTGTGAAGAGTTGTTAGAAAAAGCCCCTAATTGCAAAACAATTACAGAATTTGCTGGAATTGTAATGGTTCCTGATGTCAAAGAGGCATTTCCAAATCTAACTAAATCTGTAGTGGAATAACCTGAATATGTTGCTTCAATTCCACGATTTAAAATCACCGACATGTTCTGAGAAGAATGCGACATATCATAGATGAGTAGGTCGGGGCTTGCGTAACGTGTTGAATATGTGCCTTGTTTGAGAGCCATTGATTCTAATCGTAATTGTCCGAGTTGAGAAATGTTCTCAAATAATGAGGACTCTCTTGAATTCCAACTCGTTGAATTTCTATACATGTGCCGGTTGTCGGGGTCTGCACCACCATATTCCCCATATTCATCACCATAATACATCATTGGCGCGCCTGGTGTTGTCAATAACCAGCCATATGCTTGAAGGGCCGCTTGATATGGTGCATCAATTCCTGGTTGCCCTGGCAATCCATCTTCTTGCCATTGATGCCAAGCATCCCCTGTCCCTGTATCTGCTCTGCTGATTAAACGTGGCGAGTCGTGGCTACCGACAAATGGAACCATGATCGAACCGGTCAAATATTGATCTTGACTTCTATTAGTCCAATAATCTAAATGTTGATAGTTTTCACTTCCAGAAGTAAAGACATTATCAGTAACTGCGTGGTATAATACGAAATCTGCTTGCCCATCTAACCCATTTTGGCCCATGTAACGATTTATTGTTTCATATTGGTCTTGGTTAGAGGCTAAATCATGCCCAGCCCAGCCCATGGCTGTTTCTCCCTTGAGATAATACTCTGTGCCCACCGTTTCAAAGCGCTGTTGAACTCTTGTTGCTAAATTTGTTATTGCCAAATCCTCCACGTGTTTTACAGCATCAATTCTTGCCCCATCCAAGTCAAATTCCTCAAGCCACCAAAGAGCATCTTCAATAAATTGTTCAGATGCATTTCTTTCTTTCCAATTAACATCGGGCATATAAGATGTGAATTGGCAGTCAAGTCTGTGTTCTGTCCAATCGCAATTTGAAGTACCACAGATACATCCTTGGTTGAACCATTCTGGATGTTCTTGATAGTAGGTATGGTCTTCATGAACATGGTTCACTACATAATCCATCATAACTCTAAGTCCTGCGCCGTGAGCAGCATCAACCATCGTTTTTAGTTGGTCTGCGGTGCCAAGTCGAGAATCGGTTTGTCTGGCCTCTACTGGCCAATAACCATGGTATGCTGCCACATCATGTATGCCATCTGCAGCTAAACCAGTTCCTTCAGCGTTGGTGTTAAATGGAGTTAGCCATAATACATTGACGCCAAGGTTAGAAAAATATCCCGATTCTATCTTGCCGGTTATACCTTCAAAATCTCCACCCATCCAATCAGCACCCTGTTCTGCTGATGTTGTTTGACGGTCATTGCTTGAATTTCCATTGATGAAACGGTCTGTCATAATCATGTAAATCAATGAGTCTTCCCATGAAAAATTTGCTTGGGGCCCACGCCAAAATGGAATCAATTCATCATAGGCAGGGTTGGAATTTGTATCATTTACTTCCAAATGTAGTGTATGTTTGCCATCATTAAAAGTGGATAAATCTAATGTCCATTGCATGGTGTTTGCATCCCATGTTGCTCCTTCAAGGTCTGCTGGTGTTTGTTCGGGACCTGCTCCATCTATTCCCGAAATGAAAGATACGGTTAGTATATCATTCTCAATTTGAGATTTGAAAGTTGGTCGTGCTGAATCTTTTACGCGAACTACGGAGTTTTCATATGCTCCACAATACCCACGATAAGGATTTGAAGGGTCAAAGACATATTCACCATCAACTATGAATTTATAGCAATACATTCCTTCCAAAAGTTCTACTTCAGCGCTCCATAGTCCATTATTCTCTGAAAGTGAAATTGTTTCATTCCAATTCCATTCTCCTTCAAGAGAAACATTCGTGGCTGTACCACTCCATGAAAATACTGTTTTTCCATTAACTGGATTTTGATTTGGCTCTTCACTTTGAACCTGAATAAAAGGAAATGCTAATACAGAAATAAATAAAAAAATCATTGCTCCTGCGATTCGCATAAACATCCCCTGCCTAATTTATTTCACTCTAATTGAAAAGACTATTTGCGGTTTGAACCAAGTCGTCAATATGTTGACATAAAAAGGAACGAACAAAATCATTAGCAGGATTATTGTATGCCTCCAAAGGAGGTGCGTGTTGTTGAAGAACTCCTTTGTCTAGAATTGCGACTCTGTCTGCAAGGGTCATCGCTTCAATTTGATCGTGTGTGACATAAATTGTCGTAGTTCCTAATTCATCGTGAAGACGACGTATTTCATTTCGCATTTGGTGACGCAATTCTGCATCTAGATTTGAAAGTGGCTCGTCCATTAGCAAGACTTTCGGGCGCCTAACTAAAGCACGACCAAGGGCAACTCTTTGCCTCTGGCCACCGCTCAATTCCTTCGGTTTCTTTTCAAGATGGTCGGATAATTCAAGCATTTCAGCAGCCTCTTGGACACGGGATTTTATCTCATCACCGCTAATCTTTGCATCTCCCTTAGCCATTCTTAAGCCAAAGGATAAATTTTCTGCAATGGTCATATGCGGATAAAGTGCGTAAGACTGGAAAACCATTCCAAGCCCTCTTGCCCCTGGCGGCAAATGATTTACTTTCATGCCATCTATTTGGATTTCTCCTTCTGTTACCTCTTCAAGTCCTGCTAGCATTCTAAGTGTTGTTGATTTACCACATCCAGATGGACCTAATAAAACAAGAAACTCACCATCTTTTACATCAAGATTGAGTCCTTTCACTGCCTCAAATCCATCATCATATTTCTTAGTCACGCCATTATAATTCACTTGTACCATTTAATCACCCCTTTACTCCCCCAGCAGATAATCCCTCGATGAGGAATCTCTGGAAAAATAAGAATAGTAATGCAACTGGAAGGCTGACTAGTATACTAGCAGCAGCAAAATCTCCCCATGCTTGCCCTGTTGAAGAGATTAATGATGCAAGCCCAACTGGAAGAGTGTACATATCATTGGAGGTATTGAAAGTCAATGCCAGTAAGAATTCATTCCACGCTGCAAGAAAACTGAATAAGGCCGTTACTGCCACCGCTGGTAAAGAAAGAGGAAGAACAACTTTGGTAAATACTTGAAATTGATTGCATCCATCTAAAACTGCAGCCTCTTCTAATTCTCTTGGGACAGTGTCAAAGAAACCTTTCAACATCCATACGCATAATGGTAGAGCAGTTACACAATATGCTAAAATTAAACCAAGGTGCGAATTTAGCAATCCAAGCGTTTTCATCACTAAGAAATAGGGTACAAGAATAATTATTCCAGGAAACATTTGTACTAGCAAGAAGGCAAACATCGAGACGTCCCTTCCTGTGAATTTATATCTGCTAAAGGCATAACCGGCAGGTATTGCAATAACCAATCCAAGTAAACATGTCCCAATACTTACAATCAATGAATTACCCATCCAAATCCAAAATGATTCTCCTCCGAGTATTTTCTTGAAATGTTCGCTGGAAAATGAATCGCCAATATCGCCGCCAAGGGCATTGCCAGGTGAAATTGCAATATCAAAAATCCAGACCAAAGGAAGAATTGTAATTATTACAAAATGAATTAAAATAATATGCGATGCTATTTTTTGGTGGGTTTTTGACAAATTATAATTACGCATTAATCCAAATTCGATGGCTGATGTTGATAATTCTCTAGATGTCCAAACTGTTACTGGTTTACTAGAAAGCCACCATAGTGAGGCAAATCCAGGGACTATTAACCATGCCTGCGTCCAAATATTAAACATATTAATCTCTAAGGAGATCAATCGAAAAATCCCAAGTCCAACAACTAACGCACTTAGCAATAAAGATACATCTCTCTTAGTTCTGTGCCCTAATTCTGGAAGATAGTTACGAAGAATTGCAAGTATAATACAAGCAAATATTCCAAGCGCCAAATTCTTATCATCTCCTCTTAAAACATCAATTGTTAACAACAATATGTTGACTATTACCGATGCAACAAGCCACTTTCTAAGTGTCAAAATTTCAGCTGGCGTGTACCAAGCACGCATGATTCTTTCATTGCTCATGCTGCTGCCTCCGTAGCATTTGTTTGCTTCATATAATTCCAAGAAAAGGTCAGTAGCATCAAGAAGATGATTACCGACCAAGCGGCTGCAACTCCATAGGCTCCATCTCTAAACGCCACATCATAAACATAGGTAATCAAAATATCTGTCTGACCCGGTTCACCAAAATACAGGTTAGGGCCCCCATCTGTCATGAGATAAATAACATTAAACATGTTAAATGTCCAAATAAATCCTAACAAAGAAAGAGGTACTAATGCACTCTTTAAATTTGGTAATGTAAGGTGGCGAAACGCCCCCCATCCTGTCACGCCATCAATTTCAGCAGCCTCATACATGTCCCTAGGTAGAGCCTGTAAAGCCCCACTAATCGACATCATCATGAAAGGTACTCCAAGCCAAATATTGACAAGAATGACAATTATTTGTGCACCTGTTGGGTCTGAAAGAAAATTAATATCGGTCCCAAGAAGGTCGTTTATCAGGCCGTCGGGTTGGAACATGCCCTTCCAAACAAGGACCGAAATATATGATGGAACCGCCCATGGAAGGAGAAGCAATGTTCGATATGCTGTTTTTCCTCTAATGTTTGAGCGTTGTAAAATTAAAGCCAAAAATAACCCTATGCCTATGTGTGCTGAAACATTGACAATGGTCCAAATCAATGTAAAAATTGTAACTCTGATAAATCCAGAGGTTGTAATTACCTCCCAAAAATTGGCTAAACCGATGAAGGCTTGTTCACCTAAATGTGTTTGATCCGCGTCTGTAAATGATAACCAAAATCCATACATGACTGGATAAAAAGTCAATATGGCCAAAGCGAGTATGGCTGGTGCTATGTATAAATGGGCGAGTCTCGAATTGGTTTTACCAAGTTTATTATCGCGCCATCGTCCATAACTCAACAGGGCGATTAAAGAGAGAATAATTGCCCCAATTGCAAATAAAACTGGCGAAGTGTCCCCTGCTTCTGGCCTCTGGTCTGCAACATCTGTACTCGCTTGTTTAAAATAAATTAAGTCCTCTCCCGTAAATACTTCGATAGTATGTAATTTGCCAGGGACCATACCGGTTAGTGTGCAATTAAATGATGTTGCACCAGTCGGGATTAATCTTTGATTTTCAAATTCTAATAATTCTGTGTTATTTGATTTACATGAATCATAATTTAGACTTGCAAGCCCTGTTCCGTTATCAGGCATTAATGATGTATGCAAATTGCCATCAACAAAAATAGAATAATTTGATGCTTGAGGAATTTCCACCTCGATTTCAATTGTTCTATATCCTATGTTGGGAGTTATAGGCTGGGCTATTTGTAATTCGGATATTTCGGATATTAATTCATTATTAGCGCCGTCCAAAGCATCATCTGTTGATGCTATACCGGTATAGGCTTGTTCAAACGCTGTAGATAATGGAACATATACCAAGGACATTGCTTTAGTTGTTGGAGCGGGTGTGCCAAACTTTGTTTGTTCTAAAAATCCAGAAATTACTTCGTCTTCGATAATTTCATTATCATTCTCTAAATCAGAATGGGTTGGCATTGTATAAGTGTCTAAAGCAAACTCTTTTTGAACAGACTGCGAAGATAACCATAGGGCTAAGTTTGTGGCTGCAATCTTATGTTCACTCTGTTTACTCACAGTCCAACCCTTGTAAGTGACCAAGGGCGACATCCTTTCTTGGCTATCACTAATAGTTGGCAGGAGTGTTTGTCCTATATCCAACCGGCTAGCCTCATATGTAGCCCAATTCCATGGACCATCAACAATCATTGCTGCTTCTGATGCTATGAACTGGTTTTTCATTCCTTCAATTTGTGTACCAGTAGCTACAACTCCATGTTCTAATTCTAAATCAAGCATCCAACGCATGGCTTCACTAGAACCATTTGAATTCAAAGTTGGATTTCCTTGTTCATCAAATAAACTGCCGCCAAATCCTTCTTGGATAGGGAACCACCAGTATGCCGTTTTAATTGGCAAGGCTAAGCCTTGAACATCTTGATAGGTTAGTTGTTGTGCAGCGGCCAGTAAATCTTCTTCAGTCCAGTTCTCATTTGGATATTCTACGCCCTGGGAATCAAAAATGGCTTTATTGTAAATTAATGAAAGGCAATCTTGACTTGCTGGTATTCCGTATAATTCCTCACCGTAGCGCATGGCATCAAGGGACCTTTGATCAAATTGGGCTCTTTCTTGTGGCGTTAAATGAGGTCTTAAGTCCTCAAGCAATGGAAATCCATCCACCCTTGCCTCTCCAATAGCACCTAATTGGTCGCTGGAGAGTCTCATTAAATCTGGCGCTTGGCCGCCTTGGGCTGCTGTCATGAATAATTGGTCTGCATTTCCAAATGGCACCAATGTAATTTCAACTGTTATGTTTGGGTTTGCTGCTTCAAAATCACGTACGGCGTTGGTGAATGTTTCTTCTTCCTTGCTCTCAGCAGCAAAGGTATGCCACACCTCTAAAGTAAGTGGGCCATTTGATGTAATAGATTCTTTTTCTTCAGAATCTTCGCCCCCTAAACATCCCGGCAATAAAAAAAATAAAGCGAAAAATAAAGCGAAAATTCGCTTCTGGGAAAACATCCTACGATGTTTATCGCTCATAGTTCGCCCTATCGCACGCGTTGATAAAGTCAATGTGTGAATAGAAAAATCACTTGAAACGCTGTCTTAATGATTCTACAGCCAGCACACTGACTGCAACTTGAAGATTGTATGAAGGCACAAAACCATCCATTGGAAGTTTGACGATACTATCAGAAACCGCTAATGTCGCTTCACTCACTCCCTCTCTTTCAGCACCAACAACAAGTAATACGTCACCAGTTAAATCTTCATCCCAAGGCCCTTTATCTCCTATATCTTCAGCGGAAATAATTCTTAATCCGTTTTCTTTAGCACAATTCAAAATTTCCTCTGTACTACTGTAAATTACTGGAATGAATCTATCTGCTCGCATACTAGCACGCCTAATTGTGCGCCTTTCCTCATGTGTTTTTGCAACATTCAAAACCACTCCATCCGCACCACTGACTTCAACAGTGCGTATCGCAAAGCCAAGATTTGTCGAATAAGTTACACCATCAAAGAACCAAATTATTCCTCCTCTTGACATAAGTTGTTGCAACGTATCTGCTTTCTTTCGCCCTGTTAATGCTAATGCATCGACATACCCTGATTTTGACATTCGCCAAAGGTCATTGGTTGAGCCTTCTTCCAATGGAATATTGCGTTGTTTACAGATTTCTCTAATTGCGTCTGTATTTTTCTCTCTATCGACAAGAACCATGTCGATTTCAGCCTCAGATTCAAGAGCGGCCAGAACTGCATCGGCCCCTGTAATCTGTCCCGCCATAACATTGCGTTTGTCGCCACCCTCATGAGCCTGTCCACTATGGGATAGTTATGGCCAAATCACATAGCCCTAGGTTCCTGACAATTGTAAACGCTGCTCGCGAAGAAATCCAAGAGTGTACGGCAGAGGATTTAATGGGACTGATAAATGATGGTGCGGTTGTCATAGATGTAAGGGAAAGACATGAGTTTGAGAATGGGCACCTCGAAGGTTCAATACACATCGGCAAAGGTGTTATTGAAAGAGATATAGAAAAACATGATTTCACCGCCAGTGCCAAATTAGTACTATATTGCGGAGGAGGATTTAGAAGTGCAATCGCTGCAAAATCATTGAAAGATATGGGTTATGAGGATGTTTACTCGCTTTGGGGTGGATGGCGTGGAATTGTTTCTCAAGGCCTTTCAACGAGTAAATAATTGACAGTGATGTTGAATATTGTCGCGCAGTATCGCGAAGGTAGACTCATAAAGGGGAGTTTAGTCGGCAGGATGCTGAGAAGCGGTGATAACATGGCTCAAGGACTATATCAACACGTTCGTGCAACTTGGAAGCGTCCGAAGGATTCCCTTCCTCATATGTTCCGTCAAAGCCGTATGGCACAGTGGCGCAGAGAGCCTGTCAACTGTAAAATCGACCGTCCTACTCGCTTAGATGCAGCTCGCAGAATGGGTTACAAAGCAAAGCAAGGAGTAGTCCTTGTAAGAACTCGCGTTCGCCGTGGTGGACTTCGCAAAGGTAAGATCCACATGAAGAGAAAGCCATCAAAAGCCGGTATCTCAAAAATTACCATGGCAAAAAATACTCAAAGAATCGCTGAAGAGCGTGTTGGACGTCACTTCCCTAACTTGGAAGTTCTAAACTCATACTGGGTTGGCCAAGATGGAAAGCACAAGTACTTCGAAGTCATCATGATTGATACTCACCACCCTGCAATTATCAACGATAAGCAACTTGGTGTATTTTGTGGCGCTAATGGCAACAAATCACACAGAGGGCGTGCTTACAGAGGTAAGACTTCTGCTGGAAAGCGTGGACGTGGTTTGCACAACAAGGGTAAGGGTGCTGAAAAGTTGCGTCCTTCACTAAAGGCAAATCTAAACCGCGGTAAGTGATTTGAACCACGGTTTTGTGGCCAGAAATTTATTTCTTGCATAACTATGGTTTTAATATTTTAACATTTAGAGCGTTATGCATTGAGGCGGAGTGATAACACATGAGACCACTGTTTTTGACCACTGTTCTATTCTTGGCAATGTTCAGCGGATGTTTTGGTGAAGATGCTTCAGAAGAGGTATTAGAGGAACTTAATGTTCAAGATGTTTCTAGTGCGATTCGTGGTCAATATATGACAATTGAAGTTGATTCAACGGTTGATTGGACTTTCAATCGTTCTGCTGGCTTGTTTTATGTTGATGATTTTGGAGTTCTAAGAGATTCTATTGAAACAGTTTTCCCAGCAGAAAAGAAATCTTTAGAACTATTAATTCTTGATAGTGAAAGAGATAGCGTCGAAATTTCAATTACTGCTGGAAGTCAAAAATGGAATGCGAGTCTTGCCCTACAAGATAGTGAAGAAATGATGTTGGTCGATGGAAGGCGTGCATATGACACAATAGACATGCTAACAACTTCTCACAATAATCGCTGGTGTGGAAGTGCTTCAGTTCATGAAGGCGGTTCAGCATACGAGTCCGCAGCAGAAGCAATGGCTGAAGAAATGCGAGGAATGGGTTTTGACTTTGTTGAAGTAACAAGATATGATGATGATCCTGACCAACTGAATGTTGTAGGATATAATTGGGGTAGAGTAAACCCTGATCAATACATTGTAGTCGGTGGACATTTTGATATCGCTTATGTGTTTACACCACCTGGTGGTGGAACTAATGAAGGAGCTAATGATGATACATCTGGCTCCACTGTATCTTTAGAAATGGCCCAAGCACTTGCTAAGATGGAATTTGACCACACTGTAGTAGCAGCCCTATGGGCTTGTGAAGAAGAAGGGTTACTTGGTTCTCTAGCATACGTAGCACATTTACCTGAAAATATAACAGTAAAATCTTACATGAATTTCGATATGGTTTCTCTAAACTATCCTATTATCCCTCTCTCAGACCCTTTGATTGGCCCGGGTGGAGAAATATTTTCTGCAACAAAATATGAATGGAGTATTGATGTTGCTGGAGCAAGCGACAGTAATATGCAAATGATGCATGACTGGGTTGGAACAACAATAGAGGATGACCTCTCTTACAGCCCAACAGATGCAAATCCAATTTATTGGAATATTGCTGAATCCTGTGCTTCTGACCATTGCTCTTTCTTTTCTGCCGATTTCCCTACATTTAATTTCTTTAGCCCTGGGGGAGAGATTTCATTCTGGCAAGAATGGCATTCTCCTTCCGATACATTGGAATTTATGACAGCAAAGGCTGGAGGTCAGGCTGGCATGGCTAGTGGATTTAACAGCCTAGTTTGGACTTCTATGGATTTATTTATCAGAGTTGATAATTCTGATGAAACATTCCAAGGAAGATGGTATAGTTAGATTCTGAAAAAGCCCGTTGCAAAGGGTAGCGTTGTATAGGACGGACTGCGAACCCTTGTGAGCGCTTGCTTTGTATTCATGGGTTTGAACATAAACCCATGACTTTAGCA
>Ga0208639_1000373_pt1 | contig 35018 bp, 35 predicted proteins | sample ETNtaG_33_FD_185772 | JGI IMG/M metagenome (GOLD analysis project Ga0208639, IMG submission 185772) | Marine microbial and viral communities from oxygen minimum zone, Eastern Pacific Ocean - ETNP201310SV76 (SPAdes) (version 2) | ecosystem: Environmental > Aquatic > Marine > Oceanic ...
ACACGTTATAATTACATTATTCCCCGATAGCTCAGTTGGTAGAGCAAATGACTGTTAATCATTGGGTCGCTGGTTCGAGCCCAGCTCGGGGAGCCAAACACTTAAAGGCTCGATTAAATATTGAGCCTTTTTTTTATTCTTTTTGATACTATCATTGTCTAAATGCCTGCAAAACTATTTAACCCTAACTCGGAAGACCCCTTTGTCTTAAGTAGATCTAGAATTGATAATTTCTTGGAGTGTCGAAGATGTTTCTATTTAACAAATAAAGTTGGAGTCGCTCGCCCACCTTCGTTTCCTTTTAATCTGAATAATGCTGTTGATGAATTATTAAAAAACGAATTTGATATATATAGAGAAAAAGGTGAACCTCACCCGATCATGGTAGAAAACAACTTAAAAGCCTTGCCTTACGAACATCCCGACTTAGAAGAATGGAGAGAATCCTTACGTCATGGTGTAAAAAGGCACCACGAAGAAACTAACCTTATACTTAGGGGGGGTTTAGATGATCTATGGATCAACACAGAAACAAAACAAATAATTGTTGTCGACTATAAGGCTACTTCAAAGAAAGGCGAAGTGAGCATAGATGCAGATTGGCAAATAAGTTACAAAAGACAAATTGAGTTCTATCAATGGCTCTTAAGAGGGAATTCATTTGATGTTTCTGACATTGGGTATTTTGTCTATTGCAACGGGATTTCGGAAAAAGATGAATTCAACAATCAACTTGAATTTAAAACTAAATTAATACCTTACAAAGGTAATGATTCCTGGGTAGAGCCGACATTATTTGATGTAAAAGAAACACTAATGCAAGATTCTCCCCCTGAAGCCGCCTCTAAATGCAGCTACTGTGCGTATGTAAAGAAAACATTAATGATCTAATCTACTGAACTTTCCAAGTTGTCCCTTTATCTGTGTCTTCTAAGACAATGCCTTTTTCAAGCAAAGAATCTCTAATTTTATCTGAGAGCTCGAAATCTTTGCTATCTCTGGCTTTGTTTCTCTCGTCAATCATGGATTGGATCTCTTCGTTACTTAAAATTGCCCCTAATTGAAAATAATCTTTAGTTTTTTGCTGAAGAATGCCTAAAGGTTCAGATAAATTAACTAAAGTAGCTCCTAAAACATTGGCCTCTTTCGTATTTCCATTTTCTTTAGCAAGATTGATTGATTTTACTATTTCAAAAAGTGCCGCAAGTGCAGAAGGTACATTGAAGTCATCTTCCATGGCCTTTTTAAAAGGAGAAATAAGATCGGCATCGTCTGAAGGCTTTTCTTTTTTAGTATCTAAACCAATTAACGAAGTGTATAAACGATCTAATGAATTCCTTGCTTCAAGCACTCCTTCTTCTGAATAATTTAGCGGGCTTCTATAATGATTTGAAATTAAAAAGAATCTAATGACCTCTGAAGAGAATTCCTTTAAAGCTTCTTTTACGGTTATAAAGTTATCCAGAGATTTAGACATTTTCTCTTTATCAATTCTTAAGGGGCCGGTATGCATCCAACATTTAACGAATTCTTCTCCCGTAGCACAGACAGATTGCGCTATTTCATTTTCATGGTGAGGAAATTTGAGATCTATACCGCCGCCATGTATATCAAAATTGTTTCCTAAGGCATCCATGCTCATTGCAGAACATTCGATATGCCATCCAGGCCTTCCCTTACCCCAAGGTGAATCCCAAGCAAGCCCTTCTGTTGCTTGTTTCCATAAAACAAAATCAGCCGGGTTCTTCTTTTCTTCATCAACATCTATTCTTGCACCAGCAATTAAGTCCTGAGTGTTTCTATTGGAGAGCTTTCCATATTCTTGAAAAGAATCAGTAGAAAAATAGACATCAGACTTTCCAGTATAAGCATGGCCTTTATCAATCAATCCTTCTATTAAAGAAATAATTGAATTGATGTTTTCGGTTGCTCTAGGTTCTAAATCCGGAACTATCATGCCAAGATCATTGAAATCTTCTTGCATAGATGAGATGTATTTATCCGTTAATTGTGTTGCATCAACATCCAACTCTTTAGCTCTAGCAATAATCTTGTCATCAACATCAGTAATATTTCTAATATAATTAACTTTATAACCTCTATTTCTTAGATACCTTACAATTAAATCGAAGCACAGGAATGTTCTGGCATGGCCTATGTGGGTATCATCGTAGACAGTCATTCCACAGACATACATTCTGACAAGCTCGCCATCTAGAGGAACTAATTCTTCCTTTTTTCCAGTTAGACTATTAAATATCTTCACAATGCTGCTGCCTCTTTAAGTCTTTTTAACACCCTTTCTTGTCCCAAGACTTCCGTGACCTGATCTAATTCAGGGCCCGAAAACTGACCAGTTATTGATGCCCTAATAGGCATAAAAAGACCTTTTCCTTTTGTTCCTGTCTCTTCTCCAATCAATTTCATTATTTTTGACCAGTCTCCCCAATTATCTTTTACAATTTTTTCAGATATTTTAAAGAAGTCGGACCCTGATTGCTTGATTAGATCTTTTACCTCTTTAATAGAGCCTAGAGGATTTATAAACAGGCCGTCTAAATACTCTACTGCTTCAACAGGAAAAACAATATTATCTTTAATAAGCTCTACAAAAATATCTTTTTCTATATCTTTTGGTAGATTCTTCAAGTGCGATTCAAGCCAAGAGCTTAATTCCTCGGTGGATTTAGATTCGACCACATTTTTTTGCCAAAAAGCTAATTGATCATGGTCAATCCTACTTGGTGACGTTGAAATATTATCGACATTGAATACCGAAGATAATCCTTCTAAGTCCCTTAATTCATTATCAGGAATTGTATGTCCTACTCTTGAAAGATAATTGATAACGGCCTGAGGAAAATATCCTATTTCTCTTAGCTCTTTTACAGAAAGACTACCGTTCCTCTTGGATAAAGGGGCCCCATCGTCACCTGTAAATAAAGCCACATGAATGAATTCTGGAATCTCAAGATTGAGAGCTTCCAGTAAGGCAATCTGTCTCGGTGTATTACTTAAATGATCCTCTCCCCTTAAGACCACATTTACTCCCATCAAAGAATCATCTATTGCATTGGCAAACATGAAGGTTGGACTTAAATCTTTTTTCCTTACTATGAAATCATCTAGATCACCAGTATGAAAAGACTGCTCACCCTTGACTAAATCCTTAAAAGTTATTGTTTTATCTTTGGGTAGTCTAAATCTGTATACAGGCTGAGCACCTTTTTCTAGTTCTTTTTTAACATCTTCTTTCGAGGCATTGGCCCAAACCCCAGTGTACCTAGGAGGTTTGCCAGCTGCCATTTGATTTCTTCTTATTATTTTTAATTCTTCATCGCTAGTGAAACATGGATAAATCAAACCTTGTTCAAGTAACTTTTCATAGAAAGCTTCGTATATTGAGTTTCTTTCAGATTGATAATACGGGTCTTGCGAACCTCCAATTCTCGGCCCTTCTTGCCAATCCAGACCCATCCATTCCAGATCATCACAAACTGCTTCAGAAAATTCAGTTTTAGATCTTTCTGCATCTGTGTCTTCAATTCTCAATATAAAAGTACCTCTCGACTTAATTGCTAAGAGCACATTCAAAAGCGCTGTCCTTAGATTTCCTAAGTGCAAAAGCCCTGTCGGGCTTGGACAAAATCTTGATTTATATGCAGGCATTTTCTAATTTAATTGGAAGCTATTCTTTAAAGTACGTATTATAGCCTCCTCACGGCAATGATTATTAAAGAAAAATGAAACAACTCTTATCTATCATTAGTTCAATAATAATACTTATTGGACTTCTTTGGCTAACGGGCTGTTCTCAAGACAAGGAGATAAAAGTGATAACGTTCGAAACAACCTTAGGGCCTGTAGTAATAGAGTTATTTGAAGAAGAAGCGCCAATAACCTCAAAGAATTTCTTGGAATACGCTGAAAGCGGTTTTTTTAATGGAACCTTGTTCCATAGAGTTATACCTGGATTCGTTATTCAAGGAGGTGGAATGGAATCAGGAATGATAGATAAAAGAGGTAAAGACCCAATCCTAAATGAAGCCAACAACGGTATAAAAAATCTAAAATGGACTTTGTCAATGGCAAGAACAAACGAACCTCACTCAGCCAGTTCTCAATTTTTCATTAACCTTGTAAACAATAGTTCTTTGGATCATACAGAAGAAACTATTCAAGGATGGGGTTACGCTGTCTTTGGCGAAGTAGTAGAGGGCTTTGAAACTGTAGAAGCTATAGCTGCAGTTGCAACTGGAAGCTCGGGCTTTCATCAAGATGTGCCTTTAGAAGAGATTTCAATACTAGACACAAAGGTTACTACGGAGTAGGAATGGCTTATTGTTTTATATCTGATCTTCACTTACACGAAGGCAGACCAGATATTACTCAAGCCTTTGTAAGGTTTCTTGAAGAGACCGCCTCAAAAGCAGAAAAACTATATATCCTTGGTGATTTATTTGAAGCCTGGATAGGAGATGATGATCAAAATGATTTTATCTATGAAATCAGAGATGCTTTACTAAAGACTAAAAAAACAACGGAAATCTTTATAATGCATGGAAATAGAGATTTTCTAATAGGACCTGAATTCGCTTCTTCTTCTGGCATGAAACTCTTAAATGATCCAATTATAGAAGAAATGTTTGGTAACCCAGTTCTCTTAATGCATGGGGATCTGCTTTGTATTGAAGATGTTGATTATCAATCCTTTAGAAAAACCACTAGAGATCCAAAATGGCAAGAAGAATTCCTAAGTAAATCATTGAATAAAAGAAAAGAGATTGCAAAAGACTTAAGGGATAAGAGCAAACAAGCCACTGGTCAAAAGAAAGAGGACATTATGGACGTTACCCCTTCAGAAGTAATTAAAACCATGAAAGAATCATCTGTAAATCTACTAATACATGGTCATACGCACAGGCCAAACACTCACGAGATTGAAATTAACAACCGCTCTGCCAAAAGAATGGTATTAGGGGACTGGGGTGAATGTGGGTGGTATATTTGGATGGACTTTGGATCTTGTGAGCTAAAAAAATTCTCTATTTCTTAACCTCTCTCAATCTCAAAGATAAACCAAACACCAAAAAAACTAATCCTAGGATGAATCTAGGGTCACTTAAATATATTTGAGTTTCAACTGGATAAGCAATGGTTTTTTCTAAAGCAGCTATTTTGAATTCATGCTTACCAGACATATCAGGATGTATAACAATCTCCATAAATGCTCTTCTGCTTTTATACCTCATCAAGGCTGCTTGATCCCAGTTCTCTGCGCCCTCGATTCCAACTATATCCATTGCGGTCGAAACCGCTTTACCTGCAAAAACAGGATGGCAAGCTCTTTTAAGCAATTGCGGATACATATGTTCCATATATCGACCAAGTAAACTCTCCGCGGACTCTCCAGGCTCAGCTCCTTCAACGTCTTCTGGTTCTTCATCTATATCTATATTATTAACCATTAAAAACTGTTTTCCTGAATCGTTCTCCATAAAGCTCTTGATGGATTCATACATCTCAGAATTCAAATCACCATTATTTTCTTGAAGTTTTTCTAAGAAAAAATTAACTTCTTCTGAATCCAGTTTTCCTCCTAAATCTGTGTACCAAAAGAAAAACCCTAAATAAATGATTGTTAAGCTTGCCCAAATTTTCATATTTTTTATCTCCGAACTACATCCTACTTAAATTTTATTAAATGAAAAGCTTTACAAAATTAACCTTTAATTATACTGTATATATATACAGTATTAATTTTACGAAACCCTTATGAAAATTGACTATCTGGGCGATGCTACAGAGGAAGATTTGCCTCTCTTAGAAATACCCTATTTTCTAAATACCGTTAGAGTAGGATGGCCAAGCCCTGCCGATGACTATGTTGAGAGACCGATAGATTTAAATGAGTACCTCATAAAAAATTCTGCAGCTACTTATTTTGTCAGGGTAAGTGGTGATTCAATGATCAATGCCAACATTGGTGACGGAGCTGTACTGATAGTAGATAGGAGTATAGAGCCGACTCACAATAAAATTGTCATAGCATCAATTGATGGCTCTTATGCGTGTAAACGACTATTGCTCAAGCCTAGAGTTTGTCTAATATCTGAAAACCCTAAATACTCTCCTATATTTATTAACAGAGAAGAAGAACTAAAATTTGAAGGCACAGTAATTGCTTCAATTAACCTTTATTAGAAATGACCTACGCATTAGTGGACTGCAATAGCTTTTACGCTTCGTGTGAAAGGATATTCAGACCTGATATAAGAAACAAGCCCGTAGTGGTTTTATCAAACAACGATGGCTGTGTGGTGGCATTATCTAAAGAAGCTAAGCAAGTTGGTGTAAAAATGTGCGAGCCATGGTTCAAAATAGAGAAGCCTTTTCTGAGAAAAGGCGGTATAGCCTTCTCTTCAAACTATGAGCTTTACGCTGATGTGTCATCCAGAGTCATGCAAACTTTAGAACGCCTCGCACCTAAAGTAGAGGTATACAGCATAGATGAAGCCTTCTTAGACCTCACGGGTTTAAGGGATTTCGAGAAGTTTGGTCATGAATGCCGTGAAACAATAAATCAGTGGGTGGGTATGCCTGTTTGTGTTGGTATAGGACCAACAAAAACATTAGCCAAAGTTGCTAATTACGGTGCAAAAAAATACCCCGCAACAAATGGAGTTGTTGATGTGACGAATCAAGAGAGACGGCGTAACCTAATGGCAATAATGCCCGTAAGAGAGGTTTGGGGCGTAGGAAGCAGAATTGACAAGAGACTAAACTCTTTGGGTATTACAACGGCACTGCAGTTATCAGAGCTGGATACTAAATTAATAAAAAGGAAATTTAGCAGTGTATTGGAAAGAACCGTTATGGAATTAAAAGGTTATTCCTGCATAGGGTTAAAAGAGCAAGCAACAACAAAAAAACAGATCGTGGTAAGTAGAACTTTTAGTAGAAAGGTAACAGACTTAAATTCAATTAATGAGGCTATAAGTGACTACGCATCTCGTGCGTGCGAGAAATTAAGAAAAGAAGAGCAATATTGTAAAATGGTTTCGGTATTCATGAGAACCAACTACTTTAGGAAACAAGACAAACAATACCACGGCTCTATGAGTTTTAAATTACACTCACCAACGAATGATACTAGAGACATTTTAGGCGCCACAAAAATGCTATCGGAAAAAGTGTTTAAGAAAAATATTAATTTTATAAAAGCTGGTGTGATGCTTAGTGATTTTTACGATGAAGGGGTTCATCAAGGTGACTTATTTAGAGTACTTAGAAATAGATCAAGAAGTAAAGAGTTAATGATGACAGTAGATAAAATAAACTCTTCGGGTATTGGAAAAGTAACTTTCGCTGCTCAAGGCATAAAAAAAACATGGTCCATGAAGAGATTCTTACAATCTCCAAGGTACCTAACTAATTGGGAAGAAATACCAGTTGTAAAATAAAATTAATAACCGCTATGAAATCTAAAAGTTTTATCTGCTTGATTGATATAAGAAGATTCAATAGCGGATAAATAATCCAGCCTTTCAGTGTAATCTTCTTCAAAAATTTCAGAATAAATATCTAGATATAGATCACAATGCCTTGCTTCAGCTTCATGGAGCTTCGAATAAAAATTACTTAAAGATATAGGCAATAAAGGAATTAAAGCATCAAAACGCTCACATGAGCGAGCTTCAATTAAGGCGCAAATAATTAGAGCATCCTTAAGTCTTTGAGGTTCTTGTTTTGAGGAAGCTTCAAATAAAGTTCTAGCATATGCACCAGGTCTAAGATTTCTATAACTATAGCCTTCTTTCTTAATAAGCCTTAAAACTTGTTCAAAATGAAGGAGCTCCTCTCTGGCTAAGGGAGAGAGCTTTCTTACTAAATCCTTATCAGGGTATCGATGTATTAAAGAAATTGCAGTGGTTGCAGCCTTCTTCTCGCAATGAGCATGATCTATTAGAAGTATTTCTTGAGAATTAATTGCCCTCTCTAACCATCTTTTGGGAGTCTGAGAATGCAATATTTCTTCCCACTTATCAGGCATTAAAATGTTTTCCAACCTCAAAATAACGCTGGTAATGAGCTTCAGATAACTCGAATAACTCTTCTTCAATGATCTTTTTTAAAACCAATAGGTTATTTGTTTCTTTTGTGATTATTTTGAATCCAAACTTAGAGGGGTCTCCAATAGACTTACTGGCATGCCTAAATAAATCGAAAACCCAACAATAAGGATTAGTTTCTTTATTGAAAACTATTTTCAAAGCTTCAAGCTGATCTTTGAGGAGGCTTTGATCAGAGATAAAGACTTTTGATTCCATTATTTGAGTTTTGAGAGTTTCAAGACGTGCTAATACAGAATCCTTCTCAGAATCTGAGTAAGAGTTCCATTCAATTACTTCATGTTGAAACCTTTTACAGCCTCTACAAACATCATCTCCAAAAACTGTAGAACAGACTCCTATACAAGGTGTTTTTACCGACTTACTCATCTATTTGTATGATATATCTAAGATGCATCAACGCAACTTTAAATTTAACTTTATGCTAATATGCCGCATCAAATACTAGTATCTAACCTTATATATCGTGTTAAAAGAATATAAAAAACATGTTGATGACAGAGCAGAGCTAGGCATTCCGCCACTACCGTTAAATGCGGAACAGGTTGCTTCTCTCATCGAATTGATAAAAGAACCCCCTTCAGGTGAAGAAAAATTCGTTTTGGACTTGTTGACCAACCGGATCCCTGCGGGCGTGGACCCAGCCGCTTATGTGAAGGCAGCATTTTTAACTGATCTTGCTAAGGGAAATACAAGTTCACCTCTGATTAATAAAAAACATGCCACTGAACTCTTAGGCACAATGTTGGGCGGGTATAACGTGGAATCACTAATTGGATTACTTGAAGACGAAGAAGTAGGGCTAATAGCGGCTAATGGCCTTAGTAACACTTTGCTAATGTTTAACTCAAAACACGATGTTATCGAATTAGCAAAAAAGAACGAGAATGCAAAAAGAGTGGTAGATTCATGGGTTAATGCTGAATGGTTTAGTAACAGACCGGAATTGCCAAAAATAATTAAAGCCATAGTCTTTAGGGTCGATGGAGAAATAAATACTGATGATTTATCTCCTGGTCAAGATGCTCCCTCAAGACCTGACATACCTCTTCATGCTTTAGGAATGTTGAAGAAAACATTTAAAGATCCAATAGAGACAATAAATAAATTAGAGGAGTCTGGTTTACCAGTGGTATTCGTTGGAGACGTAGTAGGAACTGGATCTTCACGTAAATCTGCAACTAACTCACTTCTATGGCACATAGGAGAGGATATTCCTTTCATACCTAATAAGAGACAAGCTGGAATATGCATAGGAGGCAAGATAGCTCCCATATTCTTTAATACGTTAGAGGATTCTGGAGCTTTAGCGTTTGAATGTGATGTTAGTAAGATGAATCTAGGAGATGTAATAGATATTTATCCTCATGAGAAGAAAGTTGTCTTATCTGAAACAGGTGAAGTGCTTTGTAATTACGAATATAAATCCAATACTTTGCTTGATGGCGTAAGAGCCGGTGGAAGAATTCCTCTTATCATTGGTAGAAGTCTAACTGATGAAACTAGAGAGATACTTAAATTAGACTCTTCTGATACTTTTGTTCGACCTGATGTAGCTGAAAAAAGTGATAAAGGCTTTACCCTAGCTCAGAAAATGGTTGGAAGAGCTTGCGGGGTTGAAGGTATTAGACCTGGAATTTATTGCGAACCTAGAATGTCTACCGTAGGCAGTCAAGATACTACAGGTCCTATGACAAGAGACGAACTTAAAGAACTAGCCTGTTTAGGATTTAATTCAGATCTAGTTATGCAGTCTTTCTGCCACACAGTTGCTTATCCCCTTCCAAAAGACATAGAAACACAACATACTCTTCCAGAATTCATTCAGACTCGTGGAGGCGTGGCCCTGAAACCGGGTGATGGAATAATACATTCATGGTTAAACCGTATGCTTTTACCGGACATGGTTGGAACAGGCGGAGATTCTCATACTAGATTCCCTTTAGGTATAAGTTTCCCTGCAGGTTCAGGGTTGGTAGCTTTTGGAGCTGCTTTAGGTGTAATGCCATTAGATATGCCTGAATCAGTTTTAGTTAGATTTAAAGGCGAGTTACAACCCGGTATTACACTTAGAGATTTAGTGAACGCTATTCCTTACGCAGCTATTCAAAGCGGTCAACTAACCTTGCCTAAAGAAGGTAAAGTTAATGTCTACTCCGGAAGATGTCTTGAAATAGAAGGATTACCGGACCTTAAAGTCGAACAGGCTTTTGAGCTATCTGATGCTTCTGCAGAAAGATCTGCATCTGGATGCACTATTAAACTTAACGAAGAGCCTATCAGAGAATACCTAGAATCAAATATTACTCTTCTTAGATGGTTGATTTCTGAAGGTTATGAAGATGAAAGAACTTTAGAAAGAAGAGCTCAGGCTATGGAAGCATGGTTAGAAAATCCGGTATTAATGGAAGCAGATGACGATGCCGAATATGCAGCAGTTATTGAAATAGATCTAAATGAAATCACAGAACCGCTACTTGCATGTCCAAATGATCCTGACGATATAAAGCCATTGTCTGAAGTTGCTAAAACTAATATAGATGAAGTCTTTATTGGTTCTTGCATGACAAATATAGGACACTTTAGAGCCGCAGGTAAATTGCTTCATGAAGTAACTGAGCTTCCTTCCAGATTGTGGATTTCTCCGCCTACTAAAATGGATAAACATCAATTAACAGAAGAAGGTTACTATGATATCTTTGAAAAGGCAGGAGTAAGGCTTGAAATTCCTGGCTGCTCTTTATGTATGGGTAACCAGGCACGTGTGGAAGCGGGTTCAACTGTTGTATCAACCTCAACCAGAAATTTCCCTAACAGACTTGGTGATGACGCCAATGTTTTCTTAGCTTCGGCTGAACTTGCTGCAATTTCCGCAACATTAGGTCACATCCCTACAATTGATGAATACAATGAATTCATGGCAGAAATAAATACCATGGGATCTGAAGTCTACAGGTATCTAAATTTTCATGAGATTGCTTCTTATAAAAAAGCCGCTAAAAATGCAATACTGCCAACTATTACAATAGAAGAGGCCAAGAGCTGACTAGTTTAACTCTACCTGTCTAAGTATCTTAGTCTTATCGTTTCGTGCATCCTCAAGGTTCTTAAGGTACTCCGCATCGATATCATCGGTGACATACTTACCATCAAAGATCGAACATTCAAACTGACCTATGCTTTCATTTCCAAGTTGAGCTGCCTGTATAAGATCTGGTAAATCTTGATAGATTAGCCAATCAGCACCAATGAAATCTTGGATTTCAACTTCATTCCTGTTATGAGCAACCAACTCAGTTGTTGCAGCCATATCTATGCCATAAACATTTTGATGTCTTATTGGAGGGGCTGCGGAAGCAAAATAAACTTTCTTAGCTCCAGACGATCTAGCCATTTCTATTATCTGTCTACTGGTTGTGCCTCTCACAATAGAGTCATCCACTAAAAGTACGACTTTGCCATTAAATTCAAGGTCGATAGCATTCAATTTCTGCCTAACTGATTTTTCTCTCTTTTCTTGAAATGGCATAATAAAAGTTCTTCCAATATATCTATTCTTCACAAACCCTTCTCTGTATTTAATACCAAGAGAAGAAGCTAATTGAAGAGCTGAAGTTGTACTGCTATCTGGGATAGGAATAACAACATCAATATCATGATCTGGTCTTTCTTTAAGAATCTTCTTTGCAAGAAATTCTCCCATTCTCAGTCTAGATTTATGCACAGATATGTTATCAATTTTTGCATCAGGTCTTGCTAGATACACATACTCGAATATGCAAGGTGTAGGAACAGGATTATTGATGCATGACTCCATCTCTATCTCCCCATCTGGACTTATAAAGACAGCTGATCCTGCGCTTATATCATCAATAACTTCATATCCTAATGAGTCCAAGACAGTACTTTCAGAAGCAACCATATAATCATTACCAATAAGATCGCTTTCCTTAGTACCCAATATTAATGGCCTTATTCCAAAGGGATCTCTAAAACCTACAATTCCTATTCCGTTTATCATTACTACTACAGAATAAGCTCCTCTAACTCTTTTATGAAGACCTCTTACAGCTGCAAAAATCTCTTTAGAAGTTGGCTTAACTGAACCTTGTTTTTGAAGCTCGTGTGCAAAAACATTTAATAAAACTTCACTATCTGAATCAGTATTTAAATACCTAAAATCTTCATTAATTAGAGTTTCTCTAAGCTCTTCATGATTAGTAAGGTTTCCATTATGTGAGATGCTAATTCCAAATGGAGAATTAACATACATTGGCTGTGCCAGCTCTCTATCTTCACTACCTGCTGTAGGGTATCTAACATGGCCTATACCCATTTGCCCTCTTAAATTAATAACATCCTGATTTCTTATGACGTCCCTAACTAGTCCCAATTGTTTTCTAATGAAAAATTTATCGTTAGTAGACGTTGCTATACCGGCAGCATCTTGACCTCTGTGCTGAAGAATAGTTAGTGCGTCATATATAATCGGTGAAACTTCCGATTGACTAACAATCCCGACGACTCCGCACATATCTTTATTCTATATCAAAGTGGTAATTTTAAATTATCTTTATTCATTAATATTTCTGCATCCGATCTCCATTCACTTATTATTGGGTCTGCTATTTCCGAAAATAGAAGTGCATACTCTCTTGTTTGTGAATCTAACCACCACTTTTTTTGATCTAAAAATTCCAAGTTGTATAAAAATAAACTTGTAAGAATAGCCGAAACCTTTATAGCCCCAAAAAAGAAACCAAAAATCCTATCTATGCTCTTAAGCCCAATGGCACCAGTCAATTTAGACAAAAAAGAACCCATAAACTTGAAGGCCACGAAAAATGATATGAACAAAAGAAGAAAAGATACTGCCTTCATTATTTGTTCTGTCTCTATATAGGAGGTCATGAGAGGAAATAAGAGAGGCCCGTAATACCAAGCAATTATGAGGGAAAATATCCAAGCCGCTGCAGAAAATATCTCTTTCATAAGCCCGTTAAAAAAACCAGTTATCCCAAAAATAATTAAAAGAGACACTGTAATCCAATCTATAACTAAGAGGCTCTCAATCATAAGGTATAACCTCCGGTGTATAGCCAGAAAGATGAGGAATTGATAAGGACAGATTTGTAGAATCTTTCTTTTCAATAGTTGGACCTACATACAAAACGAAGCGATTAATGTCTTTATTCTTGTACCGTATGTAGGACCTAAAGCCTTTCTTCTTTAATAAATTAAAATTATTCATTAGGTCTTCTTTGTTGGAATATTCTGCAACTTGTATGGTCCATGCAGGCACCTTATTATCATCGTGCCTTAATCTTGTTTCCTTGTCATCTAAGCTAGGAAGATATGCATCTATATTAAAAGATTCACCTTCGCTCTCTACTCGCTGCATGTCTAAATCCTTGTCTGGTATTAGAACTTCAAAGTCTTTGTACAGCAGTTCATTGGCAGGCTCCTTTTCTACAAAATATGATAAAGCTACGAAAGCTATTATCAGAGAGACAAAGAAATAGTTTATCTTTATCATCGGATTGACAATTCTTCTAAAGATGAAAGCGATTCATAAGCTTCTTTTACAGTGTAAAAAGAACCAAATACTACAAAAATATCTTTTCCCTTTCTTTTATATCCTGCTTCAACCGCTGAATGCACTGAATCAAATTCAGTAATTTTTTTATCTGAGTTTCCAAGGATAATCTGTTTTAGGTCAAAACTGCTCATTGCTCTTTCAAGAGTAGGTGAGCAAGCATACCATTCGTAAACAATATGGTTAATCTCTTTTATCATAGCTGCCGCCTGCTTGTCTTGCATAACTCCAATTATTGCTATGACTCTTGTATCTTTAGAATATTCTTTTAACAGGTTCTTTAATCTCTTCACAGAAGAGGGATTATGAGAAACATCTAAAACAAAATTATCTCTTTTATCACATCTTCCCAAGAGACTCGTACCTTCAATACTTTCTTTAGCATTAACTTCTACATTACTAATTAACCCGTAAGCAACTAAAGCACATGCCGCCGATTCAACGCTCAGATTTGTTAAACGTATATCAGAAATCTCGTAATTATTTTTTTTGTTTATAAAATTCCACGAACCTCCATTATTTTCGATAAAAAAGTCCTTGCCTAGTTGATAGGCTGTGTTCCCATTATTATGTACCCTATTGATAACTGATTCAGGCATCTCTTTAGATCCTAATATCGCAACCTTTTTAGGTCTAAATATTTCAGATTTCTCAGTTCCTATTTTTTCAATTGTATTTCCTAGCCAAGCCTGATGGTCTAAATCAACATTGGTTAATATTGATATGTCAGAATCAACTAAATTTACAGGATCGTGTCTACCGCCTATTCCAATTTCCAGAATAACGACGTCAAGTGATTCACTTACAAAGATCTGAAATGCTGCGAGAGTTGCATAATCAAAATAAGTTAACTTTGTTTCTCCTTTAATTTCATCTATTCGCTTAAAGGCAGTTACTATCTCATTATCTGAAACAGATCTGTTATTTATACGTATCCTTTCATTAAATTGGAATAAGTGAGGGGAAGTATAAGCCCCAACCTTTAATTTACTTTTCCGAATAAGGTTGCTTAAAAACTCTACAGTAGTGCCTTTTCCGTTAGTTCCCCCCACAACAATAACCTTACTGGCTATTGGCCTTGATAAGATCTTGTTTGAAATATCAGACAGTCTATCCAAACCAAACTCCCCTTCCAGAGGTCTATTTGAATCAATATAATCAAGCCAGTCTTCTAGCAAATCAGATTTCATCTAGATCTATCTATCTTTGTTTGCAAGCAGTCCCTTAAGGAGTCTATATATGGTTTCTTTAAGGTCTTTCCTGTGAACTATCATATCAATTGCCCCGTGATCTAACAAAAACTCACTTCTTTGAAATCCCTCTGGCAGTTGAACATTCAAAGTTTGTTCTATTACTCTTGGGCCTGTAAAACCAACTAACGCTTTCGGCTCAGCTATATTTATATCACCCAGCATTGCAAGACTAGCTGAGACTCCACCATATATCGGATCTATCATTACAGAAACGTAGGGTAGCTTAGCTTGATGCATTTTTTCAATAGCTGCACTAGTCTTGGCCATTTGATATAAAGACACTAAAGATTCTTGCATTCTAGCCCCTCCACTAGTTGAGAAGCATACAAATGGAAGTTGATTATCTATAGCATGATTAATTCCTTCTACAAATTTCTGCCCTACAACAGCCCCCATAGATCCACCCATATATCTAAATTCAAAGGCAGCTGCTACTATCGAAAGCTTATTCAACTTCCCCTCCATAACAATTAATGCTTCCTTTTCATTACTGCCCTTCTCAGCTAATTCGATCCTTTCCTTATAAGTTTTTGTATCTTTAAATTTTAACCAGTCTTTTGGGGAAGTGTTCTCAGAAATCTCTTTAGTTCCTATTGGGTCTAGAAAGAGCTCGAGCCTTTTCCTCGCCCCTAACCTAATATGATGATCGCACTTAGGGCAAACAAAAATATTTGCTTCTAACTCCGGAACATAAAGAATGTTATTGCATGCACTACAACTTTGCCACAACCCTTCAGGAATGGAAGATTTCTTAGTTGTTCCTTTTCTAATGAAAGAAGGAAGTATTTTTTCAAACCAATTGGCCATTATGATTTAATTGCCGTAGATAACTCGCTAGTTTTTGAAGCGATATTTTTCACTACATCCCCTCCCTTACCTATCAGCTCTACGAACACACTTCCTACCACTATACCATCAGCTATATCCTTTAATGATAATGCTGACTCAGCATCTTTTATTCCAAAGCCTATGGCTATAGGGAGGTTTGTTTCCTCAGTTAATAATTTAACTTTTTCTTTAACATCTTCTGAATCTAAATCATTTGCTCCCGTTATGCCTTTAACCGAAATGTAATAAATATATCCAGAAGATAAGTTACATATCTCTTTAACTCTACTTAAATTTGTAGTTGGGGCTATTAACCTTATCACATCTAAGCTATTTTCTTTGGCCTCTCTAGAAAATTCTGAACTCTCCTCTGGAGGCATATCAACTATAAGCATTCCATCTACTCCTTTTTCAGAAGCACTCTTACAAAATTCTTTTGCTCCCATGGATTCAAAAGGATTCATATAACCCATAAAGACAACAGGTGTAGCTTGATTTGAAGCTCTAAAGCTTGATATCAAGTCTAGGGAATCTTGTAATGTTGTTTTATTCTGTAAAGCTCTTTCATGGCCTTTTTGTATAGATACTCCTTCAGCCATTGGGTCTGAGAAAGGAATACCTACTTCGATGATATCAGCTCCTTCTTCAACCATGACATTCATAATCTTTATAGTTGTTTCAAGATCAGGGTCACCGGCTACGATATAAGTGATTAGAGCTTTCTTATCTTTTGAAGCCAACTCATCAAATTTTTTCTTTATTCTACTCATTAAAGTCGAATTCCTTCTATGGAAGCAACAGTATCTATATCTTTATCACCTCTACCAGAAACGTTAACCACAATTGTCTGATCAGGTTCCATGGTAGGGGCTAATTTCTTAACATAAGCCAAGGCATGAGCTGACTCTAAGGCAGGCATTATTCCTTCTGTTTTCGTTAGCTCTTTGAAAGACTCCAAAGCCTCATCATCGTTTGCAACCACATATTCAGCTCTTCCAGTGTCTTTTAGCCACGCGTGTTCTGGTCCAACTCCTGGATAATCTAAACCAGCAGACAATGAGTGCGTTTCCATGATTTGACCAGACTCATCTTGCATTAGATAAGTTCTCATGCCGTGTAAAACACCTTCTTTGCCATCATTTAATGGGGCGGCATGCTTACCAGTGCTCAAACCTAAACCCCCTGCTTCTACTCCAATTAACCTAACATCTTTAGATTGGATAAAAGGATAAAAAAGCCCTAAAGCGTTAGAGCCCCCTCCAACACAAGCCACTAACACATCCGGACTCTTGCCTATTTCTTTTTTACTTTGTTCTATTACCTCTTCGCCAACAACGGCATTAAAGTCCCTAACAATTAGTGGGTAAGGGTGCGGGCCAGCCACACTTCCAATAATATAATAAGTATCATCCACGTTTGTTACCCAATCTCTCATGGCTTCATTCATGGCATCCTTTAAAGTGCGAGTTCCTGAACTTACTCCTACTACTTTTGCACCTAAAAGTTTCATTCTAAAAACATTCAATGATTGTCTATTTATATCTTCTTCCCCCATATAAACAACACATTCAAGCCCATGACGTGCAGCCACAGTCGCACTTGCAACACCGTGCTGACCTGCTCCCGTTTCAGCTATGATCCTTTTTTTTCCCATATGTTTTGCAAGCAATATCTGGCCAACTGTATTGTTTATTTTGTGAGCTCCAGTGTGATTTAAGTCTTCCCTTTTAAGGTAAACTTTTGCTCCACCTAATACCTCAGTCCACCTTTTAGCAAAATAAAGCGGGGAAGGTCTTCCAACATAATCAGAAAGGTCTTTACGAAAATTATTTAAGAAATTCTTATCTGTTTTAATTATTTTATATTGTTTATCAAGCTCGTCTAAGGCTGGGACTAGAGTCTCAGCCACATACCTTCCTCCATAGACTCCAAAACGGCCCTTGCTATCTGGAAAAGTATCTTCAGACATCAAACCTCCTAACTTTCTCTATTAAATTCTTAACTTTTACTGGATCTTTAACACCCGGTTTAGACTCTACTCCTGTACTAACATCAACGCCCTTACAAGAAACAGAAGATAAAGCCTTTTCTACATTCATTGTATCTATTCCACCTGCTAACAAGAAAGGAATTTTTACTCTAGTATTAATTAAATCCCAGTTGAATGTTTTTCCAGATCCTCCGTAAGAGTTTTTCTCATATGAGTCTAAAAGTAGCATCTTTGCATTCTTAAAAGTCTTATTTATATCCCTAAAATCTATACTCGCATTAACTCTTATGGCTTTTACAAAATCTGTGTTGAAACTCTCGCAAAACTCGGCACCTTCCTCACCATGGAATTGAGGAATGGCTTGAGGAATCTTACTTAAACATTCTGATACAAAATCGTGATTGCTATTAACAAAAACCAAAAATACCTCTACACGGTTCTTAATTGATTTTAATATATTTACCACCTTATCTATTTCTACAAATCTTTTGCTCTCTTCATACATGATAAAGCCCATAGCATCTACTCCCAAAGCTTCAACCATTTGAGCATCCTTCTCGGAAGTAATTCCACAAATTTTTATATAATGAGTCATGTTATTATCTCAATTATAACTTATCTGTTTTGACGAATAATTTCTTACAAAATTGTAATCTTTGGCTTAGGTAATCCAAAGCTTCTTGGGTATTCAGGTCCTACAAAATATAAACCTGATGCATTTACTGTTTTACCTGCTTCTTTCCTATCTTTTAGCTCCAATATATTTCTAACATCTAGCGGTTGAATTTCTTTTTTACCCACCATTATCAAAGTGCCAACAATCACTCTAACCATATGTAATAAAAAAGCGTTAGCCTTTAGATCAATATATATAAATTCCTTATTTCTATTTATTTCTATGTGCTTCATATTCCTAATGGACGTCTTTGATTGGCACCCTGAACCTCGAAAAGAACTAAAATCATGTTCTCCTATTAAATATTTAATAGCTCTCTTCATGGCCTTTAAGTCTAATTCAGCTGGAATAAATAAAGACCTATTAGCCCACAGAGCAGAAGGTGAATTTGTGTTTCTTATGATATATCTATAAGACCTATATTTCGCAGAGAATCTTGCATGAAACGAATCTTCTAGTTCTTTAGCCCATACGACTCTTATATCATGGGGTAGATACGAATTTACTCCTCTTACCCACTCATGTTCTCGTCTAGAAGACTCCGTTTTAAAGTGAACGACCTGCATTAAAGCGTGCACCCCACTGTCTGTCCTTCCACTACAGAATGATCTTACTGAATGGTTGGCAACCTTAGAAAGGCTATCCTCTACATGTCCTTGGATAGTTCTTTTACTGCTTTTTTGCTTCTGGAAACCTAGATAATTAGTACCTTCATACTCTAGACCAAGAGCCACATGATAATTATCCTCGACCATTAGAAATTTGATCTAAGAGAGAATCGGCAATTTTCTTTTCTTTACTAGACAATTCATTAGACTCAACAACTTCTATTAACAATCTATAAGCCTCGGACAGTTGATCCATCTCTATTAAACTCCTTGATAGATTAATTTTAGCTATATTCTCATCTCCAACTTCAGACAAATTTGAGGCTTCTATAGTAGGTTTACTAGTGCTTCTTTCAAACCTTAGCGCCAAAATAACCAAACAAAAAAAACACAAACCTACAATCAAACCTGCTACTCCACCTAAATTAATACCTGTAACGAAAAAGAAGGCAGTCTCTAAATTTACAAAAAAGTTTTCCATTAATTTAATCAGTCAAACAATAATGAGGCTATTTGAATGCTATTTAAGGCTGCTCCTTTTAGCAAGTTATCAGCTACAATCCAAAGATTGAGCCTATTGTCACTCCATAAATCTTTTCGTATTCTCCCTACTTGAACTAAGTTATTTCCATCACCATCCGTGAAAGCAGTTGGATAATCTTCTTCAGAAATGCCGTATTTAATTGATAATCCTGATGCTTCTTTTAAAAGAGAAACTGCCAGCTTTTCCGTTATAGGTTTTTTAGTCTTTATATGAACTGATTCCGAATGACCATTAAGGACAGGGACTCTTACACACGTAGCTGCTACTTCTATATTTGAATCTAGTATTTTATGAGTTTCTTTAACTAATTTATTTTCTTCTCTTGTGTACCTATTCTCTTCAAAAACATCGCAATGAGGAAGAACATTGTTAGCAATTGGTTTTGCATATACAGAACTATTAAAATTCTTCTTTCCTCTGTATGCATCTATTTGACTAATTAACTCTTCCGTAGCTTCTTTACCAGTTCCAGAAACTGCCTGAAATGTAGTAACATCAATTCTTTCTATAATAAACTCATCATGTAGAGGTTTTAAAGCTACTAGCATCTGAATGGTTGAACAGTTTGGATTTGCAATAATGCCAGGCAACTGAAATTGATCCAACACTTCGCTATTAACTTCGGGCACCACTAAAGGGATTTGCTCTTGATATCTAAAACATGAAGAATTATCAACCACAACACATCCTTGAGATACTGCCTTGGGTGCATAGATAGAAGCCACCGAAGATCCTGCCGAAAAAAGAGCAAGGTCTGTGTCAGTAAAATTAAATTCAGACAATTCTCTAACCTTATAATTTTTTCCTCTAAAGATAATTTCTTTACCTTTAGAGTTGCTACTTGCTAGTAAAACTATTTCAGAATCTTTGAACGAATCTTCAAGAATCTTTAAGAAGGCCTGTCCAACCATTCCTGTAGCTCCAACTATTGCTATCTTATTCGCTTTATTCATCTTAATTTTTTAGATTATCTAGTACTTTTTTTCCCATCTCATCTGTGCTCAATTGTGTATCTTGCGACCCTTCTAGGTCATGAGTCCTATACCCCTTTGCAAGAACTTTATCAATAGCTACTTCAATATTACTTGCCGCTTCTTCAAAACCAAAACTATACCTAAGCATCATTGCCGCAGAAAGAATAGTAGCCAATGGGTTAGCTAACCCCTTTCCCGCTATGTCTGGTGCTGAGCCATGAACCGGCTCAAACATACCCTTATTTTCGGAATTAACAGAAGCTGAGGGCAACATCCCAATGGAGCCTGTCATCATTGCAGCTATATCCGACAATATATCCCCAAACAAATTACCTGTAACTATTACATCGAATTGCTTTGGTTCCCTTACTAATTGCATAGCCGCGTTATCTACCAACATATGAGATAATTTTACATCAGGGTATTCTTTAGAGAGATCTGAAATTACCTCTCTCCATAAAACACTAACTTCAAGGACATTTGCTTTATCTACTGAGCAAAGATTCTTATTTCTTTTTTGAGCGGCTTCAAATGCCACCCTGCCTATTCTCTCGATCTCTTCTTGACTGTATATCATGGTATTAAAAGCTACTGGTTTATCTTCTTTTCTCCCTCTTGGTTCTCCGAAGTAGATTCCACCTGTTAATTCTCTGATGATTAACAAATCTAGATTCTCAACCTTTTCCGGTTTTAAGCTCGATGAAGAAGTTAAATACTTAGAAAGAATTGCAGGTCTAAAATTAGCAAATAAATCTAGTTCTGATCTTAACCCTAATAAAGCTCTTTCTGGTCTGTATTGATACTCTAATTCATCCCATTGGTGCCCTCCAACAGCGCCTAATAAGATCGAATCAGCTTTCCTGGCTGCTTCTAAAGTCTCTTCAGGTAAAGGTATTCCTGTTTCTTCATAGGCAGACCCTCCTACCAAAGCTTCCTCGAAGGATAAACCTAAGTCGTAGATATGACTTACAGATTCAAGGATATTTTTAGCGGGTTTACATACTTCAGGACCTATACCATCACCAGGAAGTATGAGTATTGTTTTTTTCTTATTCATCAGTATTAAAAATCCATGGAGCTTCTTTTTCTCTCTTTAATTCATATTGTTTTATTTCTTCAGAGTACTTTAAGCTAAGGCCTATCTCGTCTAAACCTTCTAAGATGTACTGTTTTCTAAAGGGATCTATATCAAAATCTGTTAATTTCTTTCCTCCACATAAAATTATTTGTTCAATTAAATCTACTTCAATTTCTTTGTTCTCTTCAGAAAGAAGGAACAAATCTTCAATAATATTTTCAGGCAATTTAATGGGCAAGAGCCCATTGTTGAAGCAGTTATTATAAAAAATATCGGCAAAGCTTTCAGCAATGACAACCTTAAAACCATAATCCATTAAAGACCAAACGGCATGTTCTCTACTTGAACCACATCCAAAATTCTTCCTACTAATCAAAATATCAGCGCCTGCATATTTATCTTGATTAAGAACAAAGTCTTCCTTTAAAGACCTATTATTATTATCTTGCCCTGGGTACCCTTCATCTTCATATCTCCAAGCATCAAAAAGATTTGGTCCAAAACCACTCTTCTTAATCGACTTCAAGAATTGCTTTGGAATAATTTGGTCTGTATCTACGTTATCTCTAGACAAAGGTATAATTCTTCCAGAATGGAAAATATACTGATTCTTCATTAAAAGAACTCCCTTACATCAACAAATTTTCCTTCTATGGCTGAAGCTGCTGCTGTAGCTGGACTAACTAAATGAGTTCTACCTCCATAACCTTGCCTGCCTTCAAAATTACGGTTTGAAGTAGATGCACAATGCTCCCTCTCTCCTAAATGATCTGGATTCATTGCTAAACACATAGAACATCCTGGTGCTCTCCATTCAAACCCAGATTCTTTAAAAACCTTATCTAACCCTTCTTTTATTGCTTGCTCAGCTACAAGCCCAGATCCTGGAACAACAATAGCCCTTTTAATTTCTGGAGAGATCTTCTTTCCTTCAATTATTTTTGCTGCCAACCTAAGGTCTTCGATTCTAGAATTTGTGCACGATCCTATAAAGATCTGATCTAGCTTAATATCGGAAATTTTCATTCCTGCTTCAAGGCCCATATATTCAAGGGCATGCAGAATAGACTCAGAATCCGCCTCTGGGACTATCCCATCAACATCAAGGACCATCTCTGGTGAGGTGCCCCATGTAACCTGAGGTTTTAGACTCGATCCATCTATGAAAATAGTTTCATCAAAATGCGCATCTTGATCACTTTTTAAATCTTTCCAATCAGATGAAGCTACTTCCCACTCTTCTTCTTTAGGGGCAAAGGGTCTATTTTTTACGTATTCTTCAGTTATTTCATCAAACGCAACTAGACCTACCCTAGCTCCTGCTTCTATCGACATATTACATACTGTCATCCTGCCTTCAATGCTCATATTTTCTATAACAGATCCAGAATATTCAATAGCATAACCTGTTCCACCGGCAGTACCGATTTTACCTATCACAGCTAAAGTAACATCTTTAGCTGTAACTCCTGGAGAAAGCTTACCGTCAATTAAAACTTTCATATTTTTTAATTTAGATGCTTTTAAACATTGAGTTGCTAACACATGTTCTACTTCAGAAGTGCCTATCCCCATGGCAAGAGTGGCTAGAGCTCCATGTGTGGATGTGTGAGAATCACCACAAACTAGAGTCATACCAGGCAAAGTTACCCCTTGCTCAGGCCCCACTACATGAACTATCCCTTGCCTCTTATCCAGAATATCAAATTGAAGAATACCTAAATCAGAACAATTTTTATCAAGTGTTGTTACTTGAAGTTTTGCAACTTCATCTTTAATTCCTTCTATACCTTTCTCTCTTTCAGTTGTAGGAACATTGTGATCTGGAGTAGCTATAATTGAAGATATTCGCCATGGCTCTCTCCCGTTCATTTTTAGACCTTCAAAAGCCTGAGGTGAAGTTACTTCATGTATTAAATGCCTATCAATATAGAGCAAAAAAGTACCGTCTTCTCTTTCTGCAACTTCATGAGAATCCCACAATTTATCGTAAAGCGTTTTAGCCATGTTAATTACTGTTTAGAAGGGATATCAGGAGTATCAGATACTACATCAGCATTTTGAGCCCTATTTCTTAAGAAATGATCAATCAAAACTAGAGCTAACATAGCTTCAGCAATAGGTGTAGCTCTAATACCAACGCATGGATCATGACGACCTTTAACCTTTACCTTAGTTGCACTACCTGTAGTGTCTACAGTGTCACCTTCCTTTGCAATACTAGAAGTAGGCTTTAAAGCTATTCCAGCGACTATTTCTTGGCCAGTACTTATTCCTCCAGCAATACCTCCAGAAGAATTTGTTTTAAAGCCTTTGGGAGTAATTTCATCCCTGCTTTCAGATCCTTTAGCGCTTACCAAACTAAATCCATTGCCTATTTCTACACCTTTGACTGCATTAATACTCATAAGACCTTTTGCTATATCAGCATCAAGTTTGTCAAAAACTGGCTCTCCAAGCCCAATAGGTAAATTAGAAGCCATCACCTCAATTCTTGCTCCAATAGAATCCCCTTCTGACCTTAAATCATCTATTAGAGTTTCTATACTTCCAACAATCTCAGGATCCGGACAAAAGAATATATTCTTATCTACTTCAGCAAGATCAACTTTCTTAACACTTATATCTCCTATCTGAGATAAATAACCTTTAATATTCACCCCAACTACCTCTTTTAAGTATTTTTTTGCAATTGAGCCGGCAGCTACCCTCATAGTGGTTTCCCTTGCCGAAGATCTTCCACCTCCTCTATGATCTCTAAAACCATACTTTTTGGTATAGGTATAATCTGCATGAGAAGGCCTAAAGACTTTTTTTAAATCATCATAATCTTTGGATTTTTGATCTTTATTCTTAATCAATAAGCCTATAGGTGTTCCGGTTGTCTTACCTTCAAATACACCTGAAAGTATTTCAACTGAATCATCTTCTTTCCTTTGAGTCGTGTATTTAGAACTTCCTGGTTTTCTTCTATCTAAATCTTTTTGTATATCTTCAGCTTTAAGCTCTAATCCTGGAGGGCATCCGTCAATAATACAGCCAAGAGCAACCCCATGACTCTCACCAAAAGTGGTCACTACAAACGATTTTCCAAATGAATTTCCTGACATGTTCTTATCTAAATCTTGTTTTGGGGGTGCGATTATAGGATTTTTCAGCTTTTTAGGTATTAAATTTAATATTTATTTCATATTTTCAATATACTGAGAACCTTATTTTAATGAGAAAACATATGATTAAAGCAGTATTCTGGGATTTTGGAGGTGTCATAACTAGCAGTCCTTTTGAAGCCTTCAATAAGTATGAAGAAGAAAATAATTTGCCTTCTAACTTCCTTAGAAAGGTAAACTCGACAAATCCAGATGATAACGCATGGGCAAAATTAGAAAGGAGCAAAGTTAATTTAGATGAGTTCGACCTTTTATTTGAAAAAGAAACTAAAGATCTAGGCTATGCAATAAAAGGGAAAGAAGTTATAGCCTTGCTCCAAGGTAAAGTAAGACCAGAGATGGTTAAAGCACTACAAAATATTAAAGGAAAACTAATACAAGCATGCTTAACAAATAATATCCAGTCACTGAAGGAAGAAACCTTTGATAACGGAAATGTATCTGTAGCAGGTAAAAACGATGAAATCATGGAATTATTTGATTTCGTGATTGAATCCAGCAAAGTAAATGTGAGAAAGCCCGATCCTGCTTTTTATAAAATGGCATGTGAGAAAGCAGAAATAGAACCTTCTGAAGCAGTCTTCCTGGACGACTTAGGCATCAATCTAAAACCTGCAAAACAGTTGGGAATGGAGACAATAAAAGTAATTGACTCTATAGATGCACTAAATGAATTACAAAAACTTATCCCAACGAAAATACTATAGGGTTATTCTGCAATCATTAAATTCATAAAATCAATAACTGAGGTATTCTCCAAAGTTGATTGATCGTCACACAAAGAAAGAATTTCTTTACTCCTACTGTCAGAAAACTGGGTACTTAAATTATTCCTAAATTTTTCTATTAAAAGAGGGATGCCTTGTTCTCTTCTTCGTCTATGACCAATTGGATATTCAACTTCTACCTTTTCAGTTGAAGAACCATCTTTATAGTGAATAATAATTGCATTGGCTATGGATCTTTTATCGTCTTCCAAATATTCTTTGGTATATCTTTTATCTTCTTTAATTACCATTTTTCTTCTCAATTCATCTATCTTAGGATCGGAAGCAACATCATCTTCATAGTCTTCTGCAACTAGATCTCCTTTTAAAAGGCCTATCGCTGTCATGTATTGAATACAGTGATCTCTATCAGCTGGGTTATTTAAAGTGCCCTCTTTACTAATGATTCTTATTGCTGATTCATGAGTAGTAATTTCAATAGTGTCTATTTCATCCAATCTGTCTTTAATTTCCTCATGCAGAATAACAGCAGCTTCTACCGAAGTTTGTGCATGGAATTCTGCGGGGAAAGAGATCTTAAATAAAATATTCTCCATGACATAAGAATTAAATTCTCTAGGTAAACTAAATTGGTTACCTTTAAATTGGACATCATAAAAACCCCAAGTAGGAGCTGTTAAAACACTTGGGTAGCCTATTTGCCCTTTTTGAGTTAATAAAACTAATTGAAGTGCTCTACTTGTTGCGTCTCCAGCCGCCCAAGATTTTCTTGGACCTGCGTTTGGTGCATGCCTATAAGTTCTCAAACTCTGTCCATCGACCCAAGCTTGGGACAAAGCATCTATTGTTTGTTCCTTGTTCAATCCTAGCATCGCAGAAATAACAGCTGTAGATGCCACCTTAACCAAAACAACATGGTCTAAACCAACCCTATTAAAGCTATTTTCTAGAGCAAGAATTCCCTGTATTTCATGAGCTTTAATCATATAAGTCAGGACATCTTTCATTAATAAAGGATCTTTTCTTTCAGAGGCATTTCTTTGAGATATGTAATCAGCTGCAGCCAAGATTCCACCTAAATTATCAGATGGATGACCCCACTCCGCAGCAAGCCAAGTATCATTAAAATCTAACCATCTTATTATCGCTCCAATATCCCAAGCACCTTTGACAGGGTCTACAACATGTTTAGTACCTGGAACTCTTACTCCTCCAGGAACTTCTGTCCCCTCGACATAAGGACCTAAAAGTTTCACACAATCGGGGAAAGTTAGAGCTAAAAGTCCACAACCTAAAGTATCCATTAAGCAATACCTCGCTGTGCTGTATGCTTCATCACTATCTATTTGTTTATCAAGCACATAGTCAGTAATTTTTACTAATACGCCATCTGGACTTGGACGTACGTTAGTTTCAACGTTTCCGGACATTATTTTCTTCCTTAAATATTAACGATCTGCCATATCAACCCAAACAGAGTTATCTGGGCCAATGTATTCTTCACTAGGACGGATTATTCTATTATCTGCTCTTTGTTCCATAATATTAGCAGCCCAACCAGAAGTTCTTCCTATGACAAAAAGTGGAGTAAATATCTGCGTGGGAATACCTAAATAATGATAAGCAGAAGCCATAAAGAAATCTGTATTTGCGAACATACCTTTTTCTTCATCCATGACTTTTTCTATTTCATCAGAAACTTCATATAAAGTAGCATCCCCATCTAGCTCAGATAGTTTTTTAGAACATTCTTTGATGATACGGTTTCTAGGATCCTCATTACTATAAACTGCATGACCAAATCCCATGATCTTCTCTTTGTTTGCTAACAATTCTAAAAGACCAGATTTTGCCTCCTCTCTTGAGCTGTATTTTTCTATCATTTCCATGGCAGCTTCATTCGCTCCTCCATGCAGAGGACCCCTTAAAGTTCCTATTGCTCCAGTAATGCATGAATGCATATCAGATAAGGTTGATGCGCAAGTTCTTGCAGCAAAGGTTGACGCATTAAAACCGTGTTCTGCATAAAGAATAAGTGATACATCTAAAACTCTAGAATGTTCCTCAGAAGGTTCTTGACCTGTTATCAAAGATAAAAATTGGCCTCCAATAGTTGGATGATTAGTTGCCGTCTCAACCTTAACTCCTTCATGAGAATATCTATACCAATAAGTAACAATTGAAGCCATAGAAGCCAGTATTCTGTCTGCTGTTTCACTTTGATTAGAAAAATCTCCTTCAGGCTCTAGGTTTCCTAACATAGAACAACCCGTTCTCATAACATCCATAGGGTGTGTATCTTCAGGAATCTTTTCTAGAACCTCTTTAAGTTCTTTAGGCAAAGACCTATAAGACTTCAACTTAGAAGAATAGTCATCATATTCGGATTGAGTTGGTAATTTCCCGTACAGCAGCATGTAAGCAACTTCTTCAAATGTGGCTTTCTCAGCTAGTTCTTCTATCGCATAACCTCGATATGTTAACCCTTTACCTGCCTTTCCTACTGTCGATAAGGCAGTGTTGCCGGCTACTTGCCCCCTTAAGCCTGCTCCTTCTAATTTTTTCTCACCCATCTTGTCCTCTTTATTCTTTAAATAACTCGTCTAATTTATTTTCGAACGAATGATAATCTAGTACGTCATAAAGTTCATCTCTAGTTTGCATATTTTTTATCTGACCTTCTTGAGTTCCGTTCTTGTTTATATCTAAATAAACTGCTTCGGCTGCTTTACTCATAGCCCTAAAAGCTGATAAAGGGTACAAAACCATATCTACACCAGACTGACTAAGCTCTTCGCAACCAAAAAGTGGAGTCTTTCCAAACTCTGTAATGTTAGCAAGGATCGGAATTTTTACACTTTTCTTAAGTTCTTTGTACTGATCCAGTTCAATGAAGGCTTCAGGAAAAAGCGCATCTGCTCCAGCTTCTTGATAAGCAAAAGCTCTTTCTATGGCACCATGCAAACCTTCGTTTGCGAGTGCATCTGTTCTTGCCATTACAACAAAGTCTTCATCTGTTTTAGCATCCACTGCAGCTTTAATTCTATCAATCATTTCTCCAGTAGAAACAATCTCTTTATTTGGTCTATGACCGCATCTTTTTTGCGCAACTTGATCTTCTATATGCATTCCTGCTGCTCCATAACTAATTAAAGATTTAACAGTTCTAGATATATTGAATGCTCCACCCCAACCGGTATCTGCATCAACCAAGAGCGGAAGAGAAGATGCATTGGTTATCCTTTCAACATCAATTAATACGTCTTGTAAGGTGGTAATGCCTAGATCAGGAACGCCTAAACTCGAAGCTGCTACGCCACCTCCAGATAAATATATAGCTTTATGACCTGCTTTTTCTGCCAGTAAGGCTGTATAAGCATTTATAGTTCCTACTATTTGTAAAGGATTGCCTTCTTTAATCGCTTTTCTTAGATTCTTACCTTGAGAAATTACCTCTGACATTTATTCCCCTCTTTCAACAAACTGAGATTTAGATATAAATAATTCTTTTAATTCTGTATGGCTATTTACTACATCAATATTTGGAAATTCATCTTTAATATGTTCAGGAGCTTGAAAAAATACTCCATAATCAGCCTCGTTAAGCATTTGAATATCATTATAAGAGTCCCCAGACGCGAAAACAGTAAATTTCATTTCTTTTAATGCTTGTACAACTTTCTGCTTGTTGTTGTTCTGTCTAAGTTTATAGCCCTTTAACTCTCCATCTTGAATGTCTAAATAATGACAATTGATAGAAGGAGTTCCTAGCTTTCTTATGAGTGGCCAAGTTAACTCATAAAAAGAATCCGAAACAATTGTTAATTGGAAGTTATCCCTAACCCAATCTAGAAATTCTCTTGCCCCTTCAAAAGGCTCCATGGAATCAACAATGTCATTGATATCTTTCATATTTATATTTAAAGATCGAACAAGCTCCATCCTCATATCCATAAGTTCTGAATAATCTTTTAGGTCCTGAGTAGTCAATTTAAACTTATCTTCGCCTGTATGTTTGGCGACTTCAGCCCAAATTTCCGGAACTAAGACCCCTTCTAAATCAAGGCAAATATGTTCCATGTATTAATAACAGTTGTTATACAAAAAGAATATTGAGATGTAATTATACCTTGTTTTTATGATTAATTTTTTTGATTGATACTTATAACGTGACCAGTCGGGATCTTTTGACTGGTAGATGTGCAATTCTCAATTTGATCATCAAAGAAAATATCTGCTCCGAAATCTTTTAAAAACTTAGCTTTATCAAGGCCGCCTAGAAAAAGCGATTCATCAATTCTTATACCCCAATCTCTAAGAGTTCTAATCACTCTCTCATGCGAAGGTGCTGATCTGGCTGTAACAAGAGCTATCCTGATAGGACAATCCTTGTAAGGGAAATCTTGTTGAATATTATAAAGCTGAGAGAGAAATGGTTTAAAGGGGCCTCCTAAGAGAGGTTTCTTTGCTAAGTTTCTTTCATTCTCATCAAAAGCTATTAAACCTTTACTATCAAAAATTGATTTTGATTCTTCAGAAAAGATTACTGAGTCTCCATCAAAAGCCACTTTAAGAGTTTCATCATTTATGTCCGTTTTGCCAGATGGAATTATCCTGGCTGCAGCAACGCCATTTTCAATAGAAGATTTACAATCAGAAAACTCAGTAGATAAAAATAATTGGGCTCCAAAAGATTTAGCATAAGTGTGTGGACTGCCTCCTCCGCAAAATGCTGCTCTTTTAATATCCAGACCGTGATGTTGGATTGAATTAAAGATTCTTAAACCTGTATCAGCAGAATTCCTACTTAACAGAATTACTTCTACCTTCTTATCTTTATTGATCTTGTGATTTAAAGATAAAAGTTTATTTACTAAAGGAAATGCTTGGCCTGGATTAAGGGGGGTGTTTTCATTGGTCACTTGAAAATCTTTGTATGCCTCAAGACCCTTATCTTCATATATTTCATGACTTTCATCTAAATCAAAAAGGGCTCTCGATGTTATTCCTATTACCAACATATTTACAAATAATAACATACTGTATATAATTACAGTAATTTATATTAATAGTTTAACTTAAGGATACGACAATTAATGTCGCTTATTTATTATGAAAAATTTAACAGATAGGCAGAAAGAAATATTAAATCTAATAAAATCTTTTATTGGTGATTATGGTTTCCCTCCTACTCGAGCAGAAATCTCGAAAGAACTTGGTTTTAAATCTGCTAATGCCGCAGAACAGCATCTTAGAGCTATAGAAAAAAAAGGATTCATAAAAATACTTTCTGGTGCTTCTAGAGGAATCGTCTTAAGTAAAGAAGAAGAGAAAGGTATACCTGTTATTGGCTTGGTAGCTGCTGGTGGACCAATACTAGCCCAAGAAAATATAGAAAAAAGAATACCTGATTCTCAAAGTCTTTTATCGGAAAATGTTGATTATTATCTTAGGGTTAAGGGAGACAGCATGGTAGATGTCGGTATTTTTGAGGAAGACCTAATTGGTGTTAAAAAAACAAATGATATAAAAGTAGGCTCAGTAGTCGTTGCTAGGATTAATGACGAGGTAACTGTTAAGACACTTAAGAAATTTTCTTCAGAAGAAGTTATTTTAAAAGCCGAGAATGAGAACTACTCCGATATAAAAGTTAACCCTTCTGTTGATGAATTAAATTTTGAAGGTACTTGTGTTGGTTTATTGAGAAATCTGTCCTAAATTAACTCACAATCTTCTAGGTACTTGAATTTTTCCCCATCCTTCAACTTTAAAGTTTCGTTGACAATAAAAGACTGCTGATCCTTTTCTAATTTATACCAATCAGAAGGTACTTCGGTTTCTATATCTCCTATTTTTATATTCTTAATAAACTTAAATGCTTTGCCTGGCTTTCTAATCTTAATCCCTACTGGTTTAATTGTTCCATCTTTGTAATACACAAAACCTATTATTCTTAAAGAATTTAAAACATACCTTCTTCCAGATTCACTTTCATAATCAACCGTATTGGGCTCATAATAAGAAACTTTTGGACTAGGATCCTTATCTTCAGGCTTGAGTTTAGTAGCCTTATTAAATCCATCATATTCTGTATATTCTCCGAATCTACCGTTCTTTAGAGTTATTGGCAGGCCAGAATTTATTTCAGTGAAGAGTATATTTTCTGCATTGCTTCGTTCAATAAGTTCAACAGCCCTATTCAATCCAATATCTAGAATAAATTCATCTTCATCAGGGGTTCCAAAGATTTTCTTCTCTTCTTTCATGGTCCATACACATGGGCCATTTATCGTCATGTCTGCATAGATTGTTTCGTTTAAATCTGGATGAAGTCCAAGATCTTTAGGTAATTCTTGATAAGTTTCCCAATTAGTTTTGAAATCAAATGGCTTTTTAGTCCACTTACATTTAGCACAACCAACAAAATAACCCCAAGCCCCTGATTTCAAGCTTATCTCTTCAGAACATTTAGGACACTCTTTTAGGATTGTGCCATCTTTAGTTTTAGGAAAAATAACATCATGCAGTTCTTGATTTAATAAATCTAAGACTTGTCTAGTTTTAAATTCATCTTTATTACTTATTTCTATATCGTTTATTTTTTTATTCAAGTACTGCTGTAAATCAACCCAAAACTTATCCAAAACTGACTGCCATGATTTATTGCCTGATGCTATTTCATCTAAATCAAATTCCATCTTCGCTGTGAACTTGGTTTCAATAAAGAAATCCTCAAATACGTTTTTTAAATAAGAAGTTAAGATTCTTCCAAGATCAGAAGGCGCTATAGATTTAGTTCCATAAGTATACTTCTTAGTTCTAAGAGCTTTTACTATGGTAGCGTATGTAGAAGGTCTTCCAATTCCCTCCTCTTCCATCCTTTTAATCAAAGAAGCTTCAGAAAATCTATTTGGAGGAGTTGTGAATTTCTGCTCTGCTTCTCTTGAAGTTAGATCTAAATTAATACCTTTAACTAAATTCTCAGGAAATTGAAATTCTGTTTCTTCTCCTTCTTTAGTTAGGGTCTCAAAGCCCAAAAATACATTCTTTCTAGAAGAAGCTTTAAAAGTGTACTTCTTGTCATGAGATTCTATTGTAAGGATTTTCCTTTCATATTTAGAATTAACCATCTGACTTGCTACAGTTCTGTTCCAGATTAATGAATACAGCCTTTCTTCATCATTACTAAGACTAACTTCATCTGGGCTTTTAGAAATATCAGTAGGCCTTATAGCTTCATGTGCTTCCTGTGAATTTTGAACCTTAGCTTTATAAACCCTGACTTTTTCCGATAGATATGAATCACCAAATTTATTTGAAATTAGATTTCTTATTTCCTGTAAGGGAGGAGGTCCTGGGTTCTCTTCTGAAAAAGGATCACCAGTATTTGGCGAAGTACTAATTGAAATACCATCAGTTCTTAAATAAGTTATCAAGCCTCCCTCATAGAGCTTCTGTGCAGCATTCATTGTCCTATCTGCAGTAAAACCAAGCGAGCTTGAGGCAGCCATCTGCAAAGTAGAAGTTCTAAAAGGAGGCTTAGGAGAACTAGATTGAGGTTTGGTTTCTACCTCAGAGAGTAAAAAGGTGCATTCATCGAGCTCTTCGATAACCTTCTTCACTTCATCTTCGCTATTTAATGGATGGTTACTTAAATTTCTATCATTTACTGAAACTAAATCGGCATCAAATTTTGACTCTTCAAAAGTAAAGGTTGCTTTAAGGGGCCATAATTCTTTCGCTACATGTGCATCCCTTTCATCTTCTTTTTCACAAATAATTCTTAGAGTTGGAGACTGAACTCGACCTGCAGATTTTGCTCTAGAAACATGACGCCACAATAAAGGTGAAACCTTAAATCCAATTAAATGGTCTAAGATCCTCCTGGTTAAATAAGCATCTACTAAATCTTGGTCTATAGTCCTTGGATTCTCAATTGCAGTTTTAATCGCCGAAGAAGTAATTTCAGTAAAAGTTATTCTTTTTACGTCCACATTCTCGAGTAAATTCTTTTCTTCAAAATCGCTACGCAAATGCCAAGCAATAGCCTCTCCTTCTCGATCAGGGTCAGTTGCTAAATACAGAGTATCTATTTCTTTACAAACTTTTCTAAGCGCTTTTATGGTCTTCTTCCCCTTTGGGGTTTCTTTCCATTTTAAGTCAGTCCAAATTTCAGGATTAACTGCCGTCTCTTCATCGGGAAGATCTCTTATATGACCCAAACAGGCCTCAACCTGCCAACTCTGATCTTTAAAATTAGCATCAAGATAGCCTTTAATCTTTGTAGCTTTAGCTCCTGATTCAACAATAACTAATGAATTCATACTTATTTAAAAATTTAATTTCCTTTACAGTATAAAGTTCAGAACTAGGTAATCTGTCAAGTAAAAAAATAAAATAGTGTATATTTATTTATTGAGAATATCGTTTATCAGTTTAGGTCCTTCGTAAATAAATCCAGTATATATTTGAACTAAATCTGCCCCTGAATCAATTTTTTGTAGGTAGTCTTCTTTAGACATAACTCCACCAGAAGCTATTATAGGGAATTCATCTCCTAAGAACTTTCTGGCAATTCTCAAAGTTTCAGTTGAAGGTCCCAATAAAGGCTTGCCGCTTAATCCTCCTGAACCAGATGGATGGTTATGATTGACTGTAGTATTACTACATATCAAACCATCAATAGAAAATTTTAATAACGTCCTACAAATATCTTCTACATCTTTTTGATCATTATCAGGGCTAATTTTTAAAAATAAGGGTTTATACCCAAAATCTTTAGTTAATTCTAGTTGCCTCTCTTTTACCGGTTTAATTAAATTTTCTAGTTTATTCTCTGCCTCAAAATCTCTTAAATCTTTCGTATTAGGTGAAGAAATATTAATTGCGATGTAGTCTGCAAATTCATAAATCTTTTCTAAGCAACAAATATAATCTTTATGGGCCAATTCATTAGGGGTTTCAAAATTCTTACCAATACTTACCCCTACAGGTATCTTAGTTTTTCTTTCTCTTAGTTTTGAAACTAAATGGTCTACTCCTTTATTATTAAAACCCATTTTATTAACTAATGCTTTAGAAGCTCTGATTCTGAAGAGTCTAGGCTTCTTATTTCCATTTTGAGAAAGCGGGGTTACAGTGCCTAGCTCTATAAAGCCGACACCTAAAGAAGCCAAGCAATCTATAAAGTCTCCGTTTTTATCTAATCCTGCAGCTATTCCTAGTTTATTATTAAATTGTATGCCGCTTAAATATTTAATTTCTTCAGGGAGATCAATCTTGAAACCACATAGATAAACAGCCTTTAAACCGTATAAGGCTAAATAATGGGACATCTCAGGTGGAATAAAATGAAGTGTTTTAGTTATTATTTTAAGCAGTAACAACATTAAGTAGTGATTAATTTAAGTAATGATACATTTTTCTAAAAAAAACAATATA
>Ga0208639_1000374_pt1 | contig 34928 bp, 26 predicted proteins | sample ETNtaG_33_FD_185772 | JGI IMG/M metagenome (GOLD analysis project Ga0208639, IMG submission 185772) | Marine microbial and viral communities from oxygen minimum zone, Eastern Pacific Ocean - ETNP201310SV76 (SPAdes) (version 2) | ecosystem: Environmental > Aquatic > Marine > Oceanic ...
GCTGAAGCAGGAAGTTATTACAATAGTTATGTTAAATTGATGGATCATTGGAACAGTGTTCTGCCAGATAAGGTATTAACAGTAAATAACGAAGATGTTATTGAAGATCTTGAAGGGCAAGTTAGAAGAATGCTTGAATTCCTAGAATTACCTTATGAAGAAGAATGTATTTCGTTCCACGAAACAGATAGATTGGTTAGAACAGCTAGCTCTGAACAGGTAAGAAAACCCATAAATAAAGAAGGCATGGAGCGTTGGAAACCATATTCAAAACATTTAAAGCCATTGTTAGATAGTTTGGACAAAGAGTTATTGAAACCCGAAGACATAGCTATGATAAATAGATAGGAAATTAAATGAGAGATAGTAATTACAACACTCCAATATCAGAAAGAGAGAGAAGGGTTAACACTCAATTCCTCGGGTTAGATATAAACTTACCAGTCTTTTCTATTAGTTCAGGCTTAGCCATCTTATTTTCTATCCTGGTATTGATTTATCCAGAAACGTCGTATGAGTTACTTAATAATGCGAAAAACTTCGTAGTTGTGTGGTTCGGCACCTTATTTACTGTATCTATGTCAGCCATCACATTGATAATCTTCTTTTTAATTATCACGCCATTTGGAAAAATAAGACTCGGAGGAGAGAATTCAGTCCCTGAGTTTAGCTTTGCATCTTGGGTCTGTATGTTATTTGCGGCGGGAGTTGGTATAGGTATGACTTTTTATGGGGCAGCTGAGCCTCTTTCTTATTACACAGGAATTTTTGGAACACCTCTAAACGTTACACCTGAATCAGAAGAAGCATATAGGTTGGCTTTCAGTGCAACTATCTTTCACTGGGGCCTTAACGCTTGGTCGGTTTATGCAATCATAGGATTATCTCTAGCTTTTTTTTGTTATAACTGGAAATTACCTTTAACAATTCGATCGATCTTTTATCCTCTTTTAGGTAAACGAATTTGGGGGTGGCAGGGCGATATCATTGATATTATTGCTGTATTGGCTACCCTTTTTGGTTTGACAACATCTTTGGGATTAGGAGCACGGCAAGCGGCCTCTGGCCTTTTTTATCTATTTGATCTGCCTAATAATCTTATAACCCAATCCTTAGTAATAATGTTTATTACATCTGTAGTGATTTTTTCAGTTTATAGAGGTTTGGATAAAGGTGTAAAGGTGCTCAGTAACATCAATATAGGGCTTGCTTTTGTTTTATTGGCTTTTGTTGTGCTAGCCGGACCTACATTCAAGATTATTATGGCTTATGGGGAGAACTTAATTTTTTATTTTCAGGATATCGTTCGTTTAAGCAATTGGAATAGGCCTGAAGATTTGCAGTGGTATCATGACTGGACAATTTTCTATTGGGCCTGGTTTATTTCTTGGTCTCCATTTGTAGGGATGTTCATAGCAAGAATATCAAAAGGGAGAACTATTAGAGAATTTCTTTCTGTTGTAATGTTCGTACCCCTTCTATTTTGTACAATATGGTTCACTTCGTTTGGTGAAACTGCAATTTTTCAATTTCAAGAAGGAATAGGTAATTTAAGTGAGCCAGTTGGAGATATTTCTCTTGTGCTTTTTTACATGTTAGATAATCTTTTATTTCCTGTCGTTTCAAGCATATTTTCTTTATTCATGTTGGTGCTATTTTTTGTAACTTCATCAGATTCAGGTTCATTAGTCATCGATACTATTACTTCTGGAGGCAAAGATAACACCCCTAGAATCCAAAGAGTTATATGGGCTATTGTTCAAGGATTGGTAGCAACCGTTTTATTAGTAGCTGGGGGTTCATACGCATTATCAGCTATACAGTCAGGATCAATATCAATGGCGTTACCTTTTGTATTTATTGTAATAGCAGCCACAATTAGTTTGCTGCGAGGTGTGTATATAGAGCTATATAAATAGATAAAAATTATTAATCTTTTTAGAAAAAATGGTTAATCAAATTTAAATTATTCAATTATAATGCTGCGATGAAATTATCTAACTTTCCTACCCAAGCAGAAGTAGTCATAGTTGGCGTAGGAGGTATAGTGGGATCGATGCTCGCATACTGGCTCGCGGAACTGGGTCAAAAAAACATTGTAGGCCTAGAAAAATCTACAGTAATTCCCTCTGATATAGCATCCACTGCACACGCTTCGGATTTTGTCTACAATACAACTCACGACAAACTAAGCAATTGGACTACTGCCTTTAGTCGAAAATTTTATGAAGACAACGGCTTCTTTTTAAAAAAGGGTGGCCTAGAGATCTGTCGTAAAGACGACGATGATCGTTGGGAAGAGCTAAAGCGAAAAGTTGAATCAGGCAAAGCCTTTGGAACTAACGTTACCTTAATCTCTGCCTCAGAAGCCAAAGAAAAATTTCCTTTACTAGAAGAAGAATCAATACGAGGTGCAATGTGGGATCCAGATGCGGGTTTAGTAGTGCCTCGTTCGCAAGATGTTGTCAACTTTGCCGTAGAGAATGCCAAAGAAAAAGGTGTATTGACCACATACACTGACACACCTGCTGTAGGTTTTGAAATTGAGAATGGCCGTGTTACTGGAGTAAAAACAGATAGAGGAACCATTAAAGCCGATAAAGTTGTAATAGCATCAGGAATTTGGGGGCCTTTACTCGGAGAAATGGCTGGTGTTCCAGTCCCACTCGCACCCGTAGAGCATCCTTTATTATTTTTTGGACCATTACCTGAAGCACAAGGAGCAGAGGATTTTCTTGTCTATCCGCTACTTCGTGATCAAGGCAATTCAGCTTACGTCAGAGATACGGGTAGGCTTCATGGGGGAATGCTTGAATGGGGGTATTACGAAGATAAAGAACCTCGACTGGTTGATCCAGAGGATATTGGTAATCCTGAAAAGACCATGACTTCTGACTCGATGAGACACCTTAAACTTGAAGAAATTGCTGAACCCCTAGAAAAAGCATTCGAAACTACACCTATACTTAATGAATTAGGTTGGGACGAAAGAAGCTCATTCAATGGCCTGTTATCCGTAACTTCTGACGCTGGCTCTTTGATAGGAGAAAGTCCTGAAGTCAGAGGCTTTTGGCTATGTGAAGCAGTTTGGGTAAAAGACGGTCCTGGTTGTGCAAGATTGTGTGCTGAACAGATGATAAATGGTAAAACACAAGTGGATATGCACTCGTTTGATATTTCCAGATTTTATCCGGCCCAAAAAGAAAAAGAATTTGTTAAATCACGATCTTTCGAAAATTCCCAAACCATTTATACCCCCGCTGTTCACCCCAGAGAGCCCTACATCAGTCAGAGAGAAATGTTTGTAAGCCCTTTTTATTCTAGGGAAAAAGAACTTGGAGGTTACTTTGATAATGAAATAGGTGGTTGGGAACGCGCTCTTGCTTATGAGAGCAACCGAGAAAGGCTCGACAATTATTTACAAGAGGTCCCAGTTCGAGAAAATGAATGGGATCAACGCCACGTACCTTATGAGATCGCTAACGCTGAACATCTAGCCATGAGTGAATCGACTGGGATGATCAATCTATCTCACTTCGCGATAATGGATATAAAGGGCCCAGATACAGAGCGTATGTTGGAACATCTTTCTGTGGCCAAGGTTGGAGGAGATACTGCTGAAGGTCGAATTATCTATACTAATTTTCTAGACGAGGATGGCGGTGTTCATGCTGACCTAACCATTGCTCGTTTAGGTGCAGACAATTATCGAGTAATTACTGGCGGTGCCGATGGCAACAGGGACTGGGTCACCTTGCGTAATTATCGTGACGATCTGGGACTGGATGCTGAAATTAATATTCGAACTCATGACATATCAACTTTAGGATTATGGGGACCTCAAGCAAAAGAAGCTCTTGGTCATTTTATTGAACCTAATGAAATAAGTATTGAGAATTTTCCTTTTGTTGCAACAAAAAACCTCACACTTAATTTATCTGGTGGAAAAAAGATAGATGTCTGGGCAGCTCGTATTTCATACGTTGGAGAGAGTGGTTGGGAATTATATTTAAATAATGACAGTGAGGAAGGTTTGGCACTTTTCGATTCTTTACTAGAAGTTGGGGTTGTACCTGTAGGAATAGAAACTTACGCTAACAGTAGACGCCTTGAAAAGAGTTTTAGGCTTCAAGGTGCAGATCTAGAGACCGAATATAATGCCTGTGAATCAGCAGTTGAAAGACCCAAGGTCAAAGAAGCAGATTTTCACGGCAAAGCAGCTCACCTTGCCCATCGTGAAGAAGAACCAAGTGCAATTCTTTGCACTATGACGCTAGATGATCTCAATGTGTCAGGTTCTGGTGCACGTTATCCGGTTGGCATCTCTCCAATCATTGATCCTGATACAGGAGAAGTCCCTGTAGATAGTAAAGGACGCAGATCTTATAGTACTAGCATGTCTTACTGCCCATCACTTAAGAAACACGTAGTTATGGGTTATTTACCTAAGAATATAGCTGTAACAGGGAAGTCGCTTTCACTACATTATTTCAACGAAAACGGCGATGGTATTTACCCTATGACTGTTCAAATAGTAGGCAAGGGATCTCTTTATGATCCTAAAAATGAAAGGGTTCGTATTTAACAAATTTCTAATATAATTCATTAATAAAAAGGGAGAATCAAAATGAAAAAACATCCAAATCATCCAAGTGTGGATCAAAGCGATCGAGTGGTGCCATACAATCTTAGACAGAGTGGTCGCACTCCTACTGAACTATTGATTTCAACTCGAGTTAGGAAATCACCTTTTTGGCATCTGTCACATGAAGCCGGTTGCTGGAGAGCTACAATTTATAATCGTATCTATCACCCAAGGGGGTACGTCAAGCCTGAAGACGGCGGAGCTATGGTCGAATACGAGGCCTTGGTTAATCGAGTCACCATGTGGAATGTTGCCGTTGAAAGACAAATAAGAGTTAAGGGTCCAGATGCAGAAGCTTTTACAGACTATGTGATAACTCGCGACGCTACTAAAATCGAACCTGGTAATGGGAAATACGCAATTTTGTGTAACGAAAAAGGAGGAATTCTTAATGACCCTGTTCTGTTGAGATTGGCTGAAGATGAGTTTTGGTTTTCTCTTTCAGACAGTGATCTTATGCTTTGGCTTCAAGGGGTAAATGTTTCTAAAAAATATGATGTTGAAATTGACGAGATAGATGTCTGCCCTGTACAAATCCAAGGCCCTCTATCTGAAGACCTTATGGCCAAGCTTGCTGGCGAAGAGCTAAGAGATATTCCTTATTATGGCCTTATGGAAACTAATATAGAAGGAACGGATGTAGTCATCAGCCAAACTGGATTTACTGGAGAGAAGGGCTATGAAATTTATGTACGCGATGCGCATGAAAATGCCGAGATTGTATGGAATGCAGTTCTTGAGGCTGGAGAAGAATTTGGTTTAATGGTTATAGCGCCAGCTCATCATAGAAGAATTGCTGCAGGAATCTTATCCTGGGGACAAGATCTAGACTTAGAAACTTCACCTTTTCAAGTTAACCTGAGCTATCAGGTACCACGAAATAAAGAAGCTGATTACATTGGCAAAGAGGAGCTTGAAAGACAACGTGCAGTAATTGATGCAGGAGACTTCCCGTTCAAAATGCGTATGGTTGGACTAACACTTGGCGGAAAAGAAATCACAGACTACGCCCCTGATTTCTGGTTAATTGCGGATTCTGATGGTAATGATATGGGTTACGTTACTTCTCCTTGGTGGTCTCCTGAACTAAATACAAACATTGCACTTGGTTGGGTGCCATGGACTTCGTCGGAGATTGGAACCAAATTACAGGTCAGGTTGCCTGATGAATACTCCGAGTCATCAGGAGTACCGGTAGAAGGTGAAATTGTTGGAGTACCGTTTAGAGAGTCTGTTACTCCCAACAAACGAGAAGTACAAAAGGCAAAGGGATTAGATTACGCGGACTAAAAAGAGTTACGAGGTCGGTTAAAATTAGTACTGGCCTCGTTCTTTTCAACATCTTATTCCAAGATTCCATTAAGAAGATTAGCCATACATTTTCTGATTCCTTTTTTACCTAGGCAGGTTCTTCATTATTTAATTATTGGAAATTATTTAATTAAATACAATAAGAACTTAACAATAGTAGTAGCTGCAATTTAAATGAGTTATTTTCAGGTAAAGTTACTACTTGAGAATAGGGGAGTTTTACTATGCCATTAACAATAAAGCCAAATATTTTTATAACTTGTGCTATCACAGGTTCAGGTAGCACTCAAGATCGAAGCTCTAATGTCCCTCGATCACCTAAACAAATTGCTGACAGTGCCATAGCTGCAGCAAAAGAGGGTGCTGCTATTGTCCATTGCCATGTGCGAGACCCAGAGACAGGAGTCCCTTCTCGGGATCCAACTCTATATCGAGAATTAACTGACCGCATTAGAGACTCAAAGACTGATGTTGTTCTAAATCTCACATCAGGTATGGGGGGAGACATGTTCTTTGGTCCACCATCAGCACCGCTACCCCTACAAAAAAACACTGATATAGGAAGTGCAGAAAGTAGGATGGAGCCGATCGCTGAGTGCTTACCTGAAATATGTACCTTAGATTGCGGCACAATGAATTTTGGTGAAGGGGGTTATGTGATGACTAACACCCCTGACATGTTAAGAGCCATGGGAAGAATGATGACAGAACTAGGAATTAAACCTGAAATCGAAGCATTTGATGCAGGCCATCTATGGTTTGCTAAACAGTTGGCTGAAGAAGGCATTATAGAAAATCCTGCCTTAGTCCAGCTTTGTATGGGTATACCTTGGGGCGCCCCTAATGACTTAAACACCTATATGGCTATGGTTAATAGTATCCCGAGTGATTGGCACTGGTCCTCGTTTTCAATTAGCCGTGATCAGATGCCTTATGTTGCTGCATCTGTCTTAGCAGGAGGCAATGTGCGCGTAGGTTTGGAAGATAATATTTGGCTAGAAAAGGATGTATTAGCTACCAACGAATCCTTAGTAAAGAAAGCCACTACTATTATTGAAGCTATGGGTTCAACGCTCATGAGTCCACAGCAAGTTCGCAACCTTTTAGGCTTAACCAAACGTGAACCTCAATAACCCTTTAATCCTTCATAAATGATCGCTTCTAACAAAAAAATACAGTTTGCCGTTGTTGGTGGCGGTCTTATTGGAGGCGGCTGGGTTGCTCGATTTTTATTAATGGGTTTTGATGTTAAGGTTTTTGATACAGACCCCGAAACAGAGAGCAATATTAACCAGGTGATCAAAAATGCTCGGCGCTCATTACCCGGTTTATTCGAGTACCTACTTCCTGACGAAGGTTCTTTGGTATTTTGTTCAACCATTGGCGAGGCAGTCGCCGATGTTCAGTGGATTTGTGAGGCAATACCCGAACGATTGAGCTTGAAACAGGAAGTTTTTGCAGAAATACAATCTCACTGTTCTAAAGAGGCAATCATAGCCTCATCCACTTCAGGCTTCAAACCCTCTGAGCTGCAATCTAAGTCATCAAACCCAGAACAGATTATTGTTGCACATCCTTTTAATCCAGTTTATTTAATTCCTTTAGTTGAATTAGTAGGGCACTTTAAAACCACGGAAAAAGCAGCCACAATATTAATGCAATTAGGTATGTATCCTCTAACTGTTCGTAAAGAGATTGAAGCCCATATTGCAGATCGTTTGCTTGAAGCTGTGTGGCGGGAGGGCCTTTGGTTAATTAATGACGGTATAGCTACAACAAAGGAAATTGATGATGCTATTCGTTATGGTTTTGGTTTGCGATGGGCCCAAATGGGCATGTTCGAAACTTACAGAATAGCAGGCGGTAAAGAAGGTATGGCGCGCTTTATTCAACAATTTGGCCCGGCGTTAGAATGGCCGTGGACAAAACTTATGGATGTACCAGAGTTATCTGAAGAATTAATCAATAAGATTGCTCTGCAATCAGATCAACAGTCAGGCCACCATTCAATCACTGAGCTGGAGCATATTCGTGACGATAATTTAGTCGCCTTGATGAGATCGCTTAAAACTAAAGACTGGGGTGTTGGAAATCAACTTAATGAGGTAGATACATCACTTGAAGGCACATCAGTTAGGCCTTCCGAAATACTAACTCAACGATCGCCTGTACTAACCGCCAATCGTGTTGTGCCCACTAGCTGGCTTGATATCAATGGTCATATGAACGATAGCCATTATGCTGAAGTATTTTCTAAGGCAAGTGATATCATTTTACGCCGCATAGGATCAGATGGTGACTATATCGCCCAAGGATTCAATTACTTTACTGTTGATATGCAAATTAGCTATCTCAACGAGTGTCTTGCTGGAGACAGAATAAGTGTTTTTACTAACATTCATTTAGCTGAAGGAAAAAAATTAGATCTAAGACATGAAATGAAAAATAGCCAAGGAACAGTTTGTGCTACATGCACCCAGTTTTTAATTCACGTTGATTTGAACTCACGTAAATCTTGCCCTCCCATCGAGCCTGTTGCTAGCATTTTGAGGGCATTAAACTAATAATTTGTATCCTTAATATCTGGAAAGGTATAGTTATAAATATGAAAGAGATGGTTTTCAAAAAAGGACTGATTAATCCTATTTCTTTATTAATCCTCATGTCGGTAGCTATGCCAGTAGCTTTTAATGCTTGGTCAGCTATGTTAAATAATTTTGTTGTAGAAAAGGCTTCTTTTACTGGAGTTGAGATTGGAATTTTGCAAAGCCTCAGAGAAGTTCCTGGATTTCTATCCTTTACGTTAGTATTTGTTCTTCTGATTATCAAGGAACAGACTTTTGCAGTTTTCGCTTTGGCATTACTTGGACTGGGTGTTTGTATGACAGGATTTTTTCCAACTGCCTATGGTCTGTATTTTACTACGATCATAATGAGTACAGGATTTCATTATTTTGAAGCCGTAAAACAATCATTAAGTTTGCAATGGTTATCTAAAGAAGAAGCACCAATAGTTCTGGGGAGACTTTTGGCTGTTGGATCTTTAACCTCTTTAATCGCTTATGGATGTTTATGGATACTATTGGAAGTCTTCCAATTACCTTATTTAATAAATTTTGTAATAGCGGGAGGTATTTGTATTTTATTAGCCTTTGTCATGTACATTGGCTTTCCTTCCTTTCCTTCTAAAGTGGAACAAAATCAGAATTTAGTTCTTAGAAAGCGCTATTGGCTCTATTACTTACTAACTTTTCTATCAGGTGCTAGGAGACAAATTTTTGTAGTTTTCGCTGCCTTTCTCATGGTTGAAAAATTTGGCTATAGTGCTTCTCAAGTTACCTTACTTTTTTTAATAAATTACGCCTTTAATTGGATGTTTGCTGAAAGAATAGGACAGCTTATTGGAAGATTCGGAGAAAGAAAGGCACTAACCTTTGAATACATCGGTTTAATAATAGTCTTTATCGCTTACGGCATTGTTCAAAATGCTACACTTGCAGCTTTTCTGTATATTCTAGATCATATGTTTTTTGCGATGGCCATTGCTATAAGTACCTATTTTCAGAAAATTGCTGACCCCAAGGACATGGCTAGTAGCGCTGGCGTATCATTTACAATTAGTCATATTGCTGCAGTAGTTATACCGGCAGCCTTAGGGCTTGTTTGGATATGGTCACATTCTCTAGTTTTCTATATAGGAGCCTTTTTTGCTTTGTTATCTTTAATTGCAGCTCAATTCATTCCTAAATCCCCTTCACCCAATAAAGAGACTAGACTCTCTTTGGGGGCCGGCTCCATAAGATCCTGAATAACATGAAAAAGATTTTGAAGAGATTGGGAATTGTATTATTTGCTTTTCTCATTGTCCTTATCTATTCGGGTATTTATTTAGACATCCCTAGAGAAGAATTAGAAGCTAAGTATGCTACTGGTTCTTCTCAGTTCTTGAATCTGACGGATGGCACAAGAATTCATTTTAGAGATGAAGGAAAATTAGAAAATCCAGTAATAGTTTTATTGCACGGCTTTAACGGATCGTTGTTTAATTTTGAAAGGTTAGTTCCTTTATTGGTAGATGATTTTAGACTTATCAGTATAGATCTTCCTGGTTTTGGGCTTACTGGAGCCACACCTTCCGCTGATTACACTACAGAAGGCTTTATGGATGCAGTAACAAAATTAACTAAAGAGCTTGGAATAGAAGAATTCTCGATAGCAGGAAATTCAATGGGAGGAGGGGTAGCCTGGAGGTATGCTTTAGAATATCCAACGAAGGTAGAAGCTTTAATATTACTAGCCTCAAGTGCTGTAGGAACTAAAGAAGATGTAAAAAGATTTGAAGAAAGAGAAAGCAACGTTCCAATTGTATGGAAGTTAATGGGTTTTGATGTGTTGAAGAAATTTCTTAATTACTTCACGCCCAAATTTTTTGCTACTGAAGCTCTTAAAAAATCTTTCTATGATCAAAAGTTAGCCAATTATGAACATGCCATGCAATTTCATGATCTAGTCTTATTGGAAGGATCGAGAAATGCTATTCTTTCTATGACTATGGGAGGCAGAAGAAAGATGCATGGTCCTGAGGTGTTATCTGAGATTACTGCCCCTACATTAGTTATTCACGGAGAAGAAGATAACATAATTGAATATAAGAGATCTCTGGTCTTTGAAGAGAATATTGATAACGCAACAATTAAAATCTACCCTAGAATAGGACACTTGCCAATGTATGAAGATCCTGTCAAGACTGCTAACGATATTAAAGCATTCTTTCAAGGTCTTTAACTTAGAATTAAATGGATAAATCGATCACGTTAATAGGAATGGCTGGAGCTGGGAAGAGCACCATAGGGAGGAGTTTGGCAAAACTATTAGGATTTAAGTTCTTAGACGGAGATGTGATTATTGAAGAAAAGATTAATCAGTCTATACAGAGTTTTCTTGATCAAAAAGGTGGTAAAGAATTTAAACAAATTGAAGAAGAGGTCTTACTTTCAATTACTTTCAGCAACACTGTTTTAGCTACTGGTGGTAGTGCAGTTTTGTCTAATACTGCTATGAATTTCTTAAGAAAAGAATCTGAAGTGATCTTTTTAGATGTGTCATATGAAAATATATCAGAGCGTATTTCAAACCTCTCGGAAAGAGGAGTAGTGAGAAGGCCAAAGCAAAGTCTTCAAGAAACTTATAATGAAAGACTGAGCTTATATAAAAAATATGCTGACCATATTGTTATTAACGATGGAGATATAGATTCATGTTTAAAGCAGCTACTTGTTTTATTGGAGAGCTTTAAGAATTAATTATTTACTAAATAAATTAGGTTGAAGCAACTTAAACTCAGCTTTCATTTTTTTAGTATTGCCAGTTTCTGAAATTTCTGTAGCAATCTTTTTAGAGCGTATTAATAATTCTTGTGGTTTCGTTATTTCGTTAGCAAAATTGTTATTAAGGGCTTCATCACAACTCATTATTCTCCCAGTAAGACATATTTCCCTGGCTACAGTTTCAGGAAGTACAGTGCTCATTAGATCAAAGGCAGCATCAATCCCCATCTTTACTTGAGGCTGGCCAAATGAAGATTCGGTTGAAATTATCCTTAAATCACACATTGCAGCTAGATCCATACCGCCGGCCAAAGCTTTACCGTTTACTGCCGCAATTAAGGGCTTGGTGAAGTTATAAACTTTATGATGGTATGCGACGGCTTGTTTGAACACAGCCTCTATATCTCCTGTTTGAAACTCAGATATATCAAATCCAGCACAAAAAGATGGCCCTGATCCGGTTAAGATAGCTACGTCAATATCTTCGTTACATTCAATTTTATCTAAACAATTAACAAGCTCATCCCTAAGTTCTTTCGATAATGCGTTATGTTTATCAGGGCGATTTAAGGTAATTGTTGCTGCTCTAGAATCTTGCTCGTAAATAAGCATGTCTAGCTCTTAACCAGAGAAGGGTTTAGTGAAAGTACTCATATCAAAATAATCCCTCCAAACTTTTATTTTTCCTTCCTCCATTATAAAAACGCCGCAACAAGGTAAATCAACTTTAATTTCTCCTACCTCTGTTCTATCTAGACGTTCTGCTATCACTACGTCTCCTTCAGCCATTATATTAAGAGTGTCCCAAGTTGTTTTTGTCCAATTTGCAATAAAGCCGCCAATAAATGATTTTAAATGATCGTGTCCTTGAACTGGTTCAGCTGGCATGTTGTGATAAATACCGTCTTCAGAAAAATAACTTACTAATTCATCTGCGTCCAAATTTGACCAAGCAGCTATAAAGTTTTTAATTATTGTTATGTTGTCATTCATTAAAGTCTCCTAAATCTTAATCTTCTTAAATAGTATACCTTGGTCTCCTCTATGGACCGGTGAAAATATACCAGAACGAGCTTTATACAATTCTTCTAGGTGGTCAGGAAGTTTCGTACTTATATCCATAAGGTAACCGTTTATTGCCTCTTGGTTCGTATCAAAATTGAGAGTTAATTCAACGTCTTTGTCATAAACCCCGTTCAAATAAATAGCATAAAATCCTTTTGTAAAGCCCCATCTACTTAAAGAGGTTTTAATTTCTAAAGAACCTAAATTAAATGAATTTAAATTAGACTCTTTGGGTAGAAGCAAAACCATTCTGCTTGCAGACCTATCGCTTTTTAGATTTACTTTAATAGATTTTCCGTTACTTAACCTTTTCTTACTATTGATTATTGGACCCTTCCATCCACTAGAATGTGTGTCAGCCCAGTATCTAGATTCATAGTCCTTCGCAAAAGAAATTAGTGATTTAGAGCTTTGGGTATTAACGTACGAAGATAATGGTTCTATCAAAGGTTCTGGATCATTTGCTGCAACATTCTTGTAATTACCGGACAGGTGAATATAAGAATTACCTGAATCTATGTCCTCATAAAAATGGATATTTACATGTTGAGGTCTTTTTTCAGTATAAAGAGTTGCATAACTTCCAACCATCAAAGCCACAAAAGTAACAACGCCAACATATGAAATGGATGGTTTAATTTTTAGAGCATACAAGAAAGGGGAGATGATTAGAGCGTATAGCCCAGCAAAAGGTAAAACTGCCCAAACTAATTTATAACCTTGGCTTTGCTCTAAAGAGAATATAAGTCCTAAAGTTAACGGCACAGTCATAACTAGGGTTAGAAGTAAGAATATAAGTCTGCTCTCTTCTTTTATAAGAGTTGAAAGAAGAATAAGAACGCTTGCGAACGTTAAAGGAAGAATAAATGTATTGGCTGCATCTGGTAAGAAAATAGTGACAGCTAGAGTTAATAGTAGCCAAAAAAACCATGACCCAAATATCATTTCTTGCTGATTTATAAACCTCTTGCTTATCGCAGTGCCTATAAGGGCGCCTATGGTAGTCGATCCAATTAATAAAAGACGATAAGGCCAATCTATTCCAGGCCAACTTACTACATTCCCTGAAAAAAAAGACAACAGATAGAATGCTGCAACACCAGATAAAACTGTTGATAATAAAGTTAAGGGAGAAAAAATAATTCCTAGAGTCGTTTTCTTTATGTTGGTTTTAGACTTAATAAGAGCTGCAATCAATAAGAGGGCAGAGAAGATACAAATAAACAGGCTGTTACTTGATTTCCATTGCGTCCAAAAACCAAATATTTCTCCACCATATATATATTCATCTCCCATATCTCCCCAATCAGCAGATAACAATTTCTTAGATGCAGGCAATATATTCTCCCCATGGTGTTGAATTGTTCTAAGGTCAATATTTTCTACGGTGTCGTTTGGAGTGTGATAGTGGTTTCTTTCTCCAGCGAAAGCAAAATCTATTCCGGGTATGTCCGCTCTATTTACAACACTAAAATCTGTGTCATTTGGCATTCTTTTAAAAATTTCTTTTACAAAAGAGAAGCCGTAAGGGCTTTTATTGTGCCTTGAGTAGCTTTTTATTAATAATTCATTCTTTTTTGAAGTCCGAAGTACCATGCTGCTTCCTGAAGAGCCGCTACCTTCTATGTTTAAAACAATACCAACTTCTTTGGCAAGGGGATGTTGATTAAAGAAAGCTTCAGCTCCAATTAGTCCACTTTCTTCTGCATCCGTAAGGATCAACATAATAGGATGTTTGAAGGGTGCATCTAGTTTTAATGCTCTAGCTGCTTCAAGGATCGCAACTACTCCAGCACCATCATCGCCAGCACCAGGAGCCATTGGCACAGAATCGTAATGAGCCATAAGTGCAAGATAAGGTGCATCTGTCTTGCCTGGTATTATTCCTATTAAATTTTCAACTTCTGCGCAGCTGGAAAATCTATTAGCACAAGCCCAAGTTTTTTGTTCTTGGTACTCTATGTCTAATCTATCAAACTCAATGATTAACCTCTCTTTGATAGTTCTGTTCAAACTTGAACTTACAGGGTGTGGTAGATTTTCTTTAAGTAAAGATTGGAGGATTTTATGAGCCCTTACAGCGGAAAACTGATCTTCCGGAGCATCCAATCCTTTTGGGCTAGGAGGCAGGCTACTTAAATGCTGTAAAGCGAATAAAATTATTGTTAACAATATAGCTAAACTAGGTAAGTTTTTGACGTTGATCATATTTGTTCTTCTTTAGCTGTTTTTAGAAATAAAATAAAACTATGATTAAAATTAAGATTAATCTATATGAACTCTAACTGCTATAAAAATTTCCAACTACGTATAGTAGTTTGCTAAAGTTAAGAGGTATTAATAACAAAGGAGAAGAAAATGAGAAATTTACTATTAATTTTATTTGTTAGTTTTAGCGCTGTAATTTTTTCGGCACATCATGAAGAAGAGAACTCACCTGATACATCAGATCACCAATATAATTTTGTTTATACTTCTGAGTACACTATTCCTGCAGGAGGTTATGCAGGTCAAATAGAAAAAACAGTTTTAGACAATTTAAAAACTCTTGAAGAAAGTGGTTACTACAATTGCGGTCTATTAAGGCATCAATTCGGAGGTGACAGAGCCTATTCATCTTACTGTTATTTTGACTCTTGGGAGCAATTTGGACAGATTAATGATTCGAACTCTCCTCCAACAAGAGAACCTAAACAGGTTTATGGAGATCATTCTGATCATCTCATTGCAGTACTGGAAAGAAACTTAAATAAAAGAACTCCTTATGTTTTAAGGGCAACATACTCTTTTGGGCCTTTCTTAACCATTAATGAAATGAGAGAAAGAGCTAAAACTCTATTTAATGCTTATGACAAAGCTTTTGGAGGTTGTAATTTAGGTGAGCATGCCTGGGGTCCTGAATTAGCTTGGTATTTTTATTGTGGATATGACAGTTACGCTGATTTTGGAAACAAAGTTAATGCTTTAATGGAAATCCATGAATCTGGACTTGCGGATGAGAAGTTAGACGTTAGAAATCATTCAGATGATTTATTAATTAGAGTTAAATAAATCTAGAAAAAAAAGATGACCTACGCCCACCGAGACGATATTTATGATGCGGATACGCACATGATGGAAAGACCGGATTGGATTCTGGAGTTTGCTGATAGAGATATAAAAGATAAGTTAGAGCCTTTCGTTGAGGGCGATGAAGAAACTTTAGAGAGAATTGATCTTGCAATTAATAACTTTAATGAACGTCAATCTTCAAAAGAGTTATTAAATAAAGCTAAAGATGAATTTATGGGCTGGGGCCATAAAGGCTGGGAAGGTCTGGGCGCTTTTGATTCTAATGAAAGAAAGATAGCTAATGATCTCTTGGGTTTCAAGGGCCATATAGTCTTTCCTACAAGCGCATTTGATCAAGTGTTGGCGGCTAAAGATCCCTTCGTTATTCAAGGAGGGGTAAAGGCTTTAAATCGAGGCATGACTACCTTTTGCCAAGAAGATTCTAGGATGTATGGAGTGGCTTATATACCTTTTCAATTTGGTGCAGATATTGCTCTAAAATTTTTAAGAGAAGCTATAAAAAATGAGTTCTCTGTAATAGCAATAGACACCATAGCTCCTGAAGGCTGTAAATCTTCTACCCATCCTGATTTTGATCCAGTGTGGAGAGAGATTCAAGAATCAGATATGGCAATAACTCTTCATGTTGGTATAGATGGAGGCTGGGACCCAGTTCCGCTTTCTTTTTATAACAATGCAAGTTTAGTGTCTCCGCACAAAGAGGGTGATGCACCTAGAGATGCTTTAGCTTATATGGGCATAGGGTATTGCGCTGAATTATTCTTAGCTTCTTTAATTTTTGATGGTGTATTTGAACGTTTCCCTCGTCTTAGAGTTGGCGTTGTTGAATTAGGTGCTTCCTGGATTGTTTCGTGGATGAAGCATTTAGATCAGTCTTATAGGGCATTTAGACGCGTTCAAGACCTTTCTCATGTTAAAAAGCTTCCTTCAGAGTATGTTCAGAAACACATTAAGATAACCCCGTTTCCCGGTGAAGATATAGGTTGGCTACTCAACTCTGGAGCTGAAGATTTACTTATGTTTGCGACGGATTATCCTCATCATGAAGGTACAGATGACCCTATAGGTCGTTACGAGAAAACAATGCTAACTATCGAAGAAACAGTTAAAAGGAAATTTTATTCACTAAATTTTCAAGATTTACTAGGGAGTAGGCTGAGCGTTTAGCATTTATTCCTTGTTCCTTGGTTCCTTGAATGGTGAATGAATGGTGAATGAATGGTGAATGAATGGTGAATGGTTGTTGTTGACATTTCTGTTCTTAACTAAATTTTAATTTAGGATATAAGAAGAATTTCCTTGAAAGTAGTAGTATTTGCAGGTACTTTGTTACCTATAAATTAAAACTTGGGGAGTTTAAATGAAAAAATTAGCTTATTTGTTAACATTTTCTCTTTTTTCTTTGTTCATATTCGCTGCTGATGAAGATAGCGGAGGCATAGATGAGGTAATTGTTACTGCTGAAAAAAGAGCTGCATCAATTCAAGATACAGCTATATCTATAACAGCTTTTGATGAATCTTTAATTGAAGGTCTTAATCTAAGGAACCAGGAAGATTTACAGAACTATATTCCTGCTACAACTATTCAACCATATGATATATCTATTCGTGGTGTAGGAAGGGTTTTTAGAGCCTTAGGAGGAGATCCAGGAGTTGGTACTTACAACGATGGAGCTTATTCTGAAGATTTCGGAATTGCTTCTACTGATAACGGTTTATATGACGTAGAAAGAATTGAGATTTTAAGAGGACCTCAAGGAACTCTGTATGGTAGAAACAGTATTGGTGGAGCAGTTAATTTCATTACTACTAAGCCTGGTGATGAGTGGGCTGCCGAAATAAAGACGCTTGTAGGTTCAGAAGGAACGGCTGAATTCTATTCTTTTGTAAACCAACCTTTAACTGATAAATTGTCAGCAAGAGTAATTATTGTTAATCGTGGAAGAGGCGGAACTGTTGAAGATTTGGGTCTTGGAGATGATTTAGATAGTTACGATGATGAAAACTATACACTAGCACTTCGTTGGCAGAATGATGATCTTACGGTAGACCTAAGAGGCAATAGCCGAAGCTACGGAAGAGTATTAAGTTCAGCACAAGGAGCTGGTCTAATAGTAACAAGTGAATACGGAGGGCCAACTAGAAGAAATGACTTAATGGTTCACGGATACAGGCCAGTAGATAAAAGTGTAGCTTGTGGAAGTATGGTTGATAGAACAGTTGCTAATTGTACTGTCCCAGGTATGGACGTTTATACTTTCAATCACAAAGGAATAGTGAAGTACGCTCAGAACTTGGTAGCTGGTGTGGATCCAACTACAAGTGGTTTTGCTAGACCAAATTATGCGTATGGCTATGACCAGTCAATTTTAAATGCAACTACAATTGGAGATGGTAGTTCAGTTCCAAACTTAAAAGGTAGTGATTTAAAAGCAGCTACAAACGGTTTTAACGATGAATATTTTAATCATTCAGCTGGAACTATAAATGTAGCTTGGGATGTAAGAGATGATCTAACCATCAAATATATTGGTTCTTACACGGATTATCTTTACACAAGGGTAACTGATGACGACAGGACAGGTAACCCGGTTCTTGATGAACAATTCCACGCGATGCAAGAAAATGAAAACTGGCAGAACGAAATTCAAGTTTTTTGGGATATTAGTGATGACTGGAATTTAATTGCTGGAGTTTTTGAATATCATAATGAAATAGATCAGGATTTAGATTTCTGGACGGGAGAAGGAACAGAAAATGCTCGTTACGCAGCAGCAGCTGACTACGGGGTTGCAGGAATAGCTGCAGCAGATGCTACTCCTTTTACCCAATGGTATACAGCTCAAGCGGTATATGGACCTTTAGTGTCAAGTGCTCCTGTAGTAGGAGCTTCGCAAACGATGGTGGGACCTTATTCAGCAAGAGACGTAGGTTGCGGAATAGTTAACCTTTTTGGTGTAGTGCCTACACCTGATTTCAGTGAGGAACACCTTTCTGCTACTTGTTTCTTGGAAGGACCTTGGACTGGAGAGAATGCCACTTTAAGAAATGGCCCTAATCCTACCGATGGAACAACTTTTGTATGGCAAACTGAGAATAAGACAGACGCTTACGCAGTTTACTTCCAAACTGAGTATCAAATAAATGAAACTTGGGCTATTACTGCTGGTGCTTCATGGCACGAAGATCAAAAAGTTGCTGAAGAAAACTTATTTACTTATACAGAAAGCGAATTGTCTCCTGATAAATTACTCGCGTATAACGTAGCAACTGGTGCATTAAATGCAGACGGTACACCTACAGGAAATGGAGTAATAAGATTTAGAGGACTTCCTATGAGTAGATCTATTCATAGAGCTATGGCGAGAGACTTCGATGACGTTACTTGGAGACTAAATCTTGACTATTCTCCAACAGACAATGCTCTTTGGTATTTGTCTAGAACTACAGGTTACAGAGCGGGAGGATTTAACTTAGGTTATTTCTCTGCTAGACCAACGTATGATATGGAAACTGTAGAGTCTACTGAGCTCGGTTATAAAGGCTCTTTCTTAGAGAATACGTTGCAGATAAATGCGTCAGCTTATTCATATATTTATGAAAACATTCATGGGCAATTTGCCGTGGAAAGTTTTCTAGGTGGAACTAGTACATCTGTTTGGGGCTTCCCTGAAGCAGATACTGAAGGATTTGAAATGGATTTCGTTTACGCCCCAACTGCTGAACTGTTGGTTGGAGGAAACTTTAGTTTCACTGATGCAAAATATTCTAAAGAATTAATTGATCCTTTAGGAAACTCTGGTGTTATCGATGAGAATAACCCAAATGCTCCGAGTTCTGTTTACAGCATTAGTGAAAGAAATGTACCAATTAAAGGCATGCGTATGCAAAGGATTCCTGAGTACAAAGCTTCGGTTTATGCTAATTACACACAAGATACATCAGAAGGAAGTATAGACTACTTAATAGGTTATTCTTGGACTGACTCCATTCTTTGGGACGATAGTGGCTTAGACTTAGATACCTCTCCTGCTTTCAGTAGGTTAGATATAAAAGCTACTTGGACAAACAATGAAGAAAACCTTGAAATTATGGCTTTCGTGAACAACGTTGCTAATAAGATAGGTGTGAGAAATATGACCTCAGATGGAGAGCAATTAGGTTACCAAAGATCAATTACTCCTACCTTACCAAGAATGGGAGGTATTTCTTTCACTTATAAGTTTGGAGCTTATTAAAACTTATAAGAATAAAAAAAACCTGCTTCGGCAGGTTTTTTTATGTCTGTAGTTTCAAAAGGTCTTTAGGAGATTGTTTCATTAAGCCACTAACTAGATAGAAGCATAATCCCGATACGATCAATATTCCTATAACTGGCCCCAACAACCATATTTCAGGATAAAAACCTGGTATTGTTTTAAATACTCTGGTTTCTATAAAGTAAACTCCAGTATGAGCTATCACCGAACCGAGCAGCCCAGATACTAATCCCAGTATTGAGAACTCTATTAATGATGAAGTCTTTACTAGTCTCCCTGTAGCACCTAATGTTCTAAGTATTGCCGATTGATGTCTTCTTTGGTCAAATCCGTCTTGTAAGGCAGAGAATGCCAAAAACATAGCACTAAGGCATGTTAATAAGAGTATTGAATTTAGTGCTTTCGTAACCTGATTCACAATATCTCTAACTTGTTTTATTAACTCTTCAATTGAAAAAACAGAAACAGTCCTAAACTCCCGCATTAATTCTGCCGCTACCTTTTGTTTTGTCTTAGGAATAAAGAAAGATGTTATATGGGTTGAAGACTTTTCTTCAAATAAAGAAGGATGTCCAATTACAAAGAAATTGGGGGAGAAGCTCTCCCAATTGACCGCTCTAATGCTTTGAATGTAAGTCTCTATCGAACCATCTTCCATTTGAATAATAACTTCGTCATTCAATTTTAGGTCGTATCGTTCAGAAATTTCATCCGAAATAGAAATTCCATTTTCCGCTCCTTTTTGAAACCATTCTCCATCTACTATTTGATTTTGTTCGGGAAGATCTTTGACCCAGGTGATATTAAAATTTCTATCTATAATATTATCTTTATCTTGCTTTCTAATAATCTGAGCATTAGCTACAGGATAGAAAAGATTTATTTCTATATCTTTCTCAGAAAAAAATAACTTCATGGATTCTTTGTCTTCTTTAGTTATATTGATAGCAAAGTTGTTAGGAGAATTTTCTGGAATAGAATCTTGCCAACTTCCTAATAAGTTTTTACTTGCCGAAAATGTAATTAAGCTTAATCCTATTGCTACAGTAAACGCAAAAATCTGGAAAGAATTGCTTAATTTTCTTCTTCTTAATTCAGATAATGCGAGGCTAATAGGGTCTCGGGCTCCTAGACCTAATTTACTTTTACCTAACAATAAATATATAAAACCTATACCAATAAATGAAAAAATTATTACTCCACTAAAGATAATTAGAGATAGAGTAATTTGATTAGTATAAATATAGAGAAGTAATAAAAAAGCCAATAACCCCATAAAGAAAATAGGTAAGATATTTTGATTAAAACTTATATCGTTTTTAAGAACACGCATTGGAGAAATATCTAGTAGCTTAGATATGTGCGGATAAATAAATCCAAATTGGCAAATTAGAACCGTCACACATGTTACATACAAAGGGTAGAGGCTAGGTGCAGGTAGTTCTGTGGGAAAATAAGAATCCATCAAGCTAATAAAATTAGATTGTAAAAACCACCCAAAAGTTAATCCTAAAACTAATGTTAGCAAGGTTGTATAGAAAAAAAGTAATAAATAAAGCCCTCTAATTTGTAAAAGATTCATGCCCAATGTTTTAAGGATAGCAACATAACTAACATGCCTACGAGCAAATCTTTGTGAGGAAATTCCTATAGTACAGGCCGAAAGTAAAACAGCTATTAGACCACCCAACAAAAAGAAGTTTTCTGAACGATCAATAGTTTTACCTAAAGAACTATTGTCTTCGTTTATAGATTCTATATCGTCTCCTTGGCTTTTATTTTTTTCAAGAGTGCTTCTTATTTGGCTTATTTCTTTTTCAGGTCCTGTAAATAGATAGTTATATTCAACCCTACTACCCGGCTGGATAATATTAGTTTTATCTAAGTCTTTTATGTTCATTATTGTTTTAGGTGCAAACGCAAAATTAGTTGAACCTCTATCAGGCTCATAGATTATGGTTGCTACGAATAGAAATGTCGCATCGCCTAGATATATCTCATCTCCATATTTAAGTGAGAGAAGGTTTTTTAATCTCTCATCTACCCATAAAGTTCCGGGAGTAGGGCTTTGTTTTGTTTTATAAGTTCCAGAACTGTCTTGAAGTTCAAGCTCCCCGATAAGCGGATAAGAATTATCAACTGCTTTTATAGAGCTTAATTGCATTTCTTCTTCAGAAAAGATGACGGAAGCGAATATAGCCATTTCAGAAGATTTAGAATCTTTTAAATTTAGTGTCTTAAGTGTGTCTTTTATTAAGTCTTCATTGGATTCAAATTTTAAATCACCGCCTAGGAATTCTTTAGTTTCCGAGTTGAGAACTTTTTCAAGCCTATCAGTAAAAAGAGAGATCCCCGAAACAATAGTCACAGCAAGCACTAATGAGAGCAGCATTGAAGTGAGATAACCTGAACGGATTTCTCTCATAAAGAGCTTTAAAGAGAGACTTACAAGCATTAATCTACGATTTTACCAAGTTTTAGTTCTATTTTTTTATCACATTGTGAAGCTAAATCTTGATCATGAGTTACTACTACTAATGCATTATCTGTTTCCGAATTGACTTCAAATAGTAGGTCAGAAATTAACTTACCATTTTTCGGATCTAAATTTCCCGTTGGCTCATCTGCAAATAATATTTTTGCAGAACAAGCAAAAGCTCTGGCGATTGCAACTCTTTGCTGCTCACCCCCTGAAAGTTGGTTAGGATAGTGATTTTGCCTATCAGAAAGACCAACTCTTTCCAAAAAATATTCACCCTTTTTTTTAGGGTTCTCTTCAGACTTGAGTTCTGAAGGCAACATGACATTCTCGAGAGCAGTTAAACTGGGTAATAATTCAAAAGATTGAAAAACAAATCCTACTTTGTCTTTTCTCAGAATAGCTCTTTCTTCTTCATTTAATAGATTTAATTTAATCCCATCTAATACAATATCTCCACTTGTAGCGGTATCAAGACCAGCCAAGAGACCTAATAAGGTAGATTTTCCAGAACCTGAAGGTCCGGTAATTGCCAGTGATTTTCCCTCTTCAAGATTAAAAGTAATATCATCAAGTATGACTAAATTACTCTCTCCAGAAAGCACTTCTTTCCTCAAATTTTTTGTGGTTAGAATCATATTAAATAAGAAACTGTTTTGGTTAATAAATTTATAAAATATAAAAGAAACATTTACGATTTAGGTGTATTACTTTACTATAACACCCCTTATTCCTTAAACAAAATATATTCTTAATCTATAATATTTTTCTAATCCTACTAATCTAAAGTGTTTTATAGACTATTTTATATATTCTCTTTCCTAATACTCGGCAGTATTTTAGTTGCTGATGAAGATACCACTAAATTACTAATTTACGGAGATAGCATTAGTGCTGGCTACGGTATGGATAAAGATAAGCAGTGGTCTAAAGAACTACAAAGAATTCTCATTGAAGAAAAGATTAGTCTAACGATTATTAATAAAAGCTTATCGGGTGAGACCACCGGAGGAGGGCTTTCTAGATTAGAGAAGATTATAGATAATTTTAAGCCTTCTTACATTCTTATAGAACTTGGTGGGAATGATGCGCTCAGGGGCTATCCTCCAGTTAAAATCAAAAATAATATTGAACATATGATCAATCTTGCAATCGCAAGAGGGGTGAGAGTTTTTCTTATGCAGGTAAGAATACCTCCTAACTACGGTAGGCGCTATCAAGCTTCTTTTGAGTCTCTTTATAGAGAGGTCTCGGAGGAGAATAATATCCCTTTAGTTCCTTTTATGCTTAATGATATAGCACTTAATAAGGAGCTTATGCTAGATGATGGAATTCACCCCAATGAAGCAGCACAGCCTCTGATTGCTAAATTTATCTTCACAAACCTTCTGCCTTTAATGAGAGAAGTAGATTAAAATGACTATATGTTAAATAAACTAGAAATAGCGAAAGACTGGCTACCAAGATACACGGGCATGCCTTTGGAAAAATTTGGAGAGAACGTCTTATTAACGAATTTCTCAAACTACGTCGAAAGCTTCGCTAATCGTTTTGGTGCAGATATTTATGGTGAAAAAAAGCCTATGCAGGCTGCAACAAATTCTGATGGTTTATCCATTATAAATTTCGGGATAGGATCTCCGAATGCGGCTACTATTATGGATTTATTATCGGCTTATCATCCGAAAGGTGTTCTGTTTCTAGGGAAATGCGGGGGCCTGAAGGATTCTAGCGAAATAGGACACTTTATTTTACCTATCGCTGCGATCAGAGGAGAGGGCACAAGTGACAGCTATTTTCCTTCAGAGGTACCAGCACTTCCTTCATTTAAGCTTCATAAGTTTGTCTCAGAAAAAATAATCGAAAAAGGTTATGAATATAGAACAGGTGTAGTACATACAACCAATAGAAGAGTGTGGGAACACGATAAACCATTCCTTGATCATTTAAAAGAAACCACATGCATAGGCATTGATATGGAGACAGCAACTATTTTCGTAGTTGGACATTACAATGAAATTTCGAGAGGCGCTTTGCTTTTAGTTTCAGATGTTCCTGTCACTCCTGATGGAGTCAAAACAGAAGAATCAGATCAAGAAGTGACACAAGAATGGTCTGAACAACACTTAGAGATAGGAATAAACTCCATGACTGAGATTAGTAATCGCGGTGAACAAATACAACACTTTAGGTATTAATATAAATGGCTGGCTTGCTCAAAATATTAAATAACCCTTTAACTTTGATAATTATCATGGCTGGAACTTGGTATCCCACACGCGATTTTTTAGCTCTTACAGCTGCGATTATGTCTTTTGTTACTTTGCAAGTTCTATTAGAGAAGATGGTTAACGGGGAGATACCAGATTTTTTATTTGGGTCTTGGTGCTTACTCATTCCTTTAGGCTCTATGACTTTATTTTTTAGAGATCCTTTATTCTTGCAATGGAAATTCTCCGTTGTTTATTGGCTGTTTGGTTTAATCCTTATAGTTTCTAGATTCCTGGGCAAAAAAGACATTTTAAAAAGCATGCTTTCTTTAGCGGGCCCACAATTAAAAAATGTTGAAGATATAGTTTGGAAAAGGGCCAATTATTGCATGGCTTTTGGTTTGATCTTTTTAGGATTTTTAAATCTATACGTTATTCGGATGGAGGACATGGATTTATGGATAAATTTTAAATTCTACGGAGCAACGATATACAGCTTTTTATTGTTTGCTATAGTGGGATATTACATCTTTTCTAACGCACCTGAAGAGAATAGTTCTACTTCTAGATCAGACGAAATGGAAGCATAGAATATTGGGACTATAAACCTTTATTTTATATACTTTGCTAGTCTTAGACTTGGATAAATTTTAAGCTATTTGGAGTAACTATTCTTAATTTGGGGACCACTTCTTTGGTCATGAATTATTTGTTTTCAAAAGCTCCAAAGTCAATATAAATAGACTATTTTTTTAGTTCAAAAAGTTGCCTAAAATGGTTAAATTAGGCATGATGAATGTAGAAAAGGACTTCTATGTGTATAAAACTAAGCCCAAAAGGGATTTGCGGGCTGTATTTGGGGCAAAATATGACTAAAGAATTTATATTAAAACTGTTTATTGGTTTCTCTTTGTTATTTTCTGGTCTTTTATTCTCGGCCGATGAAGATGAAGATGATAGAGATAGAGGGGGAATTGAAGAAATAACAGTGACCGCTGAAAAAAGAACTTCTACGGTTTCGGATACCTCCATGTCTATCACAGCTTTTGATTCTTCTCTTTTAGAAGATTTAGGTATGCAAGGACCAGATGATCTGATGGATCAGCTGCCTGCAACCACGAGAGATGCTTATGATGTAAGGATTAGAGGTGTAGGAAGAAACTTTAGATCGCTTGGTGGAGATCCAGGTGTAGCTACTTACTATAACGGTGTTTATTCACCTGATTTTGGTATAGCAGCTTCAGAAAACTACCTTTACGACGTTGAGCGTATTGAGGTACTTCGTGGACCGCAAGGCACTCTATACGGAAGAAATTCAATTGGTGGAGCGATTAACTACATTACAAAGAAACCTGCGTTTGAATCGGAGGGAGAAATTAGGACAGTCTTAGGTGACTATGGAACTCAGCAGTATTTCTTTATGAGTTCTGCCCCCATAACAGATAATTTTGCTTATAGACTAACTGCTGCGTCGGTTGATAGAGACGGGATTCAAAAAAATGTTGGTTCAGGACGAGATACTAATTCTTTAAATGATGAAAACATTACGATGACCTTACTTTGGAATATCAATGACAGTATGTCAGCCCAGGTAAGAGTAAATGACAGATTATCAGATAGAATTATCCCTTCAGGTCTTCTTCTGTCAGAAGGTTATGGCCCCAATAGAGGAAAAAGAAATACTACTGACTTTGTCTATGGTATGAGGAAAGCAACTGAAACTACTCCTGGTGCAGTGAAATTTACAAACCCAATTAATGGATTAGTGGGCTACGGAGCTCCAAGAAGACCAGGTGTTGATGTAACTGGCTTTCCGTATCGTGCTAACCCAGCATACGGCCAAACCGGACCTGGCGTAATAGGAACTTATAACGTTAATGTTAACGACGATACAAATTGTGATGATTGGCCTTATGGACCTCCAGGATGTGCAGCTAACCACTCAATGTTTGAACAAAATGGTATACAAGGAAAATTCGTTTGGGATATTAACGATAGAACTCAAATGACTTACTACTATGGATATGTAGATTTTGACTATACGTTTAACCAAGACCTCGACCAAGCAAGCAGTGAGTTCTCTCAATACCGACAAACTGTACTTGAAGATGTACACATGATGACTCATGAGATAAATATAAACTGGATGATTGGTGATGATATAGAAGTAACTTCTGGTGTATTCTTTATGGACGAGAACAGACAGCAAGACTACTCTCTTACAAATACTGTGCCAAATATTACTCAAGCAGCAAATTACGGGTTACTTGATACTACTTTTGGGACAGTTAAGGCTTTGACAGGAATTCAACTAGACTTACCTGGTGCACCTTTTGATTATTACACAACTTATCAAAGTTTAATGTCTATATTGGGATGGCCTTCTGATGCAGCCTCGCCACATGTCAGACTAGGCGATGCACCTTCAGGTTCTACAGTATCCGGAAGATGGCAAGGTGACGCAAGAGGCGATGTTTATAGGCACCAAAACGAAGTTCAAACTGATGCGGTTGCTTACTTCACTCAAGGTACTTGGACCATCAATGAAACTTGGGCCCTTACTTTAGGAGCGAGATACGCTGAAGATGAAAAAGAAGCTTTAGAGGTTAGAGGAGGTTACACAGAGCTATATGCTAGTGCTTTAGCTGGATACTTGCCTGTAATCAATTTACTAGCTGGAGCGCCTTATCTTCCAATTGGAGCTGATGTTACTCCTTCAGCCCATACTAACGTAGCAATGGGTAATGCTTCATTTAAATTTGATCCGGCTTTAGTTGCTCAATACACGGCACTTGCTGGCGCAGGTTTACTTCCTGCTTCATATGTTTATCCTTTATCTCTTGATACGAGCAATGTCATTACACCGACTTGTGAATTGACGGCCACAACTTGTGCGACCCCATTAAGGTTGGGCCAAGGTATTCCTTATAGCTACACTAGTACAATACCTGGAGAAGACACTTGGAGTGATACTAACGTGAGAGCAAACGTTGATTATTCTCCTAACGATTATCAACTTTGGTATCTTTCTTACACTACTGGTTACAGAGCGGGTGGATATTCTCTTGGTGTTTCTGGTGCTAGAGATGATGCTAGAGACGAGAATAATATTCCTAACGGAACTGGTCAGATCTTAGTTTCTTATGATAAAGAAGAAGTTAAGGCGATTGAATTAGGCTATAAAGGATTACATGTAGACGATACGTTACAAATCTTTGCTTCGATTTATCATTACGATTATGACGGTTACCAAGACCAAGTACAGCTCTTCGATCCGATTAGAGGAGCAGGTACTGAGTTTGTAGATAATGCTGATGGTATAACTAACCAAGGTTTTGAAATAGAAATGAACTACGCTGCCACTGACAGGTTAACAATAGCTGGTAATTACAGTTATACAGAAACTGAATATGGTGAAGATTATGTTGTTTTAACCATTGACGATCCGACAAACCCCGTTCCTGTATTTGGACTATGTACGCAGGGATACGTGGGTTGTGCTACTGACGATCCTTCATTCGTTGATGATTACACCGTGAATCTAAAAGGAGGTCCTTTAAAGGGTATTCCTCAAGATAAGTTCACCATAAGAGCAACTTATGAAATGGACACAAGGTTCGGTCCTATCTGGTGGCTTGTAAATCATTCCTATACGGGTGATTTCTCAGCTTCAGGTGTTCAAAGAGATTTAGACCGCATACAATCCAGGGAAGTATCTAATTTAAGTGCTTCTTGGTGGAGTGAAGACGGTAATCTTTCTGTAAGAGCTTATATTAATAATATGTTTGATAACAAAATGTATTATTCGATGGGCACATCAAGCGATGAGCAAAACTATAGAAAAACTGTTGCTCCGCTTTCTCCAAGAATTTGGGGTGTGGATCTTAGATATAAGTTTTAATTAATTAACATCAAAAAAACAGGCCTTAATGGCCTGTTTTTTTATGGATAGCTTTTTACTTATAGTCCAGTAGAATGCGCTTCTTAATTTTATGAATCATAAAAGAACAAAAATAATTTGTACTATAGGTCCTGCTACTGAAAGCTTTTCTACTTTAAAGAAACTACACAAAGCTGGAATGAATGTAGCTCGGCTGAACATGTCCCATTCTGATCATAGGACTGCCAAGAAGGTCATTTCTCGTATCAAAAAGCTTAACAGCCAAATACAAAACCCTGTCGGAATACTTTTAGATACCCAAGGGCCTGAAATTAGAACTGGAGATACAAGCTCTATAGTTCACCTAGATCCAGGTCAGTTAGTATCTTTTACTATAAGAGATGAATCTGATGTAGAAACAACTTCAATAAGAGTTCATTACGATGAACTTATTCAGAGCGTCAAAGTAGGTACTCTTATCTCATTGGATAATGGTTTACTAAATTTCAAAGTACTTAAGAAAACCAAGAATGAACTCGAATGTATAGTGCTTGATGGAGGTAAACTCGGCAGTAAAAGACATGTGAACCTACCAGGTATTAGGGTTAATCTACCTTCCGTTACTGAGAAAGACAAAAAAGATATTCTTTTTGGTTTAAATGAAGGTGTAGATTTCATTGCATTATCCTTTGTAAGAAACGCATCTGATATAGAAGATCTTAAGAAATTATTGAAAAAAAGAGTAACTAGAATAAAAATAATTTCTAAAATTGAAGATAGAGAAGGTCTATCTAATATAGACGAAATTTGTAAGGTCTCAGATGGGGTAATGGTTGCTAGAGGAGATTTAGGTATAGAAACTGATCTATCAAATTTACCTAATGTTCAAAGAAAGATTATGTCTACTTGTGCTAAGAACGGAGTAAGGTCAATAGTTGCAACTCATTTATTAGAATCTATGATTGAGAATCCTACACCTACTCGAGCAGAAGTTACCGATGTAGCTAATGCTATGTACGAAGGTTCAGACGCAGTAATGCTCTCTGGAGAGACTACTATAGGGAAGTATCCTGTAGAATGCGTTAGCTTAATCACTCGTATAGCTAAGCAGACGGAGAAGTATAGAACGTTAGGGTACGAATCAAAATTAATTGTTAATACAGACTGGCAACATTTAGGAGTTGCTGCTAAGTCTATTGCTGAATCAATCAATGCAGATGGAATTATTGCGATTACTAGAAGCGGACAAACTGCTGAGATTGTTTCCAACGCAAAACCTTTTATGATCCCAGTGTTTGCTTTTAGCAGTAATAAAAATACTCTAAAACAACTTTCATTGGCTGGATCAGTAAATGCCTTTTATTCGGCAATGCATCATGATCATGAAAAGAATATTAATTCCGTGATGAAAGTCCTTAAAAAGACACTTCTCCCAAAAGAAGATCTTAAATTCGTGGTTATTTCCGGAATTCTTTCGGAGAAGACTGCGGATGCCATTGAAATTCGTCATCTAACTGTTAAATAAGTTAAAGTAATACCCAAAATTAAAATTTTAGGGTAATTATGAGTAAACTTTTACTGCTTATTAAGCAATTGTTTATATTTTTATGTGCGAGCATTTTTTCACTTTCAGTATCTAGTTTCAGTCCCCTTGATCCTATTCTTTGGCCAGATCCAAACTTCCAGCAAAAACTAACCTTTATTAAGTATGCAAATTTTAAGAAGCCAAGAGGAGCTATCCCGTTTGAAGGAACTTTAACTAAACATATCTCAATAGACCCTAGTCCAATTGAGAAGAAATACAGAATAATATCCGATACCTTAGAGCTTAATAAGAATTATAAAGTCTTAAATTCATTCTCTGATGTTGATTTTAGTTTTAAAATTAAAGATTCAATAATTGTTCCTTTTAATAGATCTTTAATCAGCGTTAAAGATTCTTATTGGGATATTCAGCTCGGCGTTGGGAGTGTTTGGTTGGATGACTTTGGTAACATAAGATCTTCAATGCCCTTTGCCTTAATTCAGAAGAACCAGAATTGTGTACACAACGGCGTACTAGTTTTTGATATGACAGAAGGAGGAGATATTTCTAATATCGTTTACCAAATAGCCAGTGAAACATGCTCTTATTTTAAATTTGATTTGATAGGCTCTCTCAAGGTTACCTCTATAGGAGATATAGACCAGCAGGATGACGTTTACTCCGAATACAAGAACTGGGCAGACTCTAAAATCAATGTTAGAAGCATCGAGAAGGTGGAAGAACATAAATCTTTAGGACATTTAAAAGAAGTTGATCCTGTTCATATGACGGTGTATGGATTTTTAGATGATCAAACACATTTTAGATCAGTTTGTAAGACAAGGTGGGGAAATTACCCGTATTGTAGTGAGAAGCTATTACCTTCGTATTCTCTATCTAAATCTCTTTTTGCGGCATTAGCTATGTCGAAGCTAGAAGAGGATTATCCAAATATTGTAAATGAGCAGATTCAAGGCTACGTACCAGAATGCAAACAAAAAAAATGGATAGGAGTGAATTTTGGGCATGCATTAAACATGGCAACAGGTCATTTCACGAATAAGAAGTGGTATAGCGAAGATTGGTACCTAAGAAAGAATAATTACTCTTCTCTGTACACCCATAAAGATAAAATAAAGATGGCCTGTTCCATTTTTCCTAAAAAGGCCATACCCGGAACAAAATTTACTTATCACTCATCAGAGACTTATATATTAGGCGTTGCAATGAATAACTTTCTTAAAAGCAAAAAAGGCCCACAGGCTGATGTATACAGAGACTTGATGATTCCTATTTGGAAAGAGCTTCAGCTAAGTCCTGCAACTTACAAGACCAGAAGGACTCTAGATAGTGTTAGACAGCCGTTTGCAGGGTCCGGCATGTTCTTAATTACTGATGATGTTATTAAATTAGGTAAATACTTCTTAGAGCAGAGATCTGAAGTTCAAGAGGGCATCCTTAATAAAGCTTTACAAAATGATACAGAGAACAGAGGTTTGACAGCAATTGAGAATGTTCTTTATTACAACCGAGGTTTCTGGGCCAAGAAATTCAGAGGTTCTACCTTGGATTGCAATGAAGATGTTTGGATTCCGTTTATGTCAGGATATGGAGGTATCACTGTTGCTTTAATGCCCAATAATACAATTTATTACTATTTTAGTGATAATCAAGATTTTTCCTGGGATAGGGCAGCTTTTGCTTCTAATAAAATGAAACCATTTTGTAATTAAAAAACGGTGTTGGAGTTTGTAACATGAAACAATTTTCGATCGCAGGGATGCAGCTAAACCTTGAATACAGCAATAATCTAGACTTAATAGAAACTAAGACAAGACAATTGATGAAGAGATTTCCTTGGGTTCAAATGGTTATTCTAAGTGAATTGGCGGTTGGGGGAACAGATAAGTCAGAAGAATATTCTTTGGAAGAAAATCTTCCTAGACTTAAAAAGATAGCCAATGAATTAAGTATTTGGTATCTACCAGGATCATTCTATGATTTAAGAAATGAGCGAATAGAAAACACTGCTCCTGTAATCTCTCCTGAAGGTGAGCTAGTAACAAAGTGTATAAAAACTTATCCCTTTTTGCCTTATGAGAAAGGAGTAGAGGGAGGAGACGAAGCGTGCGTATTTGATGTGCCTAATGTTGGAAAGTTTGGAGTACATATATGTTATGACCTGTGGTTTCCGGAAAGCAGTAGAGCTTTAGCCATGAAAGGAGCTCAAGTTATTTTGCACCCTAGTCTTACAGATACATGCGATAGAGATGTCGAGAAGATTATGGCCAGAGCAACTGCCGTTCAACAACAATGCTATTACATAGATGTGAATGGAGGAGGGAATCAAGGCCATGGCCTATCAATAGCTATTGGACCGGAAGGAGAAGTTCTTCATGAGGCAAGTATAGGCGAAGAAACCATTCTTCTCGAATTGGATTTAGAAAAGGTAGATAGGACTAGGAGAAGAGGATTAAGAGGCTTAGGCCAGCCTCTTAAAAGCTTCAGAGACAACCCTTCACCTTTTAATGGAAAGGAAACTGTTGATAAACAATATCTAGATAGTTTAGGAGAGGTAGAAATACCAGAGAAAGAATGAGATTAAGCTATTATCTTAGTTATTTCAAGGCGTGCATATCTCATCTATTTCATATAAGATTTTTTTGAGGGAATTAATGAAGAGCTTTAAAAATTTACTATTTAGATTATTAATATGTTTATCTGCACTAGTAATATCTGGGTTTTCTTATGCTCAAGAAATAACTAAAGGCCCTAACGGAAAACCTGACTTAAACGGTGTATGGCAAGTCTTAAACACTGCAAACTATAATTTAGAATCCCATCCCGCAAGTGCATCAATGCAATTAGTTGAAGGGCCTGTAGTGCCAATCCCTCACTCTGATATTTTAGCTCTTGGAGCTGTAGGATCAGTGCCAGCTGGCTTGAGCGTGGTAATAGGAGAAACAATACCTTATAAAGAAAAAGCCCTACAAAGAAGAGAAGATAATAGAAAAAATTGGCTAACCAGAGACCCAGAAATAAAATGTTATTTACCAGGTGTGCCTAGAGCTACTTATATGCCTTATCCTTTCCAAATTTTCCACAGCGAATCAGCATTCTTCATTGCTTATGAATACGCTGGAGCAGTAAGAAATGTCTATTTAGATGACCCTGGAGATCCGCCAGTAGATTCTTGGATGGGCCAGTCCAAAGGTTATTGGGATGGAAATTCATTTGTAATAGAAGTAAAAGGGTTCAATGGACAAACTTGGTTTGATAGAGCAGGAAATTTTCATAGTGACCAATTAAAGGTCACAGAAAGATATACTCTTCTTAATAACCATACAATGAAATATGAAGCAAAGATGGAAGACCCTCAAACATTTACTCGTCCTTGGGAAATAGAGATGATTTTATATAAAAGAGTTGGGAAAGATGCTGAGTTACAACAGTTTAAATGTGTAGAGTTTGTAGAGGAGCTAATTTATGGACAATGGAGAGCTAAAGATTAATTTCAAAAAGGCGATACTTATAACTTGCTTAGGCATGCCGCTTCTTTCGTTTGGTGAAGATTTTAATACCCCTAAGACCTGGTTTGGAGATCCGGACCTGCAAGGGACCTGGACAAATGCAAGCTTAACTACACTTGAAAGGCCAGATGACTATGAATCTTTAATAGTGGGCAATAAAGAGGCATTAATAGCAAAGAAAAGGACGGAAGAATTTACAAATGCGGTGGACAATTACTTAGAGCCTGGCGAAACCCCAAAAGCCGGTGAAGACGTCGGCGGGTATAACACTGCATGGATGGATTTTGGAACAGAGCTTTTCAAAATTGATGGTAAATATAGAAGTTCTATCCTTACCTATCCAGAAGACGGAAAGCTTCCAAGAAGATGGATAGCTTGGGGTAAAGAAGTTCTTTCCATTAGAAGAATGTTTACACAAGCAGATCACCCAGAACTTAGATCTTTAGGAGAGCGATGCGTGGTAGGCTTTGGATCAAGTGGGGGGCCGCCTATGCTTAATGTTCTTTATAACAACCATTACCAAATTGTTCAGTCTCCTGGTTATGTAATGATCATGGTAGAAATGAATCATGACGCTAGAATTGTGAGACTTAACTCAGAATATAACCCAGAGAATATGAGAAGATGGCTTGGGGACTCGATAGGTTATTGGGAAGGAGACACTTTAGTGGTTAAAACAAAGAATCATCATTTACAGCAAAGATTCAGAGCCGCTATCAGACATCAAATACTTATTTCAGACGAAGCAATAATTACCGAGAGGTTTAAAAGAGTAGGAGAGGATGAAATCCTCTACCAATTCCAGGTTGATGATAAAGAGGCTTACAAAGATGTTTGGGAAGGAGAAATGCCTTTAAGGGCTTCTAGTAAAAAAATATATGAATATGCATGTCACGAAGGAAATTATTCAATGGCTAATATATTAGCTGGAGCAAGAGCTCAGGAGAGCAATTAATTATGAAAATCATAAAATTAAATCTTATTTTACTTTTAAGCTTCTTTAGTTATACGGTCTACGGTCATCATGCCTTTACTGCTGAATTTGATGCCAATGCTCCGATTAATATAACTGGAAAAGTTATAAAGGTAGAATGGATCAATCCTCATGCATGGGTGCACGTTGAAGTTGAAGAGGATTCTAAACTTATTGTTTGGATGGTAGAAGGAGGTACACCAAATACCCTGATCAGGAATGGACTTACTAAAAATTCTATTAAACCTGGGACCGTTATTAATGTTAGAGGTTACCAGAGTAAAGGTAAGCTGTGCTTACCTAGATGTATTGCCAACGGAAGAGATATAACTTTTCCTGATGGGAGCAAAGTATTTATGGGATCTTCGGGTACTGGCGCTCCTAAGGACGGAGCTGACCCAAGAGAAAGGTGAGATATTTATTATTATTGCCTCTCTTAATTTCTTTTATTGTAGTGGCTGAAAATGAGCATAGTGATATGCACGATCTAATGGCTCATATGCTTACACCAGCCTCAGAGGCTATCTGGGAATCATCTGGTTATGTTATAACTGAACAAGGAGAATTTAGTCTAGAGCCAGCTAATGATGAAGAATGGGAAAAGGTTTTATACGGTGCAAAGGTTATTTCTGAGAGTGCTTATTTGCTTA
>Ga0208639_1000378_pt1 | contig 34733 bp, 36 predicted proteins | sample ETNtaG_33_FD_185772 | JGI IMG/M metagenome (GOLD analysis project Ga0208639, IMG submission 185772) | Marine microbial and viral communities from oxygen minimum zone, Eastern Pacific Ocean - ETNP201310SV76 (SPAdes) (version 2) | ecosystem: Environmental > Aquatic > Marine > Oceanic ...
TGTTACCGCAATTGTTATTTTATCTAGCGGAGCCTGGATTCAGAAATACGAAAATACTTTTGAGAGATCTTCTATGGCAATTTTTGCAGGTGAATACAGTGAATCAAATTCAAAAGATGTTGAAGAGCTTAGTAAATATATTCTCGATGCCAGAAAATTCACTAGCAATACAACGGCAGTAAAGAATTTTTCTGGAAATTTAACTATTGTAGAAGGTGACCTTCAACAGGATGGAATAACAATTTTCCATAATAACTCTATTGCCGAAGATGTTTCTTTCTACAAGAATGGAAGTTTTTTTGATGGACCTCTGGAAGTACTCAATGGAGAGATAACAGATTCATCGATAATGGTAAAAGGAAAATCCTTAATCCATTCAGCTGAACTTACATCAAAAGCCTTTGGTTCTGGTGTGCTTGGAAAATATGGCGAATACATTGTCGCAATTGGGTTGCTATTATTTGCTTTTTCTACAGCAATAGCCTGGTCTTATTATGGAGATAGATCGACGGCTTATATATTTGGTGAAAATGCTGTTCCTTGGTATCGAATGATTTATGTTATTTGTTTTATTGCAGCGGCTATTATAGATACAACAGTTGTATGGAATATTGCTTATGTCGTAGTAGCCTTGGTAACAATTCCAAATTTATTTGCTCTATTTATTCTTAGAAAAGAAATGAAAGAGCAGGTAACAACCTATGTTATTGAGAAATAAATTAGTTAGATCTATTTTTTAATTCTTCAACAACATCTGAGTGGTTAAGGTTTAATTTCCTTAGCATAACCAATAAGTGATATAGCAGATCAGCTGATTCAGCAATCACTCTGCCATCATTGGTTACAGCTGAGATGGAAACTTCTCCAGCTTCTTCTGTGAGCTTTTTTGCAATTTCTTTAATTCCATCTTTGTAAAGTTGATATGTATAGGACGACAGATTTGCTTCATCAAATCTTGAATCTATTATTTGCTCTAGTTGATCGATAAAATTTGTTGATGATGGAGCGCCAATAAAGCATGAATTGTTATTTAAATGACATGTAGGGCCATTATTTTTAGCTAGAATTAATAATGTATCTTTATCACAATCATGAATTATTTTGTGGATTGTTAATTTATTTCCAGATGTTTCTCCTTTAGTCCAAAGCCTTTGTTTGGTTCGACTATAAAAGGTAGCAAATCCAGATGATTGAGAAATTTTTAATGCTTCTTCATTCATATATCCCAACATTAATACTTCCAACGTTTCATGGTCTTGAATAATAGCTGGCATTAATCCATTCACTTTATTCCAGTCTAGATTTATCATTTTCATATCCTTATATTAATACTATTAGCTTTTAAAGATTCCTTAATCTCTTTTATAGAATATTCATTTCTATGAAAAATACTTGCTGCTAAGGCTCCATCAACATTTGTTTTCTTAAATACATTTACAAAATCTCTTGGTCCCCCTGCACCACCGGAGGCAATCATCGGTATAGAACAGATATCTTCCAGTGAGTTCAATAACTCAATACTGTAGCCACTTTTTACCCCATCATTACCCATCGCATTAACCACAACTTCTCCAGCACCAAGCTCTTGCACTTGAATCAACCAATCTTTAGCTTTTAAATTGGTTGAGTGTGATGTTTTTTCACTTCCAGTCTTTGCGAAAATAAAAGCTTGATCACTAATATATTTAACGTCCATGCCAATAACCACACATTGTGAACCAAATTCACTGCTCAAATCATAGATCAAATCTGGATTTTCTATGGCAGGTGTATTTATCGATATTTTGTCTGCACCAAGATTTAATATTTGTCTGGCATCCTCTACTGATTTAATGCCTCCCGCAACACAGAAGGGGATGTTAACAACATCAGCTATTTTTGAAACCCAATTTTTCTCTAGAATTGAATATTTGGTGCTGGCTGATATATCATAAAACACTAGTTCATCAGCTCCATCATTTGAGTATTTTTCTGCTAAATCTAATATCGATCCAACAACTTCATGGTTTTTAAATTGAATGCCTTTAACGACCTTTCCGTCCTTAACATCCAGACACGGAATTATTCTTTTAGTAATCATTACTTAAATCCACTAAAGAAATATTTTTTTCATATATAGCTTTGCCAACTACTGCTTCCTTTAAATTTAGGACTTTTAATTTATTCAAATCCTCTAAGGATCTAATGCCACCCGAAGCAATTAAATTTAATGCTGGAAATAATTCTAATATTTCTTTGTAAACATCAAAATTAGGCCCCTCCATAGCTCCATCCAAAGAAATATCGGTTGCTAAAATATTTTTAAAAAATAAATGATTGTTAAGGAAATCATGAAGTGAAGTGTTGCTATTATCCTGCCAGCCATGCGTGAAGATTGTAGGAATTTGATTCTGAATTTTAAAATCTAGAGCCAAAACTATTTGTTTTGATTCAAAGTTTTTCTCTAGATCTGTTAAAAAATCTCCATTAAATATAGCTGTTCCCACAATAACCCTAGCTACACCCATATTTAGCATATTTTCAATTTTTTCAATACTTCTAATACCGCCTCCAACTTGAATAGATATATCAGAAATTTTTAAGATTTCCTTAATAATTTCTTGATTAAGTTGTTTGCCTGTCTCTGCGCCATCAAGATCTACAATATGAAGAAAATTAAGTTTTTTTAACTTAAAAATAATAGCCTGTTCAATTGGATCAGAGTTGTATTCTGTAACTTGATTAAAATCACCATTAAGCAACCGAACACATCGCCCATTTTTTAAGTCAATAGCAGGAAATATTTTCATTTAATGCTTAAAAAATAATCTAAGAACTCTATACCTGCAGACGAAGATTTTTCTGGATGAAACTGGCATCCAATGAAGTTATCTTTTTGTACTGCAGCTGCAAAAGGGTGGCCATACTCTGCAGATGCAAGTGTATTTTCATAAATTTGTGAATAGTAGCTATTTGCAAAATAATAATAATTATCAAGTTTCTTAGTATTTTCTTGTAAAAAAGATACTTTATTCCAACCCATTTGAGGAATTTTAAGATTTAGTATTGAATCAAATTTTTTAATATCACCAGATATTATTTCCATGCACTTGGTATCATGTTCCTCTGAACGATCAAAAAGAACATGCATACCAATACATATTCCAAGAACAGGTTTTGTAAGGTTTTTTATTACTTCTATAAGTTCATTAGATTCAAGACTATTCATCACGCTCTTTGCAGAGCCAACACCAGGAAGAATAACAAATGAGGCTTTAGAGATATCAGATTTATTTCTAGTAATAATGGCTTTTTTGTCTCTAAGCTCTATTGCTCTTTGCACCGATCGTAGATTTGCTCCTCCACAATCAACAATTGCTACTGTCACAATAAACCTTTGGTTGATGATGACCTAGATGACTCAATTACAACTGCTTTTTTTAAACACCTGGCAAAGGTTTTAAATGTAGCCTCTAGTAAATGATGAGAATTTTTTCCAGTTGTATTAATATGACAGGTCATGGCAGCAGAATTTATCAAGGAGACAAAAAAGTGCTCAAACATTTCAGTTGGAAAATCACCAACATAATCTCTTAGTTGTGAGCATTTAAATTTAAGAAATCTTCGTGAGCTTAAATCTACGCTTATGCTACTTTTAACCTCATCCATCACCAAGGTTTCACTTGATGCATATCTTGATATGCCAACCCTATCACCTAAGGAGGTGTTAATTGCTGTACCTAGTGCAATAGCTATATCCTCAATTGTATGGTGCTCATCTATCTCAAGATCACCCAAGCAAGTTAAATATAAATCAAAAGATCCATGCTTAGAAAACTGTTCCAAAAGATGATCTAAGTATTTAAGACCTGTATTAATATTATAATTTCCAGTTCCATCAATATTTAAATTAAGATAGATGCTTGTTTCATTCGTTTTTCTAATTTCTGCATAACTTCTTGATGAGGCTTTTTGGTTAGCATTAGATTGTCTAATTTTTACAGCTTGTTCATGGGCATCTAATGATTCTGCTTGAGCCATTGTAATTACAGTATTCTTTAAGTTTTCAAATCCTTCTGCTGATGCTGTTTGTACATTAATTTGTTTCCCAAAATCTTTAACACCTAAACCTGAGTGAACTTTCGCCTGACCATTTGTTGGTAAAACATGATTAGTGCCTGAAGAATAGTCTCCAAATGATTCAGGGCTTAATGCACCACAAAAAATTGACCCTGCGTTATTCACTTCTACAAGATATTTAGAGTAATCTTCATCCAATAAAATTAAATGCTCTGGCGCGCAATCATTGATTAAAACCAAGGTATCTTTAAAAGATTTAGCTTTAATTAATAACAAATTTTCTATGCTTTGACTTAGAACAGATTGTCTTGAAAGTTGCTGTATTTGCTCTTTGACAGATGTTTTTATCTTCTTAAGAATTTTTAAATTACTTGAAATAATGAACGCCCTTGAATCTGGATCATGCTCTAATTGTGATAATGCATCAGCTGCGGCAATAGAGGCCTTCTCAATATCATTTGAAACTATCATGACTTCACTTGGGCCAGCAGGAAGGTCGATAGCAACATCACTTGAGCAAAGTTTTTTTGCTGCATTGACATATACGTTTCCAGGACCAAATATTTTATTTACTTTGGGAACAATTGTTGTCCCATATGCCATTGCAATAATTGCTTGAGCTCCTCCAACTTTATATATTTCTTTTACACCATATACCTTTGCTATCCATAATATTTCAGGTGATATTTGGCCAGATTTATTAGGAGGGGTGCAAACAATAATGTTTTTACAACCAGCTACCTGAGCTGGAATGAGCTGCATTAGAAATGAAGAAATTAAAGGAGCGCTTCCGCCTGGAACATAAATTCCAACAGAATCAATAGGCCTAAATTCTTTCCATACCTGTATACCTTTTGTCGTCTCAATAGGGGTGCTTGATAAACCTTTTTTATCATTCTCACAAACAAGTTTAATGTTTGCAGCTGAGTTGAGTATTGATTGTTTTAAATGATCAGAAAGGAATGATTCTGATTTTAAAATTTCAGATTGTTTAACTTTATATGATTTTGGAGACCTTAACTTTAATTCAGTATTAATTTCGGCAAATGCTTTTGTACCTTTATTTAATATAAGGTTTTTATATCTAATAACTTTTTTTAAAGCAGCATCATAGGAGCTATTTGCTGATAACCATTGTATTTTTTTTCTTGATGTTGAGCGATTAATAATATTCATTTAATTTAATATCTTCTCAACAGGCAGAACTAAAATTGAAGATGCACCATTTGATTTTAATTTTTCCATCGTCTCCCAAAAAACAGGTTCTTTACATAAAGCATGTATTGCAACTTTATTATCTTTTTGCAAGGGAATAATTGTTGGTGAATCAGCTCCTGGTAATAAATTACATATTTTATCAACAGCTCCACTATCTACATTCAACATTACGTACTTACTATCAGCTGCATTAATCACACCTTCAAATCTTTTAATCAAATTAATTACATTCGTTTGTTTAACCTTTTTTAATTCAACAGGTGAGATTAGAGCAGCTTGAGACGTCATAAGTGTCTTGAACTCAATTAAGTTATTCGCTTCCAGCGTTACCCCTGATGACACTAAATCACAAATACAATCTGCTATACCTATGTAAGTTGTTAATTCAACAGACCCATTAATTTTTATTACCTCAGCATTAATAGAATTTATTTTTAGATATTCTTTAACTAGTGCTGGATATGAAGTAGCAATACGTTTATTTTTGAGAGACCTCAATTTTGAATTTAACGGCTTTGCAAATGCAAGTTTGCAGTTTGAAAAACCTAAATCAAGTATAGATTTAGCTGTTATTTTCTTATTGGTTGCAGTTTGCTCTGCTAAAACATTTTGACCAACTATACCAAGATCAGCAACTCCTTTGGAAACGAGTGACGGTATATCATCATCTCTAACCAATAATATATCTATATCCATGGTAGAAGAGCGAGCCAAAAGCCTTTCACCTGACGTCGAAAAATTGATCCCAGATTGTGCTAACAAGTTTTTGCTATCCTCATAAAGCCTTCCTTTTCTTTGTATGGCTATAGTGATTTTTGATGACATTGAACTAACTCTCTTTAAGAACTTTCAAGTATCCTTGATTGGATTCTTTATATAAAAATCTTGCCACTCTAGTCACAGTGGCAGTAGATGTATTTAATTTTGATGCTATATCTCTATAAGTTAACCTACCTTGATAAAGTAGCTTAGCTACTTCCCATCTTTCTTCCATTGCTTGAATCTCTGATGGAGTACATAAATCTTTTAAAAAATTGTTTATATCCCTGTCTGAATTTATATTTTTTAGTGCTGTTGATAATTTCATTCGGTGATTCTATATGTTTTAACATGTTAAAACAATAGAACAAATGAATTAATATAAAATTTTGCAAACTAGGTTAAAATTGTTAATAAAAGGAGATCAATATGACCATTTCAATCAATGATAAATTTCCCACTCAAGAAATTAGAGTGTTAGTTGATGGGGAGATTAAAAATATCAGTTCAGATGAATATTTTTCAGGAAAGAAAATTGTTTTAGTTGGAGTTCCTGGAGCATTTACCCCAACATGCCATTTAACTCATTTACCAGGATACATAGAAAATATTCAAAATTTTAAAGACAAAAACTATTCAGTTGTATTTATAGCTGTTAATGACCCTTTTGTAATGCAATCTTGGTCTGAGGCTTCTAATGCCGGTGATATTGATATGTTAGCTGATGGTAATTGTGATTTAACCAATGAGCTGGGTTTAACTATGGACGGTTCTGGTTTTGGATTAGGAAATAGATGTAAGAGATTCGCCATGATAGTAGATGATGGCATTGTTCAATCTATTGACATTGAAGAGCCTGGAGCTATGGACGTCTCATCTGGTGAATCACAACTTGCCAAGATTTAAAAAGAAATATTTATTTATTGGTCTTGGTACCATGGGTTATCCCATGGCGGGCCATCTTTCAAAAAATGAAAATTTGGATCTGTTTGTATACAACAGGTCTCCAGGTCCATTGGGTAATTGGTTAAAGAAATATAAAGGCACTGAATTTATTTTAAATAATTCAGCGGATATAGAGTTTGATGGTTTTATTGTTTGTTTAAAGGATGATGCAGCCATAATTGATGTCCTGGTCAATAAAATGTTAGTTTCAAAACTAAAAAATAAAGCTTTCATTATTGATCATTCAACTACATCACTTGAGCTAATTAGAGCTATTAATTCTGTTAAAGAAATGGCCGATAAAAGTATATCGTTTTATGATGCTCCCATTAGCGGTGGGGAGGCAGGAGCTATAAACGGAACTCTATCTGTTATGTTTGGCGGGCCAACAGTAAAAATCACAAGTATAAAAAAATTAATAAGCTCTTACTCATCATCAATTGTTCATATTGGTCCTAGCGGCCATGGTCAGTTAACAAAAATGGTAAATCAGTTATGCATTGCTGGACTCATTCAAGGCTTGTCTGAAGGTATCGCTTTAGGTAAATCTTCTAATCTAGATATGAATAAAGTTCTTGAAGCTATTTCTGGTGGTGCTGCCCAATCATGGCAAATGGATAATCGTTTTAAAACAATGGTTGATGGGAAGTTTAATTTTGGATTTGCAGTAGATTTAATGATCAAAGATTTAAATATTGCACTCACAAAAGCGAGATTAGAAAATTTAGATCTTAGAACAAGTAATTCAGTGATTAAAAATTATAAGAAATTATCTAAAATAGGTTTAGGCAATTTAGATACTTCAAGCTTAATAAAGTTACTTGAAAAATAAAAAAACTCCATAAGCATTAAAATACTTGAGTTTAAATTGGTTCAAAAAAATAACTAATGTAAGAATTGCCTTCACGATCTTTTCTACCCAAAGCGTCTTTAAAGACCAACTTTAACTTCATATCAAAAGATAAATTTTCCGGAATTGGTTCAATATTAATTAAATTGCCTTTTACAGTACCGCCTCCATCCATATCTACAATTGCTGAAATATAAGGAACATCAACTCCAGGGAATGATCTATGAACAATTGAATAAGAATATAGGGTGCCAGTATTAGATAATTTTGTGTGATTTAGTTGATTCCTTGAAAAACATGAAGGGCATGTTGATCTTTGATCTAAAAATATTGCTTCACATATGTCGCACTTTAATCCTGATAAGTAGAAATTATCATCATCATCTTTTTTTATAAATGGTGCAGCTGTAAATAAGTCTATATTCTGATTGGACATATTTGTATTTATGATTAAAAATTAATTAATGGTTAATTTTATATTAACTAAAGAAATAGGGTGCATCAAATGAAAGCTTATGTTCTAGGTTTGTTATATATGGATAATTGGGAATGGTACGAAAAGTATTATCCTGCTACAGCTAAATTAATTTCTGATCATGGTGGAAAATATTTAGCGTCTGGTGTTAAGCCTGATATGAGAGAAGGCAAAGAACAGCCCTCTGCTTATGTTCTTTTAGAATTTCCAGATATAACATCTGCGCAAAATTGGTACGATGATCCAAAATATAAACCATTAATAGATTTAAGAAACTCAGGCGGTAGATCGGAAATATATATAATTCCAGGAGACGAATAGAATTTATGGCTAAACCGAATAAAAATTTATCTGAGTGGATAGATCAATTAGATGATTCAGAATTAATATCCATTAGCTTAGGTGAATTGATTAAATCTACTGCAAAAAAATTTCCTGATACTGAAGCATTGGTCTATTCAAATCAGCCAGACGTTGATGAGATTAGGTGGACTTATAAAGATCTAGATGAAATGTCTACTAATCTTGCTAAAGCATTTATTGATGTTGGTTTTAATCCAGGAGATACAGTTGGAGTTTGGGGGCCAAATCATCCTGAATGGATTCTTACTGAATATGCATTAGCCAAAGCTGGCTTAAAAATTGTTACTTTAAATCCTTTGTACAAAAAACAAGAATTAATCTTTGCCTTAAATACAGTATCAGCTACAGGATTAATTCATGCAGATGTTATAGGAGGTGTTTTCAGCATAGATGTTATTGATACTATAAAAAATGAAATTCCCTCTTTAATCCATATTTATACATTTGATAACGGATTAAAAGACCTTATCGATATAGGCAAAACAAGTAACAGCAAACTTCCTATCGTTAATCCTGATGATATTTTTATGATTCAATATACTTCTGGTACTACTGGGGTACCTAAGGCCGCTCAAATGACTCATAAATCTTTAATTACATCATCAAAAAATAGTCATGTTCGTTGGCAAATTAGTGCCAATCAGAGAGTGTGCCATGGGTTTCCATTATTTCACATTGGTGGTTCTGCTTGTATGACATTAGGCGCGGCTGCAACCGGAGCTGTTTCATTGCCTTTGTATATTTTTAAACCTGATGTAACTTTAAATATTCTTCAAAATGAGAAATGTTCTGTATTCATAGGCGCTCCAGTTTTATTAACAGCGATGCTAGAGGTACCAAATTTTCAAGAATATGATTTAAGCTCATTGAAATGTTTGATAGTTGGCGGCTCAAACCCCCCACTAGAACTATTAAAGAAATTTTCTGATAAATTTAATGCAGATGTAATAAATGGCTATGGTATGACTGAAACCTGCGGATTGACCTCTACCGCATTACCAAATGATCCACCTGAATTAAAAGCTATTGCTGGACTGGCATTACCAGGCGTTTCGTTGAAAGTTGTAAATAAAAATAATGAAGTTGTTGAAAATGATGTCCCTGGTGAATTGCTTTATAAGGGTCCAGGTCTTATGCAAGGATATGGAAATTTACTTGATGGAAGTTCAGGAATAAACTCAGATGGCTGGTTTCCCACTGGTGATTTAGCCACTATGAACGAAGATGGGTATATTAATATAGTTGGAAGAGCAAAAGAGATGATTATTAGAGGTGGTGAAAACCTTTATCCAATAGAAATTGAAAATTATTTACTCGAACATTCAGGTGTTTTAGAGGTTGCAGTCTTTGGTCTGCCTGATAAAAAATATGATGAAGAATGTTGTGCAGTTGTGAGAGTAGATCAAGATATATTGACTGATCCAGACGAGTTAAGAGATTGGTGTAAAGATAGAATTTCTAGATGGAAGATTCCAAGATATATTTTCTTTGTTAAATCTTTTCCCATTACACCATCAGGAAAAATCCAAAAATATAAATTACAGGAGAAATACATTGCAGAGTTAAACTTAAATTAGTATTTTTTAACAAGCTGTTTATAATAATTTTTATGGACTATTCAAAATATAAAGAACTTAAAGTAACTCAAAAAGATAGAATCTTAACCATTACTATTAATCGCCCTGATGATATGAATGCTGTTAATGAGCAACTTCATGCAGATTTTTCTACTATTTTTTTAGATGCTGAATTTGATGATGAAGTTGATATAGTAATTTTAACCGGAGCAGGTAAGTCCTTTTGTGCAGGCGGAGACTTAAAATGGCTATTAGGAATACATGGTGACCCTGTTGCAACTGCTTATCATATAAATCACGATAGAAAGATTCAAAATGCAATGTTAGATATGGAAAAGCCGATCATTGCCAAAGTCAATGGGCCAGCTGTTGGTTTGGGTTGTTCTTTGGCACTTTTTTGTGATTTTGTTTATGCAACCCCTAGATCAAAATTTGCAGATCCTCATGTTTCTGTTGGACTAGTTGCTGGCGATGGTGGTTGTGTTATTTGGCCACAACTTATAGGTTTCGCACGAGCTAAGAAATATCTTCTAACAGGTGAAATGATCAAAGCAGATGATGCTCTTAATATGGGCTTGATCGCAGAAGTATTTGAAGAAGATAAAATTGACCAAGAGGTCCAAGCTTTGGCTGAAAAACTACGTGATGGAGCTAAATATTCTATTCGCTGGACCAAAACCTCAATAAATGCAGGTTTGAAAGTTATGGCTAATTCTATAATTGACCGAGCAGCAGCTTTTGAAAATGTTACTCAGTTAATGGAAGATCATAAAATTGCTCTTGAAGCTTTTGCAAAAAAAGAAACTCCTAAATTTAAACAAAAGTAGTTAAGGAGAATTCTTGAAAAAATTTCTAATTATTACCGGTGGCAGTAGCGGAATAGGCTTTGCCGCTGCAAAACTTTTTCAAGACAATGGATTTAATATTATTAATCTTTCAAGATCAAAAATTAATCTTGATGATGCTGTTCATATTGAGGTTGATTTATCTAGATCTAATTGGCAAGAATCTTTAGAATCAATATTTCAAGAAACATTATCCTCCGCTGATCAAATTTGCTTGGTTCACAATGCTAGTAAAATGCAAAGTGATAATGTTGAATCGACTGATCCAGATAGTTTGAGAGAGGTTTTAGAGGTAAATTTAGTAGGACCCTCTATCCTGAATAAGATCACTATTCCTTATATGAAAAAGGGTTCGTCTATCTTGTATGTTGGCTCAACTCTTTCAGAAAAAGCTGTTCCTCAAATGTCATCTTATGTTATGACTAAACACGGAATGATAGGTTTAATGAGAAGCACATGCCAAGATTTATTTGGAAGATTTATTCATACTGCTTGTATATGCCCAGGCGCAACAGAAACTGAAATGTTGGTTGAATATGTTCAAGGCAATCAAGAAGCTTTAAAAATAATGGCTTCAACATTAAGTGAAAATAGATTAATTTCATCAGAAGAAATAGCTTCAACTATATTCTTTTGTGCAAATAATTCTGTTATCAATGGTTCAGTAATACATGCAAATCTAGGCATTCAAGAATTATGAATGCATTTCAAGATCCTGAGCATGTATCAATGTTAAGAAATACTCTTAGGCAATTTATTGATAAAGAAATGCCTAGAGAAAAAGTGAATCAATGGGACAAAGATGATCATTTTCCAAGAGATGTTTTCGATAAATTATGTAAATTAGGGGTAACCTCTCTAACTGTTCCTGTTGAGTACGGTGGCTCTGGAAGAGATATGATGGCAACTATTGCAACTATAGAGGAGCTTTGCACCAGGAGCCTTGGTATAGCGTCTGGCTATATTTTTTGTGCATGTTATGCAGGCCTAAATTTATCTGAAGTTGCAAGCGAGGAACAAAAGAAAAAATTTCTTCCTGAAGTTGCGAATGGAAATCTTTTATTTTCATATGGAATAAGTGAACCAGACGTTGGAGCAGATGTTGCTAGTGTTAAAACCAAAGCTATACGTGAAGGTGATGAGCTAATAATTAATGGCACCAAACGTTGGTGCTCTGGACCCAATGTCACTGATTATATTTATACAATTGTCAGATCAGGTCCTGAGGAAGATCGATATAGAAATTTATCTTTAGTTCTAATACCACCAACAGCAGATGGAATAATAATAGAACCACAGCAAACTCTTGGTCAAAAAGGCGTAGGAGGGACATGTGATGTAACTTTTAACGATGTAAGAATTCCTTTTGAGAATGTAATTGGCGGTGAAGATGGTTGGAATGATGGTTGGAGTAAAATTGTAAGTACTGGCTTGGATGTTGAAAAAATTGAGGTCTCAGCCATGGCTTTAGGTATAGCAAGAGCCGCAGTTGATGATGCTTGGCAATATTCACAAGAAAGAATTCAATTTGGTAAACCTATTTGTCACAATCAATCCATAAGGCATATGCTTGCTGAGGTTAAAACTAAGCTAGAAGCTTGTAGATTAATGACTTATCAAGGAGCATGGTTAGCAGATCAGAATGTAATAGCAACTGTAGAAATGTCTATGTCAAAATTATTTGTTACTGAAACTGCTCTAGATATAGTTTTAACATGTCAGAGAATTTTAGGGGCTTATGGGTATGTCAGGGATTTTGATATGGAAAGATATGTTCGTGACATGCTAGCTATGCCTATATTAGGTGGGTCCTCTGCAATCCAAAAAAATAATATTGCCAATAGGTTAAATTTACCTAAATAGTTATCTATGCTGAAAGATAAAACAGCAATTGTAGGGATAGGCCAAACAGAATTTTCAAAATCAATTGATTCAACTGAGCTCAACCTAGCATGCAAAGCTATAAAAAATGCTTTAGATGACGCTGGTATTAGTCCTGACCAAGTTGATGCATTAGGCAGCTTTACTTATGAAGAAACCCCTGAATTTGAAATTGCTAGAAATTTAGGTTTTGGTAATTTAACTTATTGGAGTCAAGCACCATATGGAGGAGGGGCAAGTTGTGCAGCAATTGGGCAAGTTGCTATGGCTATTGCATCAGGAATAGCAAATGTAGGAGTTGTATGGAGATCCCGCAAAAGGGGAGATCCAAGCTCTAGGATGTGGTCTCATACTGATGAAAGAATTTTTGATCATTGGAAATGGTCTAGACCATCGGGTTTAGTTAGACCTGTTGATGAATCTTCCATGCTTATTCGTCGTTATATGCATCAGTATGATTATTCTAGAGAGAGCCTAGGAGCTGTTGCTATCTCTTTAAGAAAATATGCTAATTCAAACGATGAGGCACTTATGCAACATAAATCCTTAAATTTAGACGATTACATGGAAGCACGTATGATTTCTGATCCCTTGTGTTTATTTGATAATTGTTTAGAAAGTGATGGCGCTATTGCAATTATTATTACTAATATGGATATAGCAAAAAAACTAGAGAACAAACCAGCAATTATTCATGCATATTCACAGGGAATGAACAAAGAACATCAATTAATGACCCATTATCATGGAGCTGATCCTCTCGAAAGCTCTTCTTATGTAACAGCTTCAAATTTATGGAATTTATCTGATCATTCGCCGAAGGAAATTGATGTTGCACAAATATATGATGCATTTTCCCCAATGATTCCATTTTCACTTGAGGCTTATAATTTTTGTTCAAAGGGAGAGGCTTTAAAATTAATTAATGAAGGGCTGATTAATATTGATGGCGAACTTCCAGTTAATACATCTGGAGGGAGCCTTTCTGAGGTCTATTTACATGGAATGAATTTGGTTACAGAAGCAGTTAGACAAATTCGTGGCTCAGCAACCTCGCAGGTAAATAATGCAAAATTAGCACTTGTTACAACCTGTGATGCTACACCTAACGCTGCTATATTATTAAAAGGTGAATAAATGATTGAAACTATACCAATTCCTGGCATTGAAGATTTTGATAAAGTTTATTGGGAAAATTGTTCTAAAAATAAATTAACCATTCAGCATTGTGGTGATTGCAATGAACCTCGATTTCCACCTCGACATATGTGTCCTATCTGCCAATCTATCTCTCATGATTGGAAAGAGGACTCAGGAGATGCGGTGTTATGGTCTTTTGTTATACCCAGACCACCATTGCTACCTGTATTTGAAACACAATCTCCTTATGCAGTAGGTTTAGTAGAGCTTGTAGAATATAAAAATATAAGAATTATTGGTCAAATTCAAACAAATTCAAACTTAGATTCAATTAAGATAGGTGATAAATTAAAAATTGATTTTAAAAAAATTAATAATGAAATATCGTTACCATGTTGGATAAAGCAATAGAATATTGATTTATATCAAATAGATATATAACTTAATTGATATCTTAATTTGTTATGTTACAGAGATAGAGCTTATGAAAATTAATTACAATCCTTATTCTAAAGATTTTTGGGATAATTCTTGGGCTATTTATAAAGATCTAAGAGACAATGATCCAGTGCATTGTATGGAAGATTTTGGTGGCGCTTGGGCATTAAGTAGATTTGAAGATATATGGAATGCCCATTTAGGGTCATATAAAGATTATACGTCTGTTGAGGGAACATCTCCCCCTCCATTACTATTAGGAGATGACTCAGGTCCAGGCCATATCTCCATTCCAACTAATGATGGTGCAGATCATAGAGATTATAGAAATACAATTTCTGATAGATACACTCCATCATCTGTCTCAGAATTAGAAGAAAAAATTCGTCAACTAACTATTAATGAGCTCAATGCAGCATTAAAAATAGGCAGCGTGGATATTCATGAGTTAGCTAGAAAGGTTTCATTGTATACAGTTACTGACATGATCGGATTAGATAGAGAGATAGCTATAAAAGCACGAGAACTAATAGATATTTTTTATGAAAGAGACCCAGATGTAATGGGTGTTACCCCAAGAGGTCAAGAAGCTTTTGGGCAATGTATGGGGTTGATGCTTCAATTAGCTACAGAATGGAGAAAAGATACACCACCTTCACCTACACATATTAACACTTGGATAACAAAACAAGTTAGAGATGATTTATGGATGTCAGACGAGCAAATTATGGGCAATACCAGCATGTTAATTATCACGGGTGCAGATACAGTTCCCTATACATTAGCAAATTTATTTTATCACTTGGATCAAAATCCAGATCAATTAAGTCTCTTAAAAAACGATCTTTCTTTAATCCCATCTGCTTTCGAGGAAAGCGTTAGATTTGATCATCCAACAAATATACTAGGTAGAAAATTAAACAAAGATATGAAATTGCATGGCAAAGATATGAAAAAAGGTGATTCTGTAATTTATTTATATCAATCTGCTGGAAGGGATGAGCGAGAATTTGATAACCCAGATAATTTTGATATAACAAGACCTACCCCAAAAAGAAGCATTAGCTTTGGTCATGGCCCCCATAAATGCTTAGGCCAACATTTAGCAAGGTTAGAAGGTAGGGTCATTTTGGAAGAAATTTTTAAAGCCATACCAGATTACTCTGTACAAAAAGAAGACATGGTTAGAACATTTGGTGAATTTCTTCAAGGTTACAGAAATATGCCTTTAAAATTTAAACCATCAGCATAAAATCTTTTTCTATTTTTTTATTTATTCTAGATAAGATTTCCAAATATCAGTGCCAATATTCCAAGGCGAATTTTTTTCATTTTCAGTGGAATTAACTCCAGCAACCACTTTTGCAGATGAAAAGGTTTGATCAAAAACTTTAATATCTATATTAATAGTCAATAAAGATAGATCATCATTAATTGGTTTTTCATTTTCTAGATTCCCATGAAATTCTATTAAATTATCTGGGCATATTGGTTTTTTAATACTGAAACTCACTTTTCCGATTCTCGTTGATGGTCCATATATGTCAGTCACATACTTAATTAGCAAACCATTAAGAGTGTAATTATTCATGATTATATTTGGTAGATTTCCTTTGTTAATAGCCCAGTCCTGATTTGAATGTAAAGGAGCCCAATCTCGACTAAAAATTGCGCCAGATTGAATGCTTTTTACTGATGTTAAATGCTTAAAAATAGGTAACAATTTATTAGATTTCATTTTTTATACCCTAAAAAATGAATGTTTTGTTTGCCTGTAAGTTGATTCTTTTGATTATGATATTTAACCTCGATCAGCCAATAGCGACCTTTGCCTAATTTCGTTTTAACTATATCGCTTATACTAATAAGCTTTTGCTCTGAGCTAATTTCATCTCCATCTATAACTGGTTCATAGAATTCAATTTCAACTTCAGTAACTATTCCGAGAGGCAATTCTAATAAATCCTTAATGTGAAAATGGAGTTGCATTGGTTGAATTTTTTTACGATCTGGATGCCATTCAAAATCATGAACCCAAGATGGAAGTAAAGCTGGGTGTGATATGGGGCCGTCTCTATAATTTTTGGATTTTGATTCATCCCAATAGATAGGGTTAGCATCCTCAATTGCAGAACAAAAATTTTGCCATAGACCTTTTTGAACTAAAATAGGGCTGGAATCTTTAAATGATATTTTACCAATTAATTTTGTTATTTCTTTAGGCAATTCAGGTTGCATAATTATTTACAAAGGAAGATTTAATGATTTTTTAGCGATTGTATTTTTTTGGATTTCTGTTGTTCCTGCTCCTATTGTATCTACCAATGTGCTTCGATATGACCATTCCCATTTACCTCTAGCATGTGATTTTTGATACTCTTTTCTAAAAAGACCTTCTCTACCCAATATATCCATTGCCTCATTAGCTAATTTTTGATGTAGTTTTGTACTGAATAGTTTAAAAACAGCTGCTTCTGTTTGAGGTACTTCATCTTGAATGGCAACAGATAGAACTTTTCTTTGGAGAACTTTGGCTTTTTGGACATCTGCATAAAGATATATAATTTTCTTACGTATTTCAGGGATTTTATTCAATGGAGTTCCATCTCTTGATAATTTATTGATAAGTTCAACCAGCTCTTTAAATTTTTGCTCTAAAGGTGCAATGGTATAGAAAGTAAATCTTTCGTAATTTAATGCTTCACAAATATATTTCCAACCGTTATTAACATCTCCAATAACATATTCATCAGCAATGAAAACATCAGTTAAAAAAACACTATTTGTTGCATGCTCTCCAACAGTTTCAATTGGATGTACTTCAATACCTGGATCATCCATTTTGACTAAAAACACGCTTATTCCTTTATGCTTAGGGGCTTCTGGATCAGTTCTTGCGGCCAACCAATACCAATCTGCGACATGAGCAGATGAAGTCCAGATTTTTTGACCATTAATCAACCAGCCACCATCTTTTTTTTCAGCTTTTAGTTTTAAAGAGGCTAAATCTGACCCTGCACTTGGTTCGCTATAGCCCAATGCAAAATCAATTTCACCAGCTAAAATTTGAGGTAAAAATTCATCTTTTATTTTATTAGATCCATGATGAATTATTGTTTGTCCTATTGATCCAACACCTTTACCTGGAGAAGGTGCTCCAACTCTGCATAATTCTTCATTTAAAATATAATCATAAATTCCAGGTTTTTCTTGACCGCCATATTCTTTTGGCCATGACATGCCTAGATATCCTTTTGATGAAAGTATTTTCATAAATTCTCTTCTAGCAGGGCTGTCTATTTTGGTTTGAGCATCTGCTTCTCTGTTTGGAGCAAATACATCGTCTGCATTAGATTTCTTCTTTTCTTCTTTGATGAAGTTTTTAACTTCTTCAATAAACAATTCTTCTTCTTTGGTAAAATTAAAATTCATATTTATGGAGCTAAAACTTTATCTCTATTACCTCTTTCGTAATTAACTTTGAGTTTTCTATGAATGATACACCATGAATTATTGATGTTTTTCCACTCATCAATATATTCACCAAACATCTCATAAAATTCTTTTTCATTTGGCTTTTGGCCTATATGATAAACCCTAACATAGCATTGACTTGTTGCTGAATTTTCATTAATTTCTATTTTAAAATTTCCTAATAAATGTTGTGTAAATCCACATCCATTTAAATTTGATTGACACATATTAATAATCTCATCTCTAGATGATGAATTAAATTTAATACCAATTGAATCATCGCCATATTCAGCTGTAGCTTCTTTATGGAAAATATCTTTTAAAGTACTCCATTTCCTAGTATCTAATGAATTTGCATAAGCAATAAGCTTATCTTTAATTTCAGTTACATCATTATCCATATTTCTATTTATTGCCTTACAAATACCCAAAGTTTAATATAAAAGTCTTATTTAGAAATAATAATTAGATATAAGTGGAACTTCAATTTTCAGAAGAGCAAATATTGCTTAGAAATACTATTGAAAAAATATGTATTGATAATTCTGATTTAAAGACTTTAAGAGATATTGAAGATACAAAAAAAGGTTTCTCTGATCAATTCTGGACACAATTAAAAAACCTTGGGTTAACTGGAATTAATATACCTACTAAATTTGGAGGATCAGAAATGGGTTTGCTAGACCAAGTAATTGTTTATGAAGAATTTGGCCGTGCCTTGTCTTTATCACCCCATTTGGTAAGTTCAGTTATATGTGCATCTTTAATAAATAAATTAGGCACAAGCAAACAAAAGAAAGAAATTCTTACAGGGATAGCTTCTGGTGAATTAATAACCTCATTGGCTTGGTTGGAAGAAGGCTCTTCATTCTATAAAGAGGGTATCAACTTAACACTTACTAAAAAAAGCGATAAATATTATGTAACTGGCAAAAAACACATGGTTCCATATGCTTCTCAAGCTAATAAAATTATTATTTTATTTAGAGATAATTCTAATATTGGTGCTGCAATAATTGATACAGATCATCCAGGCTTAACTTTTAATTACCAAGAGAACCATGCTAAAACAAGTTTATATGAGGTAATTTTTAAGAAAGTTGAGATTGATAAAGATAATCTAATGCAAAAATCAAATTTCTGGGAGATTTGGGAAGAAATTGCTTCCCTAAGTCAAATATTGATTGCAGCAGAAGCATCAGGTGGTTCTGAAAGGTCTTTATATATTGGTAGAGACTATTCTCTTGAGAGAGAAGCATTTGGTCAAAAAATTGGTTCTTTTCAATCTATTGCACATTATCTAGCAGATGGATATGTTGAAGTTGAGGCTAATAAATTAATGACATATCAAGCGGCTTGGTCATTTGATGAAAAAAAGGATATTTCATCATTAGCAGCATTATCAAAACTTCAAGCTTGTAGGTCATTCAGAGAAATAGCAGCAACTACTATTCAAATTTATGGTGGCATGGGCTTTACTGTTGAAGCTGATCCACAATTATTTTTTAAAAGAGCCAAACATCTACAAAATTATATGTGGGATGAGCCATATCTTGAAAATCAAATAGAAAATAAATTTTTTAATTCATTGCGAGGGACATTGTGAAGTTTTCAACAATAGATTATCGAGTAAAAGATGGAATAGCATCGATCTTATTAAACAGACCGGATCAATTAAACGCTGTTAATTCAAGAATGTCTAAGGAATTACCAGAAGCATGGAATTGTTTCAATGATGATAATTCAGCTATCGTTGCGATAATCTCAGGTCATGGAAAAAAGTCATTCTGCTCAGGAGCTGATTTAGCTGATTTACCCGATATGGATGGCGATTTAGGAGAAGCTACACTTGAATCTATTAAATGGACTTCATTACAAAATAATATTTGGAAACCGGTAATCTGTGCAGTAAATGGGATGGCATGCGGTGGTGGGTTACACTTTATTGCTGATAGCGATATTGTAATTGCCTCTGATAAAGCAACATTCTTTGATACTCATGTAAAGGTTGGTCTGGTTGCAGGATTAGAACCTGTCAGTCTTAGTAGAAAAATACCCTTGGAAAGAGTTTTAAGAATGTCACTTATGGGTGGGGGCGAAAGAGTCGATGCATTGGAAGCAAAAAACATTGGCTTAATTAGCGAATTAGTAGATGAGGATAATTTAATGGATAGAGCCATTGAAATAGCAAACAAAATTAAAATACATTCTCCTTCAGCATTGGCAAAAACTAAAAAAGCTATATGGGATTCTAAAGAAACTGGACTGACTGAAGCGTTAAGAAATGCTTGGAATCTAATATCAGATCAACATACTCATCCAGACTTTAATGAGGGAACAAATGCATTTATTGAAAAAAGAACCCCAAAATGGGCTCCATACAAAAATGAAGAATAGTTACGAAAATATTCAATTAAGTCTTGAAGAGTCAGTTGCAAAAATTTACTTAGATAGGCCTGACAAACTTAATGCATATACCCCAGATATGGGCGATGAAATCATAGACGCCTTTAGAAAGGCTGATTCTGATGACTCTATTAAAGTGATTGGTTTTTTAGGTAACGGGCAATCATTTTGTGCGGGAGCAGATAGGGAGTTTTTAACTGGGAATAAATTAAGTAAATCTGGGTTAAAAATTGGTGAAGATGAATTTATTAAATCTTTTGTATTGGAGCTATCTAAATCTAGTAAAGTTTTAATTGCCGGCCTTCATGGATCCTGTGTCGGCATAGGAATAACGATGGTTTTACCATTTGATCTAAGAATTGCTGAAATAAACTCAACTATTTCATTTCCATTTATAAAACTTGGTATATTGCCAGGTCTTGCAAGCACATATTATTTGCCTTTATTAGTTGGCAAGAATAAAGCTAAAGAATTAATATTGACTAATGCTAGCTTATCAGCCACTGACGCCAAAGACATTGGATTAGTTAATCAGGTTGTTCCAAACGGCGAACTAGAAGCAAGCCTTTCTAAAATATCTTTATCATTTGATGATATTCAAATAAATGCTTTGATAGCAGCAAAAAAAGCTTTTCAACCTGATTTGGAAGAACAAGTACAAAATGCTATAAATAATGAAAGAAATTTATTAAAAACATTAAAAAATTAATAATTTTTTAGGGGAGACATATCATGGAAATTAAGTCCTTAGGATATATAGGGATTGGATCAAAAGATCCATTGGAGTGGTTAAAATTTGGAACAGAGATATTGGGCATGATGCCTGCACGAGCCGTTCCAGGAGAAAGCTGGGGATTTCCGCAAGATCCAAATTTTAAAATTGCCAGTGGCGGGAAGGGTATTTCTGATGATGGATCAGTTTATTTAAAATTAGATGATTATCAATGGAGACTAGGCATTCATCAAGATGATAAAAATCATGGGATATTGTACATAGGATTTGAAGTTGACAATATTTCAAAACTTGAGGAAGCAAAAAGTCATTTGCTTGATAATAAGATTGATGTTCTAGATGGTTCTATAGAAGATGCAAAGGCAAGAGGTGTTGGAGGATTAATTAAGTTAAGTGACCCATCTGGTAATCCAATCGAAATATATTATGAACCAACTTTGGATTATAAATTTCAATCTCCAGTTCCAAATCAAACTTTTGTAGCCGGACATCTAGGGTTAGGTCATTTAATGATTCTTGCTGCAAATAGAGAGCAAACCTATGATTTCTATACAAAAATACTTGGATTTAAATTAACAGATTATATTAGTTTTGAGGGTGGAGATGGAGCATGGTTTATGAGATGTAACCCAAGACATCATAGTCTGGCTCTGTCTAAATTTGGGGAAGCTAATGGTATGCATCATATTATGTTCCAAGTTGATTCTATTGATAGTGTTGGTAAAGCATTAGATAGAATTAATGCTGCCAATATTCCCATTAGCTCAACCCTGGGTAAGCATATTAATGATTTAACAACAAGTTTATACATTAAGGGCCCCAACGGTTGGGATATTGAAATTGGCGCAGATTCATTGAACATACACGATGATGATAAATGGATACCTAAACAGTTCGTAGAAGGCGATATATGGGGCCATCAAGGAATTATGGACTCTATTGCTGATGTTAGTGCTGAGATAGAAGAAAAGGGAGATGATGGAAAGAATTAACTTTACATCAAAAGCTATTGATATTGGGATTGTTACCTCTAACAAAGAATCAATACTGAATTTTTATGAAAATATATTAGGGTTTACAAATGAAGTTCAGATTCCTTTCCCTGGTTTAGGTACTGTAAATAAAATTTCTTATGGAATTGGCTACATAAAGGTATTAGTTCTTGATGACAAACCATCAAATACTAACCCAATAGGAGATTTTTCCACTTCTAATGGAATTAGATACATAACAATAAATTTAAGTAATTTAGATGAATTAATTACAATTTGTTCTAAAAACAATGTAACAATTATAAACTCCGGAATGACTATCCGGCCGGGTGTTACGGTTGCTTTAATACAAGACCCTGATGGGAATCTTATAGAATTAATGCAAACAACTTAATATCCTTATGCACAACATTAAGGAACTATCTTCTTTAATATACACAGTTATATTAAAAATTTTTATATATATACACAGTTATTATAATTATATATACTGTGCATGCTATGAAGGGGGAATCTAAAAGCTGGAATATATCCAAAGGAATATCTATTTATTTAAGAAAAGATAGTCCTAGATATTATGGTTGTTTAAGGATTAATGGTAAATATTATCGCAAGTCTTTAGATACACAAGATCATGGTGAAGCTATATCAATAGTTCTAGAGTGGAATGAGCAAAAAAATTTTGAAATCTCTGAATCATTAAAAGAAAACAAACAAAATTTAAAAAAACTAAACACTGATTACAAACTAGATGATAAATACTCCCTAGATAAGGGTCGGGTTTTTTTAACTGGAACTCAGGCTTTGGTGAGACTTCCAATAATACAGAGAAAAATTGATCAAGGTAATGGTATTAATACAGCTTGTTATATTTCTGGTTACACTGGTTCACCATTAGGTGGATATGACCACGCCCTAAATCAGGCTTCAGATTTTTTAGATGAAAATGAAATAGTTTTTCAGCCTGGTATAAATGAAGATCTGGCAGCAACAGCTCTCCATGGAAGTCAACAAACCACTTTAGTAGATAAACCTAAATATGATGGGGTTTTTGGAATTTGGTATGGCAAAGGCCCAGGTGTTGATAGATCTGGGGATGCTTTGAAACATGGAAATTATGCTGGAACATCAAAGTATGGAGGTGTCTTAGCATTAGCAGGTGACGACCATGGTGCAAAATCTTCAACTACAGCCCACCAAAGTGATCACGCATTTATACATTTCGGAATGCCTATTCTAAATCCTGCAACAGTTCAAGATTACCTAGATTTCGGCGTTCTTGGATTTGCTATGTCAAGATATTCTGGGTGCTGGGTTGGTTTTAAATGCGTAACAGATACTGTTGAAAGCGCTGCTTCTGTTGATATTAGTTTAGATAGATTCAAACCTGTGATTCCTGAAGAAGATCTAATAAGAGATGAAAATATCCATATTCAATGGGGATTTGCACCTGCTGCATCTGAACCCAGACTATATAAAACTCGTTTACCAGCTGCTCAAGCTTTTGCTAGAGCTAATTCCATAGATAAAGTTATTTTTAAAGATAGAAAAAAGTTGGCAATTATAACTAGTGGTAAAGCTTACTTAGATGTAAGGCAGGCTTTAGATGAGTTAGGACTTGATGAAGATAAATGTAAAAAGATAGGTGTTTCTTTATATAAAGTCGGAATGGTTTGGCCTCTTGAAGATAAAAAAATATTAGATTTTGTTGAAGGTCATAAAGAAGTTTTGATAATCGAAGAAAAACGATCAATTATTGAAGATCAATTAATAAAATATCTATATAACAAAAAAAATAGACCTGTCATTGTTGGTAAAAAAGATGAAAATGGACATTACTTAGTACCAAGTGAAGGGGAGCTTTCACCAAGCTTAGTAGCACTGATTATTGCAAAAAGGATTTCAAATCTTTCGTTAAATATTGATTTGTCTCAGCAAATTCTTCAAATAGAAGATTTTATGCAATCCATTAGCCAGTCCCCACCATCAAATCTATTTAGATTGCCAAGTTTTTGTGCTGGCTGTCCTCATAATACATCGACGAAAGTTCCAGAAGATAGTTTTGCATTTGGTGGAATTGGGTGTCATGGAATGGCTACTTTTATGCCTGAAAGACAGACATATAATCTTGGTCAAATGGGTGGAGAGGGGGTTATGTGGACAGGAATTGCCCCTTTTACAGAAACTGATCACATCTTTCAAAACCTTGGTGATGGTACATATTATCACTCAGGGATACTTGCCTTAAGATCTGCTGTAGCATCGGGAGCGAATATTACATATAAGATTTTAGTTAATGATGCGATTGCTATGACAGGTGGTCAGGAAATCACTGGAAAAGTAAGAATTGATGACTTAACTTGGCAAGTGCATGCCGAGGGAGCAAAAAAAGTTGTTGTAGTTACTGATTATCCTGAAAAATATCCCAAAAATGTTTCATTTGCACCTGGTGTTGAGGTTTTCCAGAGAGACAAACTCGATGATATTCAAAAGAACCTAAGACAAATTAAAGGCGTAACAGTTATTTTATATGATCAATATTGCGCAACTGAATTAAGAAGACGAAGAAAACGAGGTTTAGCTGAAGAACCAAATAAAAAGATATTTATCAATCCCTTAATCTGCGAAGGATGTGGTGATTGCGGAGCTGAATCAAATTGCATAGCTATAGAGCCCCTTGAAACTAAATTCGGCAGGAAAAGACAAATTAATCAATCAGCATGCAATAAAGATTTTTCATGTACTAAGGGATATTGTCCTAGTTTTTTAACAATTACAGGTGGTGAACTTAAAAAGAAATCCAATTCATCTGATGGGTATTCTGATAATACAGAAATCAGATTACCTAAACCCATAGTCCCCCAATTGGATCAACCATTTAATATTTTAATAACAGGAATTGGCGGCTCAGGTGTAATTACTCTTGGTGCAATTTTAGGTACAGCTGCGCATCTTGAAGGAAAGGGCTCATCTACCTTAGATGTCGCAGGTCTAGCTCAAAGGAATGGTCCGGTAACAAGTCATCTAAGGGTTGCCAATTCTCCAAGTGACTTACATGCAACAAGAATTGCATCTGGATCAGCCGATTTAATTATCGGCTGCGATATTGTTGTTACTACTGGAATTGAAGCAATGTCAAAGATTAATTCAGATAAGACTAATATGGTTATTAATAATCATGTTGCTCCAACCAGTTCATTCGCTAGCGATCCAAACCTAGACCTTTCATCTGCTCGAATGATTAAAGGCTTAAAAGATGCTGGATCAGAAGATTTAATACACTTTATTAATGCAACTAAACTAGCTACATCTCTTATTGGCAATGCCATTGGCGCAAATTTATTCTTAGTTGGATATGCCATTCAAAAAGGCTTATTTCCCATTTCATTGCAAGCAGTAGAGAGGGCCATAGAACTAAATGGAGTATCTATACAATCAAATAAAGAAAGTATTTATTGGGGAAGATTGGCTGCCATAGATATAAAGAAAGTCGAGCAAGTTGCATATTCTAAAATTGATATCGATCAAGATTCAGAAACCGAAACTTTAGATTCAATAATACAAGAACGATCTATATTTCTTACAAGCTATCAAGATGTTAAATATGCTGAAAAATATAATACTTTTATCAATACTATTAACGAAGTTGATAAGTCTATTCCTAACGCAAGAAATGATCTTTCTATTGCTGTAGCTAGATATTATTTCAAATTAATGTCATATAAGGATGAATATGAAGTTGCAAGATTACATACTGGTAAAGAAATAAAAGAATACTTAACTGATAAATTAGAAGGAAATTATAAAATCGAATATTCACTAGCTCCACCAATTTTTGGAGGTAGAAATAAAAATACAGGAAAATATCCAAAAAGAAAATTACCATCTTTAACGTATCATTTTTTTAATATTTTAAAACACTTTAAATTTCTAAGAGGAACATCTTTTGATATCTTTGGACTTTCCAAACATAGAAAAATTGAAAGAGAATTAATTTATGAATATGAACAAATGATTTTAAATATTTTAGATAAAACCACTAAAGATAATTATGATATTGCAATTAAAATTGCTTCTTACCCAGAAGAAATCAAAGGGTATGATGTTGTAAAGGATAAAAATATAGAAAAGGCAAAGATATTGAAAGATAAATACATGAATGAATTTAATGGAAATACTATTAATATAGTAAATAAATATCCTATCGCTGCAGGTGAATAAATATGACTGAGGATGTATATATTATTGGAATTGATATGATTAAATTTGGAAGATTTCCAAATAAGTCTGTTCCTGAGCTTGCTGCTGAATCTATTTTGCTTGCATTAGATGATGCTAATTTAACCATGGGTGATATGCAGGCCTTTTATTGTGGAAACATAAAAGAAGTTAATAGAATGGTTGGCCAAAAAACATTGCAATTAGTTGGTCAGACAGGAATTCCTATTGTTAACTGTACAAATGCATGTGCAACAGGAGCTACAGCCTTTAGAGAAGGCTGGATGTCTATAAAAGCAGGCCTATATGACACAGTATTAGTATCTGGAGTTGAAAAAATGGGGACAGGATTATTAGGTGGTGAGTCACTTGATGAAGGAATTCCATTAGAAGGCCTTCTTGGATCTTTAACAATGCCAGCTATTTTTGCAGAGGCGGGGATGGAACATTCAAGATTATATGGAACTACTTTTGAACAATTTGCAAAAATATCAGTTAAAAATCATCATCATTCAACAATGAATCCCAAATCAAGATATCAAATCGAAACCCCTTTAGATGAGGTTATGAATTCTGAGATGATTGCTTATCCAAATACTAAATTAATGTGTTCGGCTAATGTAGATGGTTCAGCTGCAGCTATTTTAGTTTCTGAAAAAAAAGCTAAATCACTTGGTTTAAAAAGAGCGATCAAAGTGAAGGCATCAGCATTAACAAGTGACCCATATGAGGAAAGAAACTTAGTTATGCCTAATGTTAATACCTTAACTAGAAATGCTGTTAAAGATGCATACGATATGGCTGGCATAGGTCCCGAAGACCTAGATTTGGTTGAATTGCACGATTGTTTTGCTTCTGCTGAAATGCTTCATTATGGAAATTTAGGTTTATGTAAAGATGAAGATGCTGGCAAATTTGTTGATGAAGGTTATTTTGAAATTGATGGAAAACTTCCAGTTAATTTATCCGGAGGTCTATTAGCAAAAGGTCATCCTACAGGGGCAACAGGAGTTGCTAATCTTTATGAAATTTGCACTCAATTAAGAGGAGAAGCCGGTCAGAGACAGATCAAGAATCCTAAAATTGGACTTGCACATGTTATTGGGCTTGGAAGTGCTTGCGGCATTCATATTTTAGAAAAATCTTCATCCTAGTCATTTGATGTCGAAAAATATTCAATCTATATTTCTTGTAACTATCTTTTTATTTTCATGCTCTAGCTATGAATATGATCTTTTAATTATCAATGGAACAATTGTCGATGGGTCTGGATCATCTTCCTATAAAGCTGATATAGGAATCAATGATGATCGAATCATTAAAATAGGTGATTTATCTCATTCATCAGCAAAACATACAATTGATGCGTTTAATTTAACAATATCTCCTGGATTTATAGATTCTCATACTCATGCTGTAAGAGGCATCTATGATGTACCAACTGCAGAAAGTTCAATCTTACAAGGAGTTACAACACTTACAGAGGGTAATGATGGAACTTCGCCATTTCCCATTGATGAACATTATAAGAAAATTCAGGATACTAAAATAAGCCCAAATTGGTCGGTATTTGTAGGCCAAGGAACCATTCGTGAAAAAGTTATGAACATGGAAAACCGTAACCCTACAAAAGATGAATTATCCTTAATGAAAGATATGGTTGCAGAAGCTATGGAAGATGGCGCTTTAGGCCTATCTACCGGTCTTTTTTATGTACCCGGAAGTTTTTCAACTACCAACGAAGTAATTGAATTATCAAAAGAAGTTTCAAAATATGGCGGTATTTATATTTCTCACATGAGAGAAGAAGCTTCTGAAATAATTAAATCAATTAACGAAACAATTAATATTGGTATTGAGGCAAATATTCCTGTTCAAATAACTCATCATAAGATAATTGGTAAAGATAATTGGGGACTTTCATCTGAAACTTTAAAATTGGTAGATGCAGCCATAGAAGAAGGGATAAAAGTTAGCATTGATCAATATCCATATACAGCTTCACAAACATCTATCAGGGCTTTAATTCCTCAATGGGCTCAAGCGGGCGGTAGAAAAGCATTATTAGAGAGATTAGATGATCCAGCTACAAGACAGCTTCTAATTGACGGAATTATAGAAAGAATTTTATATGATAGAGGTGGCGGGCACCCTAAAAATATTTTTATTTCAAAGAATACTTGGGATACCTCAATGGAAGGTAAAAATCTTGCTGATTTGTGTTTAGAGAAAGGGCTAGAACCAACCCCTCTTAATGCAGCATTAATTGTTTTTGAAATAGTTAAAGGTGGGGGCGCATCAGCTGTATATCATGCAATTAATTCAAATGATGTTGATCTAATAATGCAACATCCAATGACTTCTATAGCTTCTGATGGGCCATTAACTGTATTTAAAATAGGAGCTCCGCATCCTAGAACTTATGGTACTTTTGCACGTGTGTTAGGGCGTTATGTAAGAGAAAGAAATATTTTAAGTTTAGAGGATGCTGTTAGAAAGATGACAAGTTTGCCTGCTTCAATTTTATCAATTAAAGAAAGAGGGTTAATTAAAGAAGGGTATTATGCTGATATTACAATCTTTGATTCAAACAAAATAATTGATAAAGCAACATTTGATGACCCTCATCAATATGCAATAGGTGTTGATTTTGTATTGGTAAATGGAACAATTGTTGTTGAAAAGGGTAATCACAATGGAAATAGACCTGGAAGGATTCTATTTGGCCCAGGATATAGAAAAAATAAATGACCACGGATCTAAGCTTGCATATTAAAAAAAATGAAAATGTAATGATTTACGTTGATGGTGAATTATTTCATAGAAATGATGCCAAGATTTCTGTCTTTGATAGTGGATTCATGATGGGAGATGGTGTGTGGGAAGGTCTTAGACTTGTTAAAAATAATTGGTTATTTTTAAACGAACACCTAGAGAGGTTGTCTGAAGCTGCTAAAGCTATTGACCTAGATATAGGCTTATCAATTAATGAATTAAAGGATGCATTGGAACAAACTAAATCTGCAAACAATATGACTGATAAAGCTCATGCTCGACTTATGGTTACAAGGGGTGTTAAGAGCAAACCTTTTCAGAAGCCTTCTTACTCAATAGATGGTTCAACAGTAGTCATCATTATGGAACATTCTGATGATTCAGTTAAAACTCATCCTATTTCACTTGCTACTGTTCCACAAATTCGAGGGACACCAATGATGCAAGATCCCAAACTTAATAGTCACTCAAAATTAAATTGCATTTTGGCTTGCATACAAGCTGAAAAAGCTGGAGCAGATGAGGCATTAATGTTAGATCCTTTAGGGTTTGTAAATACAACAAACTCATGTAATTTTTTTATAGTTAAAAATGGAGAAGTATGGACAAGTACAGGTGATTACTGCATGAATGGAATCACAAGAAAAAAAATTATTTCTATATGTAAAGAAAATAAGATTCCTATTTTTAAAAAAAACTTCTCTCTTGTTGATGTATATTCTGCCGATGAATCATTTGTAACAGGAACATTAGGTTCAATAACGCCAGTTAAGGAAATTGATGGCAGGAAGATTGAAGATAAAAGCAATCATAAGATTACTGAAAAACTTCAAAGTTTATATCTTCAATTAATAACGAATGGCTGAAAGACTCAATCTCGCCATGTGGTCCGGTCCACGCAATCTTTCAACAGCTCTTATGCGAAGCTTTGGTAATAGAGAAGATGTTATTGAAGTAATTGATGAGCCATTCTATGCATCATATTTAAAAGAATCTAATAAAAAACACCCAATGTATAAGGAAGTCTTAAATAACCAAGAATCGAACTGGAAGATAGTTGTGGATAATTGTTTAAGAAAAGATGGTATGGGCATATGTTATCAAAAACATATGGTTCAACATCTTCTCCCTAGTTTTGAAAAAAAATGGATTCTAAAATGCGTAAATTGTTTCCTAATAAGAGAGCCAAAGGAGGTTATTTCAAGTTTTTTAAAAAAATGGCCTGAGGCTGATTTTGAGGACTTTGGTTTTTTAGATCAAATTAACTTATTTAAATACATCAAGAATGAGTCAGGGATGACCCCAGTAGTTATTGATGCAGCGGACTTACGAGATAGCCCTGAGACTTATTTACCAAGATTGTGCTCTAAACTAAATATACCTTGGGATCCAAAAATGCTCCAATGGGACGCAGGCCTTAAACCATATGATGGAGTTTGGGCCTCCCACTGGTACCCATCAGTGAATACATCGACAGGTTTTGAAATAAACATACAACAAAAAGAATTCTCCGATACAGTATTAAACTTTGCAGCTATGGCTGAAGATTCATATCATGAGTTAGTTGCATATAAGATATAGCAAATGAAACAAAATTATTGGCGCTCTAACTTAAAAATTCTTTCAATCCTTCTCTCTATTTGGTTCATTGTGTCATTTGGATTTGGGATTATTTGGTCAGATTTTCTTGATCAACTTCAAATTGGTGGATTTAAGCTTGGTTTTTGGTTTGCTCAACAAGGCAGCATTTATTTCTTCATATTATTAATTTTTATTTATATATATCTAATGAATAGATTGGATAAAAAATATAAAGATAAATCTGAAGAGAAATTTTAAGGTCTATGGATACCCAGGTACTTACTTATATTTTTGTTGGCCTTTCGTTTGCCTTGTATATTGGTATCGCCATTTGGTCTCGCGCCTCTTCAACAAATGAATTTTATATAGCTGGAAAGGGTGTTCACCCAGTTGCAAATGGGATGGCAACAGCTGCTGACTGGATGTCAGCTGCTTCATTTATTTCAATGGCTGGTCTAATAGCTTTTCTTGGCAAAGATGGTTCAGTGTATTTGATGGGCTGGACGGGTGGATATGTTCTTTTAGCTTTATTGTTGGCTCCATATTTAAGAAAATTTGGTCAATATACAGTTCCTGATTTTATTGGAGCAAGGTACTACTCAAATGCAGCTAGATTGGTTGCTGTGATATGCCTGATATTTGTCTCATTTACTTATGTAGCTGGTCAAATGAGAGGTGTTGGTATTGTATTCTCAAGATTTCTTGAAGTTGATATTAACCTAGGAGTAATTATTGGTATGTGCATAGTATTTTTTTATGCAGTTTTAGGTGGCATGAAAGGTATTACCTATACTCAAGTAGCACAGTATTGTGTATTGATATTTGCTTATTTAGTTCCAGCAATATTTATTTCTATCCTCATGACTGGTAATCCGATTCCTCAATTAGGCTTTGGAGACACGTTGGTTAACAGCGATGTGTATTTATTAGACAAATTAGATAAAGTTACGACTGAGCTTGGATTTAATGCTTACACGGAAAATACTAAATCTACTATTGATATCTTTTGTATTACTGCTGCTTTGATGTTTGGAACAGCTGGTTTACCGCATGTGATTGTTAGATTTTTTACAGTTCCAAAGGTAAGCGATGCTAGAAAATCAGCTGGATATGCTTTGATATTTATTGCTATTTTGTATTCAACTGCACCTGCAGTTTCTGCATTCGCACGAATGAACTTCATTGATTCTGTGCAGGAGGTTCAATACAAAGAAGCGCCAAGCTGGTTTAAAAATTGGGAAAATATTGGATTAATTGCTTGGAAAGATAAAAATAATGATGAACTCATTCAATATTCATCTGGTAATGCATTAGAGGGAGTAAAACCAAATTTTGGCAATGGCAGAGGGTTCTCTGGTGAAAGGCTTGTAAATAACAATCCAGATATCACAAATTCTAATGAGGTTTATATTGATAGGGACATCATGGTTTTAGCTAACCCTGAGATAGCTCAATTACCAGGTTGGGTTGTTGCATTAGTAGCAGCAGGTGCTTTAGCTGCAGCATTATCAACTGCAGCTGGTTTATTGCTAGTTATATCTGCTTCAATCTCACATGATCTATTGAAGAAAACCTTCATGACACAAATAACTGAAAAACAAGAACTCTTCTACGCCCGTTGTTCTGCAGCTGTTGCTATATTTATAGCCGGACTTTTTGGTATATATCCACCTGGATTTGTAGCACAAGTAGTAGCATTTGCATTTGGACTAGCAGCAGCAACAATATTTCCTGCATTGCTGATGGGAATTTTTTATAAAAGACTTAATAAAGAGGGCGCAATAGCAGGTATGCTTTCTGGCTTATTTGTTACATCCACATACATAATTAATTATAAGTTTATAAATGTTCACTTGAGTTCAGCTGATAATTGGTTTTTAGGAATATCCCCTGAAGGATTTGGTTTTATTGGAATGATTATTAATTTTGTTGTTGCCCTCATTGTTTCTTCATTATTTTCTAAACCACCAGAAGATATCTACCGAATGGTTGATAATATAAGGCAACCTTAATTTTAATAAAACTATTGACATTATTTATGCCAATAGTTTATCTTTAAATATATATCTTTTGAGATAAATTAATGAATAAACTATTTTTAATACTATTTTTTGTCATAGTCATATTTGTAGGACTCTTTAATTACTCTAGAAATTCAGATGTAAATTTTAATTATGAAAGGTTTAATTTCGTTGCTCCAGGCATATTAAGAACACCAGAAGAACGTTTTGCAGATATAAAAGATTACCCATTTAAATCTAATTATTTAACCATTGGTGATACTCGGATTCACTATTTGGATGAAGGTCCTAAAAATGGGGAAGTTATATATTTACTGCATGGCGAGCCCGCATGGAGTTATCTATTTAGAAAAATGATTCCCACTCTTACTGAAGCAGGGTACAGGGTTATAGCTCCTGATATGGCTGGGTTTGGTAAATCTGATAAATATATCTCAATTGATGATTATTCACATCAAATGCATGTAGATAAAATGACTCAATTGATTATAGAGCTTGATCTAAAGAATATTACCGCCCATGTTCATGATTGGGGTGGTTTAGTTGGTCTTAGAGTTATAGCAGAGGAACCTGATAGGTTCTCAAGGATTATTGCATCCAATACAAGCTTGATAGCGCCTGGAAGAGGTTTTTTTAAGGATCTAATGTCTTTTATTAGCTATCCGCTTTTTAAGTTAGGCATTTGGTTTCAAGGACCAGCTACATGGGAAGAATTTATAGGCGGAGATGGATTTACAGGCTGGATTAGATATTCAAGATATACAGATAATATTGATGTAGGAGGAATTATGCAGACATTAGGATCTGTATCTGATGCTGAAAGGGCTGCTTATGAGGCGCCATATCCCAATGCAACATATAAAGCTGGCGCTCAAATTTTTCCATATTTAATTCCTAGCGAATTAAGAAAAAATGAAAAAGCATATAGAGAAGTTTTTGAAACATGGAAAAAACCTTTTTTAATTGCGAATAGCGATAATGACCCTGTTACGGGTAACAATCCTAGAATGGTAGAAATGTTAAAAAGAATTCCATCGGCCCAAGAGATTGTGATTAATGGGCCTGGGCATTTTATTCAAGAAGAGGCGGGTCCAGAATATGCGCAACTAATAATTGAATTCATTAATGGTAATCCTAAGGGCTTTTCAAAGGAGCAAAAAGTCATTAATAAAGACGATATTTTATAATGTTTGGTTAATGCTTAAATTGCACACATAACTACAATATTTGTAGATATTATGATAAATTGTCACATTGATCATAAAGAATAGGGATAATAAAATGTATATAAATTTTTTCAATAAAAGCTTTATTAGCTTATTCGTTCTTTCTGTTGTGGCATCTAGCTGCGCTATACCACGGTGGACTTATGACGAAAAAGAATTAGCTGAGCGTCATTTTATAAAAGTTGACCCAACAACATTAAATTGTAAGCAACTTAATGAAACCAGAATTCAGTTATCTACGTTAATTGATGATATTGCAGATAGACTCTTAACTGGTAAAACTAAATCTAATGCAAATATGTTTGCAGGTATAGGCACGCAAAATCCAGAAATTGGAGAAAATTTCTTCGGCTTTAAATCCTCTGAAACACCAAGAGAGTTAAATGAATATAGAGAACTTAAGCTATTTTTAGAAGAAGTAGAAGATCTACAAGTGCTAAAGTGCACTAGAACAAGCTTAGATCAGTAATCTCTTACCAATCTTAATTCATATATAAGATAATTTATAGTATCTGTTAATGGGCTAGGGTGGTATCTAGATATTATATAAATGTTAATCATGATGGTTTTACAATAGACCAAAAAGTTATTTATAAAGACGATATTTTAAAATGAGAATTCTACAATTCATCATTATCTTATCTATTTTGGCTTCTTGTTCCAATAATGATTTTGATATAGTTATTATTAACGGGACTATAGTTGATGGCACAGGTGATGAGCCATATAAAAGTGATATAGGAATTATTAATGATCA
>Ga0208639_1000379_pt1 | contig 34670 bp, 27 predicted proteins | sample ETNtaG_33_FD_185772 | JGI IMG/M metagenome (GOLD analysis project Ga0208639, IMG submission 185772) | Marine microbial and viral communities from oxygen minimum zone, Eastern Pacific Ocean - ETNP201310SV76 (SPAdes) (version 2) | ecosystem: Environmental > Aquatic > Marine > Oceanic ...
AGGGCCTCGATTATATATTCCCATTCTCTTTTTAGCGGTAGTTGTATATTCTCCATCACAATTGATTGTTCATATTCATTAGTTAGCACTTTGATAGAATTGGCATTTTTCATTTCAACAATCATTTTACCATTTGAACCTGAAAAAACAATTTCACGCGTTTCTAAATCACCATTCCACCCCACATCAATAGAGGCTTCTTTGGCACCTGGAAATTCTAGCGAAATTCTAGCGTGTATTGGTTGATTATTATTGTTAAATGATAGATTATCAATCGACGCTCTTACTGGTTCAATCTCATCAAAACAATAGCACGCAGTGTCTATTCCATGTATTGCTAAAGCGTCAAAAACATTAGGATTTTTTGGCGGGGCTCTAGTTGTTATTCTAGAAAAATCAACTCTTTGTAATTCCCCTATTGTTCCTTTTGAAATTAAATCATTTGCTTGATTAATCAAATCATGAAATCTAAGAATGTGGCCAACTAATAGGTTGCCACCTGCTTCTTGAACTCTTGAAATTATCGCAGATGCCTCTAATTGAGTCAATCCAATGGGCTTTTCAATAAATAGCACTTTACAATAATCAATTACCTGTAATGCCAACTCGCAGTGAGTTTCAACAGGTGTAACTATGGCAACAATGTCAAGCTCCACACTCTCAACCATCGTTTGCCAATTTGCGCAAAAAGAATCGATCAAACCCTTCAACTCAATCTCTTTTGAAGGGATTAAATCACAAGCATGTATTTCAGAAATAACACCTATTTTTTTGAGACTGTTTAGAGTATTTAGATGGACTGTGCCCCAGCGGCCACAACCAATTATGCCGACTTTTGCCCCCATGCTGTTACAATCTGCATAGTGTCGGTTTGATAGGGTTGCCCTTTCATCCCTAGTTATGTTTGTCTTAAATAATAAGATATGTTTATCGATAAATCGAGTTTAACCAGCGACCATTTTCATCTTTATAACGCACTTCAAATGATTCTGGGATGTCTTCTTTTTTCCATTGCCAATGGCCCTGTTCATTGAAACCCATTTCAGCATAAACTTCAGGAGTGCAATGAACTCCCAATTCACCGAAATAAAACGCATGTGAAACTCTTGTCGTCAGCCTAAATAATCCTGCTTGATGTAATGCTAGAGAGGTGATAGCGTCTTGACTTGTTGGCGTTTTTCGCCAGGAAATTTTTGGAAATGGATTACTTTTCGCCTCTAATGGCGGAGAGAGTTTATCACCTTGAGGGGCGGTTAGAGGGCGCCGCAATATGCGCTTCATGAATGCCCGTATACGATAATGCGGTCTATTTGCATAGGTTTTTTTCAACAAATATTTCGCTTCATAATCGTATAATGTAGATTTAATAGCGTTCCATACTTGTTTGGTTATACAATAGGTAACGAAATGCCGATTGGTCAACTCCACTTGATTTAAACAAGGCCGCAACTCTTCCTCTCCGCCTTGCTCAACATTCCACACCTGAACCGGGCCAATATCTGAAAACTGTTGAGACCAATTTGATAGATTCAGCAAGGTGGTAAAATATGTTGGATTCAACTCAACATCATTTTCAACCATAACCAGCCTGTCATAGTCCAACTGGTCAAAAATTTCTCGGCGTGCGCCGATTAATTGGCGGCCAACTCCATAATTTACAGGACGAGAGATGATTGAATGGTAAGGAATGCCACTTTCTTCAATTATTGATTGAAGGTGAGATTGTTCGCTACCTTCACCACCATCTAGGTAATGAAAAACATCAAGCGTACCATCTATAATTTCTGGACATTTACCCAATGACGTTAGCATTCTAGCGAAATATTCTGGTCGGCCGAAACCAAAAGTCGCAATAGCCGTTTTCATATCTTACGACATCTAATGGCCGGTATTAAATCAATTGGTACCGCGTATAATTGCATCCACGCCCTATTATTCAAATCTAAGAGTCAAAGCAGAGTTTGATAAGATTAAACCAAAATCGAATTAGATTATACGAGCATTCAAGAATCGAGAGCCATTCGAATATATTATGGGGCTATCGATGAAAGCAACTAACCGTCTTCTTTCAGTTACTTTGCTAGTAACAATTATTGTAGCATTTACGACAAGAGATGCCTTTCAAACAGCATGGACCGCCATAGCCTTGTGCGGACTAATTGGCTTTTCATGGGTCATTTCTACCAAAGAAACTTCTTTCCAGCATCTTGGTTTTAATAACAAAGGAGTGCTCAACGGATTTGCATTTATTGTGGCTGTAATTTCGTTTTCCCAACTCTGCATTTCTCTTTTAGACTCTCCATTTGTCGGCACTTATCTATTATCCATAACTACAATTGGTATTTTTTGGTGGACAATCGACGCATTACAACCTTCAACAGTCTGAAAAATTACAGCAAATATCGTTTTGAGTGCGAAGTGTCAAAGGCCGTATGCCGCAACCATGTTTGATTGTTATGGCTAAGCACGGCGACCACCCCGATTTACCAACACTTGTTGAGGCCCTATTAATGGATGATGTTCACACCGTTTTTCTAAAAGCAGATTGCCCTCCTAGGGTGAAAAGAGGCACTATTGGCGAACTACGGCTAGTAGAAGTCGAAGAACAAAATGATGGTAACTGGGACACACTTCGAATTGAATCTTTACAAGAAGAATTAGTAGAATTAACAGAATCAAATAAACATCGTAGCGATTGCTTTTTGGAAATAAACCGTAAGGGCTGCCAAGTTGTCCAACTTGGTGATTTACGTATTGCTTGTGCATGGCCCCCGTTTGCTGATGCCAGAGAAATTACGATTGTTAGACCGGTAGCAAAATTGCAAATTAGTGATTATGACTTAGATCCAAGATTGATTGAAAGACTTTCCAATCATCATAGAGGGGTTTTCATCTGTGGCAGGCCAGGTTCAGGTAAAACAACATTAGCGCAGGCAATAGCCGAATACCTCGACAATGATTTGGGCACCATGGTCAAAACCATGGAGTCGCCAAGGGATTTACAATTAGCAGATAGAATCACCCAATATGCTCCCTTGGAAGGAGATTTAGAGAAAACTGCCGAGATTATTTTCCTAGTTAGGCCTGATTTCGTTATCTTTGACGAAGTCCGAAGAGCCCGCGATTTTGAAATTTTTGCCGATGTTAGATTGGCCGGTGTCGGGCTACTGGGGGTAACCCACGCCAACTCAGCTCTCGAAGCAATCCAGCGTTTGATTGGAAAGGTAGAACTAGGTTTAGTGAGCCAAGTTCTCGATACAATTTTGCATGTAGAGGCGGGCGTGATTCAACAAGTTCTAGAACTTAAAATGACAGTTAAAGCCCCTACGGGCATGCAAGAAGAACTCGCAAGACCAGTAATTGAAGTCGTGGAATTCCCAAGCGGTAAAATCACCCATGAAATGTTCGCTTTTGGCTCTGAAATCGCGGTGGTCCCCGTTGAAGGAACATCTAGAGGCTTGTCGCCGATAAAATCTTTAGCGAAACAAGCCCTAATACAAAAAATACGAGACTGGATTGGAGTAGAATCCCAAATTCAAATTTTAACCGACACCAGCGCTAATATTTATGTTCCAGACAATATGATATCCACTCTTGTTGGCCGAGGGGGCGAAAATATTCGTCAATTACAAGATGAATTGGGAGGAATCGCCCTTTCGGTAAAATCGCTTGAGGAAATGCCAGAAGGAATGGAAAATCCAAGAAATCCATATTGGAATGACAAGCAGGATAGAAGGAGCAAAGCGGGCCGTGCATGGGAGAATCAGGCACGAGGTTCGAAGAGTAGAGGAAAAAAGGGCAAGAAGGGGCGAAGATAACTGTAAAACCCTTGGTTTTTAGTTTGTGAAAGGCCCTCTATTTTAATAATAAAGACAAATAGCCGAAACCATGAGCACTGAAGATGGGCAGGGCGAAGAAGAGAAAAAGGAAGGCGATGTTTTAGTTGCCTTCTTACTTGAGAACAGAACTTTGATGAACTACGCATCAATTATCATGATTGTTTATGCCGTATGGGCAACAATCGAAGTAATTACGAATGCGTATGGCGCAACATGGTGGCCTCCTGAGACAGGAATACCAGCAGATGAGATATTCAATAATCCGGATAAAACTCAAAATATCAATAATGGATTGATTATTGCATTAGGTGCAATATGTGGCACACTCGGCTTTTTGATTCAATACTTTTACCGCGCAGCACCTTATGTTGATGCTTCAATGACCGCAACAGCGGCACTTATCATCAAACAAGCTACAGGTGGAGCTTCTGTAGGATTAGATGCTGAAGAAGTAATTGCTAAGGCAGAAGTGGCGGCAACAATCGCTGCGGACACGGCAATTAGAGAATCATCTGAAGATACACTTGAACAGGCCAAAGAAACGGCTGAAGCAGCAGCGACTGCCGCAGTTGAAGAGATGATGGCAGCAGTCCAAGAGAAGGTCGATACAGCAACAGCCTCGGCTGAAGCAGCAGGCGTAGCGGCCAAAGAAGCAGCAGATAAAGCCGAAGAATCCACACCATCCACACCATCTACCCCTTCCAAAGAATCTGAAGAAGCAGAAGACAAAGAGCCCATGAAAGGGCCTAAATTTTGAGGTGAAGTAAATGTGGGAACATAAAACAGTATCAAATAAAGAAATGGTAAAAACAAACAGAATGAATCCCAGCGAATCTTATGTTAGATTAATGGATGAAGTCGAAGAAGCAGTATCAGAAGCACAAGTCGACAAATTCTCGCATGAAGCATTCCTAGAATATCTTCCACGAAGAGGCCCTTGGGAAGAACTAACCGAGACCGATATGGCCAAATCAGATCCACGAGGCAGATATATCGGCCCCGCTAAGGCAAAATTACTCAATACAAACCTCTATCTTGGCTCAACATGGATTGAAGCCGAGAGATTCAAGTTTGAGCGTAGAATTTTGACAGTTGCAGATTTCTTGAAACAAAAGACAATCATAAATGCCAACATGTGGACTCCTAAGCAATTATTTACAACCCAATCTTTCTTTTTCTGTTCAACCGGTGATGAAGATAGAATGGGGGGTTCATTTTTAACAGGAGATTTACCTGGTGATAATCACATATTCCTTGGAAAGCAAGATGGAGAATTTGCAGAGTGGGAGACAATTCTTTGGGGATTAGGCCATAGAGGCGTTGTTCCCGATTCTGACCCACTCGACAAGTGTTTTTATCCTTCGTTAATGCATAGAGGCGTTTCATTCAATAACAGACTTGGTTGGATTCGTTATTCCCCTGCAGGATTTGGAAAGGACGCTAATGGCTTCCTTGTCACTAGGCCACATACATGGATTTGGCCAGCAGTTAATGGAAATAGAGATACACCAACAGCATTCAACTTGCTGGTTAATCTACCAGATAGAAGACTTTCATTTGGAGAAGAAGGAATTACTGATGTATATATGACTACAGGAAAAACATCAATGTATTCTCTTATGGGAATGATGAGTTCTTCCACAGTAAGGCAAATGTTTGGTGCAGGTTCAGAAATGGTTCCACTAGAATTCCATTGTATTGAACCAGGACTCGATGAGTGGATTGCTAGAGCGAGTGACGAAGATAAGTATTCACGTTTATTCGAGGTATGTGCTTGTTTAGGTTACATGCTAACAGATCCACAAGTTGGAACATTAGGCGGCTCTTCTAAGAGGAGAAGATTGCTAATGTATCCTACCGACCAAGGCAATCTATTGACCTGTGTCAATGCTAGCCAGGTTGCAGACCACGCATTGAAATCTAATTATGAGGCCACAGTCTTTACTAAACTCGACCAAGCCGACTTCATGAATCGTGTAACTCGCAGATTCAAAGCTTATGCAGACCTTGTTGCTGCAAGCGACATTGCAAAGGGCGCTCGATGGATTAGCCAAGCCGACTTCCACGACGGTGAAAAGAAAGTCACTGGGCCAGCAGTCCATTCGATTATTTCTGTTAGAGGTTATGACATCATAGACATGGAAGAATACATGAATTCTTTCGATGACATTTCTCAAGCACCAGAACGTTTGATGAGGAGAATTGTTCAATCAATTGCTACAAATGCCTTGAAGACAATTTACCCAATGGATGTACTTGGTGAAGGCGCAGGCGCCGCACCATTCTCGCACATATTTGGAGCAAAGGACGACAATCCATTGGTCTATTATACCGACCTTAGATTTTTAGTGCCTACTTCAATTGATAAGTTGCGTACAATGACTGGCGCACGTGGAGCAGATAGAGGTAGAATGAGAGAAGCATACACTGGATTGACAAACGCAGATCCAATGACGAGCCTTTCAGTTCAAGACCTATGTCTTCCATTCCTAGCAGACCTTGGCAAGGATTCATGGCAAACAGGAACCGGCCTCAAGGAAGGAGAAGTAATTATTGAAGTTACAATGGCAGTCAACCCTGCCCGTGTTTGGAAATCACTTCTTGAACCTACAACCAAGGAGATTTTCGACCTTCCAAAGGGACACAAAGGAACTGCTGCAAATCTGTGGGGCGACATTTTCATCAATAATGAAGCACTTCATAGTAAGATGAATAAAGATGGCCTTGCCCATTATCTAAATCTCCTCAAGATGTGTTATCATTGGAGCAATGACGAAGCAAGAAAGATTCACAAACTAAACAAGTAAGTCTTGTGAAAGGTTTCTTCAACAGGCGATTATTAGCCAGCCTCATGGCTCAACCAAACGATGGCTCAGGACGCGCTCCTGTAACCATTGTTAGGTCTACAACATCAGTAACTAGTGGTGCTGAGGTAACACAAAAATTAGTAGGCGCTGCTGTAGCATTTGGCAATTTAATTAGTGGCACTTTTGGCCCTAATGGTTTGGACAAGATGTTATACAAAACAAATGGAGAGGCATCAGTAACTAATGATGGGGCTAAGATAGTTTCAGAGTTGTTAGTTAAGCACCCTGCGGCTAAAGCATTTGTATTATTAGCAGAATCCCAAGAAAATGCCTTTGGCGATGGTGTTACAGGCTGCTTAATTTTCGCTAGTGAATTAATGAGAGAAGCGGGAAGATTACTTGAGAAGGGCCTTCACCCCCTTGTATTGGTCAGTGGATATAGAAATGCCTTGCAATACACTTTGCAACACTTAGAATCATTAGAGATGCAAATTGGTATAGATGATACTGAAAGATTAATTTCGGTAGCCAAAACTTCCATTACCGGAACTTCTGCTGAAACAAATAGCAACGACTTATCTAAAATAATTGTAGCAGCATCAAAACAAATTGCTCAACTCAAAGGAGATAACTACATTGCCAATACCCAAGATATTCGAATGGCAAAATCTGGTATGGGTAGCATTTCTGATACCAGATTAGTGAAAGGAATTGTTTTAGAGAGACGATTAAAATTTGATACCCTGCCGAGAAATTTGCCCGCCGGCAAGGTTGCAGTATTATCTTGCCCAGTTGAATTACAACAAACAACAAGGGACTCTGAAATAGAGATAACCACGCCTGAACAATGGGAGGCATTTATCGAAGCCGAACAAGGAATATTAGACTCAAAATCTGAAAAGATCCTTTCATCAGGAGCAAGAATTCTGTTTTGTGCTGAAAACATAGATGACAGAATAATGCATAAATTGGTGGGCGAGGGAATATTTGTTCTTGATGGACTTGAACGTAATGGTGTTGAAGATTTGGCACTTTCTACTGGCGCTGATATGATTGACCACATCGATGATTTAGGTGAAGAAAACTTGGGTCACTATCAATCCATGTCGGTAAAAAGAGTTGAAGATTCTGGTGAGCCCAGAGATAGAATTACCTTAGAAGTAGGAAATCATTCCAAACTTTCGACAATAGATGTTGGTGGTGGCGATGGTGTTGCAAGCGAGGAGATAATTAGGGGAATGTATGATGCATTACGCTCGGTTTGTGCATCTATTGAATGTGGTTCAGTAATTTGCGGTGGCGGCAATTTACATATGTCCGCTAGTTTACTTGTGAGAGAAAAAGCCGAACTCAATCCAGGTAGAGAAAGACTTGCAATGGAGGCATTTGCTAGGGCTTTAGAATCAATTCCAGCAACATTGGCATCGAATGCAGGACAACATCGCCTAGATGCATTATTATCTCTTCGAGCACTTCATCGTAATAATACATCCAATGGTGGAATTAATAAAAATGGAGAAGCCGAATCTTTAGAAGATGTTCTTGAATGTAGTGACACGATAGCCCATGCTATTGAAGCAGCATGCGAAACAGCGTGTGGTTTGTTAAGAGTCGACCAAGTAATTTCAGCCCGTGGCGATTAAATTCATAATCGCTATGTTCATGAGTATCGAACTAGAGCGACGCATTGGGCATAGTCATGGTAGATTCTAGTAAACCGCGAGCCCTTCTTAGCGTGTATGATAAAACCGGCATTGTCGAATTTGCAACATCTCTTTCAAAACTAGGTTTTGAATTAGTTTCAACAGGAGGTACAGCGAGAGTTTTATCTCAATCTGGATTAGATGTAATAGGAGTTTCAGATGTTACAGGGCATCCTGAGATTTTCGATGGGAGAGTCAAATCCCTTCATCCAGCAATTCATGGACCTCTATTGGCAAGATTAGAAAGCGAGGCGGATAAAAAAGGCCTCGAGCAATTGAATTATCCGCCAATCCAAATAGTTGCTTGTAACTTATACCCGTTTAGTGACGCAGCCCTTCAAGAGCCAAAATTAGAAGATCCTTCCTTACTGGAAATGATAGACATTGGCGGCCCTACTATGGTCAGGGCGTCAGCAAAAAACCATCGCAATGTATTGATAGTTTGTGATCCTTTAAATTATGATGAAGTAATATCAACAATTAAACAATCAGCAGACATCACAAAAATAGATTTAGCGTTTAGGCAAAAATTAGCACTCGAAGCATTTGAACACACAGCAGCTTATGATGCTGCAATTTCAGATGAATTACATGCACGCTGGGTTGGGAGGCCAGAAAACTCCGCAGATAAGGAAATTCAAACACAAAGACTCCCAGAGACTTTACTTTCTTCAGCCGACATTTCCCATTCACTAAGATATGGTGAAAATAGTCATCAAGCAGCGGCTTTGTACATCGACCCTAAAGCAAAAGGAAACCATTCAACACTGGTTACTGCTATTGTAGAAGGGGGCAAAGACATGTCCTACAATAATTATTCAGATGCAGATGCTACTTTGAGATTATGTCGCTCATTGTCAACCGATGAGTGGCCAGAAACTCCTCATGCATGTGTTATTGTGAAACACAATAATCCCTGTGGTGCAGCATTAGGGGCAACCCAACTGGAATCATTTCAGGCAGCATTGGCTAGCGACCCCGAGTCTGCATTCGGCTCAATCATTTGCTTTAATGAGCCACTTGAAGAAGATACTGCAGAGGCTATGGAATCCTTATTCATCGAAGTCTTAATGGCACCAGAATATAGTGGCAAATCAAAAGAGATTGTGAGGAAGAAAAAGAATCGAAGGATTTTGACAATTCAATCGCCGCAGAACAGACTTTCACCTCTGCAAAGAATACTAGTCAAGAAGCCAATTGAAGGTGGTTGGTTAGTTCAAACTGAAGAAGCCCCTGTCATAGACTGGTCTAAGGCTCAAGTTCCAACTAAGAAGAAACCTACTGAAGAAGAGATTGCTAGTATGAAATTCGCTGTAAGGGTTTGTGAGCAAGTCAAATCGAATGCCATAGTAATGGTTCAAGGTACCGCCACTGTTGGAATTGGCCCAGGGCAAACCAGCCGCGTTGAAGCAGTTAGGATAGCCGCTAGAAGGGCCGGAAAGAAAGCACAAGGATGTGTTTTAGCATCTGATGCATTCTTCCCATTCAAGGATGGATTAGAGCAAGCAGCAGAATCTGGCGCCTCCTCCATTGTTCAACCAGGTGGTTCAATAAGAGACCAAGAAGTCATAGATGCAGCTGATGAAAGAGGCATTTCGATGCTGTTTACAGGTCATCGTTTATTCCGTCATTGATTGCGAAGCCCTCAAAACATCGGGCCACTACCATCATTTATGGCGCGCTTTCCTGATAACCACAGGACAGGTTCTGTAGAACAACCACTGCGCTGTGCCGTTTTAATTTCAGGTTCAGGAACTGGTATGGAAGCACTATTAAAGCATCAAAAGGCAAAGAAAGATTGCAATCATCAAACATCGTTAGTGATTTGTAATAATCCCGATGCAGGGGGAATTCAAATAGCCAAAAATTTTGACGTTCCCGTTCAAATATTTCCGCTACCCAGTATCGAGGATAAAGTCGAGCGTAGATTATATCACGAGGAACAAATCACCAAATCTTTAGAAGAATATGATATTGAATTAATCATATTAAGTGGCTATATGCGTTTATTGAGCGAAAAATTCGTTGAAAGATGGGAGATGAAAATAGTAAATATCCACCCGTCGTTATTACCAGAATTCCCAGGGGCGCATGCTCATCAAGAAGTCCTATCTTCGGGAGTCAAAATTTCGGGCTGTTCTGTACACTACGTTGATGCTGGAATGGACACTGGGCAGATTATTGCACAGAAGGAAGTTCCCGTTTTTCCTAACGATACAGTTGAAACACTATCCCAAAGAGTGAAAGTAGAGGAGCATATTCTTTATCCGCTAGTGATAGATCAATTATCCTCTTAATATGTATTAATGACGCAAATATTGATGGACATAAGTCAATACATGTCTATTTGGCGAGATATTATGGGAACATTGGTCACTGGACAGGCGGCAACATTTGTAGAAGAATTATGGATTGAAACAGAAAAACGCTATGAAATTATTTGTATCACAAGAGATGTTGCTGAAGTGGTTTCAAGTAGCGGCATTAAGGATGGTTTAGTTCTCGTAAATCCAATGCATATAACAGCATCTTGTTATGTCAATGACCTCGAATATGGGCTACATCACGACATCATGAAATGGCTAGAAAAAGTTGCACCATTCTATGGAATTAATGGAAGTGAAGGGGAAGAATATCACCACCATAAAACAGGCGAGGATAATGGCGATGCACATCTCAAACGCCAATTATTGGGGCAACAAGTTACCATGCCAGTAAGGGATGGACAACTACATCTTGGAAATTGGGAACAAATTCACTACGCCGAATTTGACGGACAGAGAAGAAAACGAATCTTGGTGAAAGTGGTAGGTATAATTTAATTTGAATCAAGACATTAATTTGACTTCACATTCATCTAAACGTGTTCTAGCAACCACATGGTCTTCTTCGATAGCTAGGACAGCCCTCCAGCCAGAACTTGCTTCCTCGAATCTTTCTGCTTCATGGTGCAGTGCGGCGATATGTAGGTGTGCATCGAGGTGATTTGCATCACATTTAACCGCTGCTTCAAAGTCACTCAAAGCATTATCATCTCGACCCCATTCAAGATATAACAACCCTCTTTGATGCCATGCCGGCGCATAATTTTGAGAGATACGCAAGGCATCATTCAGTGGTGTTTCAGCCCTCTCATGTCGGTTTAGTGCAATGAAACATGATGCTAATTGCGTCAAAGCTTGATGGTGATGCGGTGCCTTTTCAAGGACAATTTCCAAGTCAGCCCTTGCCTTGGACCAATCGCCAAGTGCCATTTCAGCCTCCGCTTTCTTGAATCTAGCCAATGTAAAGTTAGGTGCCAAATCAAGTAGAATTTCCGCATCATCTAATGCTTTTCGTCCTTCATCCAGTGCCATGAAAATACTACATCTATTCAACCGGGCTCTAATATGCCCAGGGTCTTCTTTGAGTGTTTTAGCATAATACTTCAATGCCCGATCGAGATGTCCACTTCGAGCCTCAATATTACCTCGAACATAGGTTATTACTGCACTTTGGCCATGAATGTCCGCAACATCAATTTGTTGCGCAGCAGTAGTAATATCTCCCTTGTCTAATGCTAGAAGTGCCGCTTCAGCCGCTACAGATGGGTCATCCTCTAGGAGCAATCTACCCGCTCTCGCTATTGCTTCATCAGCAGAATCAATATTATTCAGTAACCGATTAGTTCTAGCCAACCCGAGCCATGCCACTCCTAATTCTCGATTTAGTTTCAATGCATTATCGAAGGCCGATATTGCTACAGAAAGCAAAGTTGCATCAGTTTCTCCCGTTCCATCTCTGGTCCTGTCGGCATTTGCAAGATGTAGACGCCCCTCAACAACATGAAGTAACGCGTGGTCAATTCCGACAGGAGTCTCATCAAGTAGACGCTGTGCCTCGTCAATTCGACTATCCAAGAGATATCTAGTCGCTATTTTAGCTCTTAATTCTCCATTCATTGAATCCTTTTCAAGCGCTTTAATTAACGATTCTTCAGAAGCCGAAACAGAACCCTCAGTCAATAGAAGGTCTGCTTTGAGAAGAATCAAATCAACACCCCCAGATTCTAGAGCTACAGCATGAACTGCTGCCTTGAGTGCTTCTTTTAGACGATTTGATTTAGGTGCTAATAATTTAGCAGATAATGCCCAAGCATCGCCACATTGGCGGTCTAATTCAAGACACTTATTGGCCGCTTCGTAAGCCTTAGCATTTTCTCCTTCTTGGTGTAATAGGTTTGCATAACTTAACCAATCTTTAGATTGATTAGGGTCTTCTTCTAATGCTTTTTCTATTGCTTCCAACGCTTCAGAATGTGAACCTGCTCTGGCACGCAGTCCTGATAGTAGTGATCGGTCTGCCGGAGTATCAAGCCCTAGAGCCTCCAAACGACGAACATCTCTTTCAGCCTCTAAGTCGCCCATCTTTGCTAATAGGTGCGCATGAGCTCTTAGTAATTCAGGACTATCAGGCTGAACAGTCATCCTTGCTTCAAGCCAGTGTCTTCTTAATTCTTCATCACCCTTTTCTATAGCGATGTGTTCAAGTGCTTCTAGGATGTTTACATTTCCTGGAGATGAAGAGTAGGCGACTCCAAAACAATTCTCAGCCCAGTCATACCTTCTTAGGGCTAAACTAGCATGGCCCAGTTTATGTGCAGTGATTGGCTTTAACCCAAGGCCGCTCACATTCATTTCATGCTTGTCAAACATCTCAATTAATCTTAGAATTAGATTAGAAGTAATTTGATTTATTAGATTTGAATCTCCTACTACACTTTCGATAGAAACAGGCGAAACTAATGTTTCTAGTGCATTTAATGCTTGAGAGAAACTCTCACTTTCTTCTAGCGAATCACCAATCTTGTCAATTTGCTCTAAATGTGTTATTGTATTGTGCGCCAGTAAGGCTCCATCTAATTCGGGATTTGTTGCTCTTAGGGCATCAACCATTCCATTAAGTGTTGATAATTTGGAATTCATGTGTGCAACTTCAGTATTCAAATGACTAAAGTGGGCGCTTTGACTTTGTTGAAGCAAAATGTTGTTTTCAGTAACGCTAACTAACTTTTCATGGGTCTTTTTCAGCCAAAATCCCGTACCTCCTCCAGCGCCTATGACAGCGATTCCAAATAATGCGGTTAGTGGTTCCATGGGCAACGAGTTTTCTTTGCCCCTTTATGCTCATCGGCTCAACTTAGTGGGAAGGAGGCGATTTATCGACCTTTCAAATTTCCCCGATGAGCCCAATTAATCGAAAAAACCCTTTATTTTGGCTTGTTCTTTGCTCACATTCAAAGACTTTCAGCACCCATCGGTGTTGAGGTCACCTTATGGTAAGCCAAGATGAAGCCCACTCTTCACAATCTTGGTTCGATAATCAAATCGATTCCTGGGCTGATTTTGGATGGGATGTTTCTGGAATAGAGGAGTATCTAAGTGATAATTCAGAACTGGCTTCAGAGGCGTTATTACGAGTTGAATATTTAGTGAATTTATCAACAGATATGAAATCTAGATTAAATTTTTCATGGGTAGAAAAAAATCCTTCTTATCGAGAATTATTTGACCAATGGCTACTAGATCTTAACAACCCAATGAATGGGGAAGTTGTCAAACAAGAATACGAATCTTGGGCGACAGATAACCGGCCATGGGAACTCGTCTTTCAACAGGTTAAAAATGAGTGGAATGCGGTTAGAAAAGGGGAAGAAGCCCTTCTTTTCCTAGCACGTTGCGATTCTCTAGACCCTACATCCCACCCACAGATTTCCATTCTTCTTCCAATGTTTAAATCGCCAGAAATGTCTTCAAGACTCGACCAAGAGATTTCGCGTATAGAGCAAAATGAAGCGAGGCAAAGAAGAACCATTTTCAACGCTATTGAATCCTTAAAAGAACAAGGCTATGATGTAAATTACATTCTTGAGATGCCTATGGTCCAAGCCTTAGAACAAATAACACAAAAACAAAAACAGCACACAGAGCATGAGATAATTCGTTTATTAATTATCGACCAACTAGCTCCATTCGATGATATAATAGCCCAAGATTACGAAAATCAAAGATTGGAGTTACTAAGGGCTGAAAATGAAATAGATTTGATGGATTTAAAATCTAAAATCATGGCTATTAGCGATGATTTATACAAACGCCTATCATCTGTAAACGATGTAATTTTCAATTGGAGAGAAAAGGGGATAATCTTCCCTCACGATGATGCTATTAGACCCGAAGAATTGATGGAATGGGAAACCAATATTCCCGAGATTGAATTAAGTGTTAATCAACACTTGCAATGGCTTGAACGCTTCCAAAAGATAGCCACTCTTTGGCCAGAAATCACTAGCCGGGGTGAATCTTATGTTGGATACCTTGAGCATACAGAAAATTTAATCGATGTTGTAGAAGATTTACAACAAGAATGGAGGCGTAAAGAATTAGAGTGTTTATCTTTAATTGAGAAATATCAAAATTATGGTTTGTTACTTGATACATATGAATCGATGATAGAAGGAGATCCAAAAAACGCTTTAACAATTATTTCCAACGCACAACCATTGTGGCAACAGAGGGTTGATTGCATTGCAGATTTACTAGATTTAGATGTGTCATTCGAAGGCGCCGACTCCGTCAATAAGCGCATATCTCTTCTCAAAGAGATTGAGGCGGGTAATGATGTCATCGAGGATACAAAGACAATGATTGAAAATCACATCAAACGTAGAACAAGACATAGGCGGATGCTTGAGTCTGAGTTATTAGATTTGATAAAACAAGGCAAAGCATCCGAAGAAACACCTTCCTCACGATTTAATCTCTTAGAGTTTGAAGAATTCGTTGCCAACTCGAGAAAGTATGGAATTAGTAAAAATATTTCAGTCACAGGCAATTCGGTAATAACCTCAGCAATAAATGAGAGATTGGAGCGAAAATTAGCGCATGAACTTGCACAATACAATGCTGCGGGATGGTACACTGGCCACCTTTCTTCACAACTTGAAAAGAGCCCTATCGAACTAGCAAAAACATTAGCAAGCATTAGGGGCCTGATTAAGAATCATGGATCACTTAGAAGAAGGCTGTCGGTTTTACCATGGAATCGTGATGTTAATTTGGCAATTCAAATTCAAGAACAACTTCAAGACCCGCTTAAATTGGCTGAATTAACAGATAATATACCGTCTTTTATGAAACATCTTTCGATTAAAGAAGTTGAGGACGCCGAATTTGAATTTAAATCTTGGAAACCAGAACCGATAAGAAAAACACTCCTTCCAATTCCTGAACAAATACAGGCGCCTTCTTCAACATTAGAGGAGGCCCATGAAGCAATTCTTGACGCAATGGAAGAAGAGATAGAAGAGATAGACGAGGCGGTCGAGGAAAACATCGATAATGAGATAGAATCCGAAATAGAAACTACGGGAATCGAGGAAAACCCGGCTGTAGTTGAAGAAACAGAAACTAATTTAGAGGCATTTGAAAATGAACAAGAACCGATTGAGCAGGTAGAATCATTACAACCAATCATGCCAAGAGAGAAAGAAATTGCAAACACCAAAACAACCAATTCAGAGAAATTCTCTTTACAGTCCTATGAAAGTCTGTTACGAGCCCTTGATTTAGAAGACACAGCCCAAAAATTACAAGATTCTAATTCTAATTCAGTAAAATTACTTCGCAAATCCCTAGCGACACATGTCGGCGTTGAACCTAGAGACATAAGAGTAGATAGAATGCTTAGAATAGTTCTCAGATTATTGCCGACAGGAGATGAAAACGACACTCTTAGGGATGAATTAGTTAGTAAAATAGAATCATCACTTCCAAAATACAAGAAATGGATGAAATCACGACTAGAGGCCCGCCATTCAGGGCTCAAAGGCAAATTCATGGAAGATAGTAAGAATCTTGGTAATGCATTAAATCGTATTCCCGGGCCAGGTTTTGCTCTACCGCTATACAAAGATGACAAAGTTTTGCCAAACTCTCAAGATATGGATGAATTATCTAAGGAAGTAGAAACTCTACTCAATAGCATCAATCTACCATCGGCTAGTGGAGTTATAATCGAAGCAGTATGAATTTATTTCAACTCTTCAAGTAACTCATTTTGTTCATCAGGAGATAGTGATTCCTCGATAGGCGATGCCTTAACTGCAATTTGCGGGGCATTAGGAAGAGGAGCATCTAGTGGAACTTCCCCTGCATCAATTGGAGCCAAACTAAACCCAATAGGAGGGGGTAAAGCCCCCCCTGGCGGAGGTAAAGGTGGTGGCAAGGTTGCTGGAGGCAGTATGTTATTCATCGGAGCCGATAGTGGCGGGGGCGGCACAGCATTTGATGCAGGCGGGCCATTTTGTTGAACAGGTTCAGGTGGTGCCGGGGGGGGCAATTGATTTGATTCAGGTGGCGCTGGTGGCGGTAATTGATTGGGCTCAGGTGGCGCCGGCAAATCCTCAGTCGCATTTTGTGGAGCTTCCATTTCAACTGGGGGCGCTGGCGGAGGTAATGCAGGATTATTTTGCTCAACCACCAAAGTCTCATTAGTGGCTGCTGGAATCATCTGATTGGTTTGTATAGGCGCCATAGGTGTTACAACAGGAACCGCTTCAGGCGGTTTAGCCAATGATGCATGCAAATCTTCAATAGATGTAGTATCAAAATCCCCACTTTCGATATATTTTGCCATAGTGGGGCCAATTAAAGCCATACTAGCGCGGAACATTGGACGATTAGAACCATACCCAGTGAGGGTAACATTGTGTTTTGAACCATGGGTCGAGAACTCTAGATTATGCACTTCAAGGTGCATGTAAATCCACCCAATTATACCGATTGCGAGTAATAATTGTCCAAATAAAGAGAGTTGCGCAACGAAACTAAAGCCCAGGCCAATAACAAAGGCAGCGACCCACAACCACTGATGCTTATGCATCAGCTCATTATGGGTATGTGAAAATCCCGTCAACTCTTGCCTCATTACTGTTTTAACATTTAATCTTCTTTGACCGTCTTTTCCATAATTTGCTTCAACAATACGAATTACTTCATCATTTATTACCACTGAAGTAGAACTGAGTCCATCGGGGCTTTCATTCAATGAAAATTCCTGAACAATATCTCCTGTTTGAGCCATAATCGGAGCAGATCTAATCGGTAAACTCCATGAGGCATTTTCCATTGTTTCGACTTGTGTTACTTCCTCGACTTCATTATCGGAAACAATTTCCTTTGCATCGCTCGAATCCGACACTTCTTCAGACTCTTCATCTATTGCCGAGAAAGGGTCTTCATCATCAGGCCAACTCGAAGAATCACCTTCGCTCATAATCAAGGCACACCCAAAGAGATTCTTAATATGCCCGAATAGTTGGCTAAGCATTTTTCAGATTTATTTTAGGACGGAACTCATAAACAAGTAGCCTATGCCATTCTTTAAGGGGGCTTTGCGATTTCAAAATCAAATAAGAAACGAAGTCTCCCGATTCGCGTTTTATTGTACGGATTAAGAACGCCTGGGAGAATTTTCAATCGGTTTATTTTATTTCCCTTACTGGACCGCAAAATAGCAAATAGCGAGTTAGAACTTTTTGTGCACGATAAAGAGAGGGGATTGATACGCGTTCTAAATTATGGAGAGAGGTTGAATTGGGCACTCGATAGTGGAAAGGTTTGCGATGCTGTACCTTGGTTAGATAGAATTGAACCTTTAATTTCACAAGACGACATTGTTTTTGATATAGGTGCTAATATAGGAGTTATAGCAAGTTGGTTTGCACAGAGGTGCAAACACGTGCACGCATTTGAACCCCACCCAAAAAACATCAGTGCCATAGAATACCAAAGACAATTACGCAATCTAACCAACATAACTCTACATGATTTTGCTCTTGGGAAAAACAAATCAAAGATGCAATTACACGTCAAAGAATTTCATGGACACCATTCCCTTGGAGATGTGGACAATAGCCCTACAATTGACAAGATAGAAGTAAATGTCCGCCCACTTGATGATATTTTTCAAGAATTTGATATCGACAAAATAAATTTCATGAAAATTGACGTTGAAGGTTTCGAGTCAGATGTACTTAACGGAGCCAAAAACATCTTAGAAAATAAAAAAATAGATTATATTTTATTTGAACTTCAAGATACAATCCTACATTCAATTAATCGAACGTCCAGCGAAGTTTTTGATATTCTTTTCGAATCGGGGTATCAAATTATTGATTTGAATGGCACTGTGATGAAAGATAGCAGTAGCCCTATTGCTAATGGCGATTATTTAGCCTGTATAGACGGCTTAAAGGCCGCTAGTAAGTTAGCAAACTCAATGTTCGCATTAGAATAAATCAACGGTGTGTGTCAACTAGCCACGACTTAACATCGTCGCGTTCTTGGTAACCTTTACCGGCTTTAGTGCCGACAACAGTTTCAATAGCGGCAGTAGATGCAATTTCAAGTGTTCTTTCACTCAAGGGTCCATTGAACACAATCGCTATTGCGCCATCAGCTTCTTCAGCTGCCTTTGCTAACTTCGAAGGACCGACAGGGTCAGAAATAGTTCCATCAACCATCACAAAAAGAGCCTTCTTAGGTTCTAAATCGTCTAAGTGGTCAAAGAATTCATGAACTTCAGCAGGCGCTTCTTTCTGAACAAATGATTCATCCATATCTTCTGCCCAATTCTTGTCTTCAACGCCGGCCTTTTTATCGTCAGCCTCTTGCTTCTTACTGATTTGATGCCCAAATTTACTTGCTTCAACTTTCATCGAAAGGCATTTTGTAACGGTCTTTTGAGGTAATAGTTCCCACTCTTGCCCCACAGGCGCTTGAGCAACAAAATCAACCTTCATCATTTCCATCAATTGGCTAAAGAGCATCTCTCCGCCTCGATCTCCATCTATTGCTAATATGACAGTTTCCTTTCCATTTGCCAGGTCGATTAGTTCTTGCTTGATTTCTCCAGCACCATCTGCACTGATAGCATTTTTAACGCCACAATTCAATAAATTTCGAACATCATTTCTACCTTCAACAACTATCAAAGAAGATGAAGACTCAACATTTGGCCCACAGGTTAGTCCGTGGAAAGAAGTTGCAGTTCCAACAGTTAGTACCGAACGAACTTCTTCTATTACAGTCTTTGATGCAGCCTCTCCAGAGTTAACCATCTTGAGTAGTAGTTCCTTGGCTCTGTCAACAACAGTGGTTCTCTTTGTTGCACGTATATCAAGAATTTCCATTACAGTAATCTTGGCCGTACAAGGTCCAATTCTATCTATTGTTTCTAGTGAAGACGCAATAATTGCGGTCTCGACATTGTCTAGACTGCTTGGAATCAAAATCATACCGTGAACTTTACCGCCCTTGGACTCCATTTCTACATCAACATGTCCAATTCTAGCGGTTCTCTGTAATTTTCTTAATTCTAATTCATCACCGAGAAGGCCCTCTGTTTGGCCCATTATTGCTCCAATAATGTCCTTACGTTGAACAGTCCCGTTTACCTTAATATCAGCGCGAATTTGGTATTTCATCGCCTTGCTCTGCTTTGGGCCATGCCCTCCGCGATTATGTGGTTTCTTTCCCATTTGAATTTCTCCTTTAGTATCCACATCTATGAACCAAATAGTAGGGAGAAATCCCCTCTACTCATCTGGAGCCACATGACGAATCATGGGCGTGAACAGGATGTGAACAATCACTCCCATTGGCTAATACTTATTGAAGGCTCTTGTTATAAAATCATAATAATCTTGTTTTTTAAAGAGCAACTAATTCAAGAACAGTAAGCCCATCGGCGTAATGTGTCCGAGGTTCTGTGTCATAGTTTGGAAGTTTTCCAAAGTACCATAGAAGTTATGCTAATCGACGGCCTTCTCACTAGAGAAGAGAAGCGACTCGTTATCAAATTAGCCAGCGCCCTAAACCTTAAGGAAGACGAACCATCAAAAATTTATGAGGCCATAAGAAAAGGCAAGACAATTGATGGCGGTGCACCAATTACACTCTTAGAAGCAAAAAACATCTATACAAAAGTGTTTGAGATAGCCATTGTAAACGCTTCTCTTTCACGGGACGAGTTTAGAGTATTAGCTCATTTAAGAGACATTTTTAAAATTGATGATAAGGAACATGAGGACATCGAAGCAGAACTTCGTGAAATTGTCAAAGAGAAATTCGAAGACCCTAATGTTATTGATAAGATGTTGGGAACTTTAAGAGACTCTGTTAGTTTGGTCGGCGACTTATTTGATATTGTTCGCAAAAAATCAACTGATGGTGCTAAGAAATGAACCTCCAGTTAGATGAATTGTTGGCAAATACCCCATCAAAAACTATCAAATCAAAACGCAAAACAATGAAATTTTTGTTAAGCGCATATAAGGCATGCACCCCAGGCATGATGACTAAACCTAGGACAGATATTTTAGCCAAACAGGGGGCATTTTCCTTTCATTATGGAAGCACGGACCCTGAAATGCGAACATTAACCTCTTGGCTTTTGACTAATTCGCCAAATCGCAAACAACTCGGAAAACTAATTCCAAGATTATGGAAAAGACATGGCAGAGAAGATCTAAAATTAGTAGGATTACTTCTTGCAAACCTATCCTTTGAAGATTTGGGCGAAGACCCATGGATTACTTTCATACACCTTTTCAACGACAGCGAACCCCTGGAAACAATTCTTGAAATTGCAGAAGAGATGAACCGTTCAGAAAACAAAGTTCCAGATGACCAATGGCTAATTGCAATGGCCGAACAAAGTTCTCTTTGGCACCAAATCGCAATGTTATTTATCTCAATTAGGGAACAAGGAGCTGGTGATTTAGAGCACCTGATTACAACTGCTCCAAGCGGTGGAGAATTATTTGAAAAGATTAGAAAACGACTTTTAACATCAAATAATTGAAACGCCGCCTCGTTGTCGAACTGCTATGAGTGAGCGGTTTTTACCAACCGAAGACCCCGTGATGGAGGCTGTTTTACAATGGACCGTTCAAAGGGATGCTCAGGACGTACGACGTCTCCTAGAATGGCTGCCCGAGGCACGTTCTTCAAGGGAAAGAAAAGCCCTCTTAGAGAGAGTTAGAAGTTTATTATTAGAATTAGAAGGGGCGATGAATCGCCTTGAAGAATTGCATTGATGATTATTATGACCACAATTCTTCTTCTTGCTGGTGGTAAAAGCACCAGAATGGGGCAAGATAAGGCGATGATGAATGGAGGGGCTAAGCGCCTTTTGAATATTTATTCATCACTGGGAGTGGAGCGGGTAATCACATTATGCGGAGACGAATCTAGAATTGATTTATTTGAAGGCGAAGTATGGCCAGACCCACAAAAAATTTCAGGCCCTCTAGAATTAATCAAATGGTGTTTAACTCAAATTAAAGATGACATCCAATTAGTTCCCTGTGATGCCTTCAACCTTCTTGAAGCGGGCGCTGAATGGTTATTAATTCAAAAAAATGGTGTACCAATTGATGAAAATATGCAACGTCAACCTTTGTTAGCAAGAATTACGAACAGAGAATTACTTGATATTAAAGCAACTACTCTCAACGGCCTGTTAGCAAATTTCCCTTCATTGGAAAAGGATAATTCTTCAAGTCAATTCTCAAATTTCAATACTAAAGCAGAACTGAATTAATTATATTCGAGTTCTCAGTAATGTGTAAATTCTACATCAGCGATGGCATGAGTCACTCTGTGACCATTATTTTGAACATAGCCAATTATTTCAACGCCGGCCATTTTTTCTTGTAACCAATTACAGATAGTTTCCGCTTTTTGAGCGCTTACTGCCAAAATTATGCCAATGCCCATGTTGAATGTACGATACATTTCACGTGTCTCAACTCCACCAATCTCTTGTAGCCATGAAAATTCGGGATGAACCGGAAGTGGACTTTCAATATGCCAACCCAAATTGTCATGAAGGCGCAAAAGGTTGGACAATCCTCCACCAGTAACGTGACATATTGCTCTGAGGTCATTTATTGAGAAGTCATTATTTTTCTGTGCTTGATGAATCAAATCAACTACAGGGTCGCAATAGATACGAGTTGGATTTAGAAAAATCTCGCCCAAAGTAATTTTTTGATTTTCATTACCAGAAAAGCGTAATATTTCCCTTCCACGGCTTGTGGCATCAAAAGGCGCTTCACTGGTATAATCATATTCTGAGTGTTCAATTATACGCCTGACTAGTGAGTACCCGTTAGAATGAATTCCTGATGATGGCAGCCCAATTAAAACATCACCTTCCTGTAGATTTTCACCTGTAATCGCTTCACCTTTTTTGACATATCCTAGTGCGGTACCAGAGAGGTCTAATTCGGTTACAATTCCGGGTAGCGAAGCGGTTTCCCCGCCTGCCAAAGTCACTCTAGCAAGACGGCATGCCTCAGCAAGAGAAGCCCCAAGAGCGGCATGTGTTTCAGGGTCTGGTTTAGGGACAGCAACATAGTCAACAAATGCGATAGGTTCAGCGCCAACACAGAGTAAATCATTGACATTCATTGCCATACAATCTATTCCAACCCCGCCCCATTGATTGAGCATCGAGGCAATTTGAAGTTTACTTCCAACTCCATCTGTAGCTAATGCTAGGAGATTATCTCCAAACTCAATTAGGCCACCAAATCCGCCGGGTAAATCAACAGGCGCTCCAGGCGTTCCCGCTGGACGTACTGAGCGGCCTAAAGAAGCAATTAAAGAAGCAACAGCAGACCCTTCAAGATCTATGTCCACTCCCGCACTTGCATAGTCCATTGGTTTGGCCATGACTATTCCATCCAAAGGCAACTCATGAATAAACCGGCTCAATCCATTAGAGATTTAGATAGCAAAGGCAGACTAATGTCTAGCCGATAATCAATGCCGGAATGAGTTCCATCAAATTCTTGCCATGTGTGTTTAATGCCCAATTGAGACAGCCGGGAAGTCAACTTACGACTACCGTACTGTATGCTGTATTGGTCTTGATTCCCACAGTCAATGAATAGTAAATTTAGTGTTTTAAGATTATTTGATTTTGACTCTATCAATTTTAGAGTATCATACTCAAGCCATTTATTCCAACGAACCTCATCGATTTCACAATGTTTCAAGTCTACGGGGAGCTGAATTCCAAGAGGGTTTGAATCAGAAATTTCTCCAGGGTCATAAGATGCAGCCATCGCACAAATCATTAGAGTGTGAAAATCATCAGAACTCATTTTTGGTGCATTTAATACAGCCTCAACATATTTTGCAGGCGTACCATAACGCGAAATATGAGTCACTGCTTCAGCAAAAGTAGGCATGAACATAACCTCAAATCCAACATCTCCTGAATGACTCACCACAGCGTCCCAGTGGCCTGGCCTAACCAGAGCATTATACACGGCACCATATCCACCTGAAGATTTTCCAACCAAGCCAAACTTCCCATTGCATGAGTATCGCTGTACTATCGAATCTTTTAGGTCGCTAGACAGCCATGTACTCCAATTCCCCATAACAGGGGAATCAACAAATTGATTCCCCCCAAGCGAAGTAAATGTATCTGGTAAAACCAAGATAGATGGAAGCATTTCACCTGATTCAACCAATCTTTCATGACGTTGTAAAATACTTTCTGAAAACGCCCTCCAACTAGCTCTTGCTGGCCCTGAAGAAGTAAATGGCGCCAGATAAATAATAGCGGGTAATTTAGTACCTTGCTGCATTAATGCTACTCCTTTTGGAGAAATATGGACCAATATTTCTCTTGAAGTAGGATCTCCAAGTCGATTTTCTAAGAGTTTAGAATCCAATACAAATCTATCAATTTGGCCAAGAATAGGCGCGAAAGAATGTTTGGGCATAGACACTCTAAAAGTTCCTTACTCATTGGTTCTGCGGTTCTGGAGAATGTGCACAGGACATAGTATTTTTTTGCTAAAAAGGGACATAGAGCCCCCAAATCTCCAGTGGAAATAAAGGGGAGGGGGAAGGTGTGCGAATCATTTGATATACTGTTGAAATTATGCCATGTAGTTCGCGAGATTGGATTATAGGAGGTGAAAAGTTGTTACAAGAATTTGATTTACCAGCGCGATGGACTTCAATGATTCAAGATTTATATGCCGAAGCAGTACACAACCTCGCTCAAAATTGGCCAGACGACCAATCATTAGAAGTCTCTTATAGAATAATTGAAGGATTTGATGATGAATTTGCTCATGACATAATCGAACATCCTGAATTACATTTTCATGCTGCTAATCATGCACTTAGACAATTTTTACGCGATGCCGGACACCCAAACATGTTCCCCTTTGTTAGAATAGTACATCTTCCAAGCGACCAAATAAGAGTTGTTTCACAACTTCGCTCCGACGATATCGGTCAAATGTTAGCAATAGATGCAGTTACTACCAAGATTTCAGGAGTGCGCCCTAGAATTTATTCAGCATCATTTGAATGTGCATCTTGCGGCCATGTAATGATAATTAACCAACCAAATGAACAAGAATTGATTGAACCAATTGAATGTTCGCAAATTGATGGGGGTTGTGGTAAACCAAAAAGGCAGACTAGATTTGTACTACAGCAAGATGAGTCAATTTTGATAAATTCACAATTTATAGAACTCCAAGAATTACCAGAACAAATGAAAGGCGGAATACAGCCTGAACGACTTATTTGTATTGGAGAGCATGATTTAGCGGGTAAGTTAAACCCTGGAGATAGAGTAAAAGCGAACGGAGTACTCTTTATCCGCTCCCAAAGAAAAGGTGGAAAAGACACTCCTGTCTTCGACATATTTCTTAGAATCCATTCATTGGAAAGACAAAATGTCCCTCTAGAAGAAATTAAAATTTCGGAAGATGAAGAATTAGAAATAAAAGAATTAGCCAGTAGAGAAGATATTTATGACTTATTCACCAAAAGTATAGCCCCTTCAATATTTGGGATGGACTATGTCAAAAAGTCATTGATGCTGCAACTTTTCGGCGGAGTTGCACGATTAAACCCAGATGGAACAAGAAATAGAGGAGATATCCACATTCTTTTGATGGGCGATCCTGGTGTTGCTAAGTCTCAACTCCTCAATTACATGTCAAGAATATCACCCCGCGGCAGATTTACTTCTGGTCAATCAGCATCGGCAGCCGGTCTAACGGCGGCAGCAGTACAGGATTCTGCGGCTGACGGTCGCTGGACTTTGGAAGCGGGCGCATTAGTTCTTGCAGATTTGGGGCTCGCAGCAATTGACGAATTCGACAAAATGAATGAAGGCGATAGGTCTAGCATGCACGAAGCAATGGAACAACAAACCATTTCGATTTCCAAGGCTGGAATTAATGCAAGCCTAAGAACAAGGTGCGCAGTCTTAGCGGCAGCCAACCCAAAGAACGGGCGATTCGAACCGATTTCCGAAACACCATTCACTGGGCAAATAAACCTCGCACCACCACTTATCTCAAGATTTGATATTATTTGGCTACTTACTGATGATGCAGATGAATCCAAAGACGCCAAGATAGCCCATCATATTATCAAAAACCGCCTTATTGGGACTAGTGAATTATTAGTCACCGAAGGAAGTGCACCAGACCCAGTCAAGAATACTTCAGTAGGATTGCAAAAAGCACAAGATGGCGATGAGGTACTTGCACGCGACTTGATACGCAAATATATCGCATATGCCAAGAGAACAATTCACCCTAAATTGGAAGAAGAAGCCCAAAAAAGGATAGTTGAATTCTATGTTGATACAAGAAAGAAAGGTGGTGAGTCATTGGACAGCGTTTCAATTACTGCCCGTTCTTTGGAGGCAGTAGCAAGAATGGCAGAAGCTAGTGCTAGAATCCGTCTCTCTAATGTATCGACAGTCGAGGACGTTGAAAGAGCAATAATGCTAACAAACCTCTGGAGAAATGAATTAATGGGAGAAAACTTCGATATGACCACTATTGAAACAGGCAAGAAGTCATCGGTTAGAAACCAAGAGCGAATGCTCATAGAAATTATTTCAACCCTGCAGAACCAATCAACAAACAAAGTGAAAGCTGCAAATATATTGGATGTTTACACTGAGGCTGAAAAGTATAAGATTTCTAGAACCAAAGTTGAAGATATAATCGAGAAATTAGTAAGAAACGGCGACCTAATGCGCCCATCTGGCTATGATACACTGCAAATAGTCTAAGTTCAAGCGTTGCTATCTTGAATGATGAACTATTGGGATGACTATGGCCGAAGTACATGTTAACGAACCGGAAGGTGAAGTTAGCAATGCCACTGCTCTTGACCCAGAGGGTTTGGGCTTCATGTGCGGACTTGAAGTTCACCAACAACTTTCTACAGGAAAACTACACTCTAGGCAATCTGGAGAATTATATGATGTTACCATCGAAACAGTTCCAGAAGATTGGCCCCGTTTTTCACGTAAACTTCGGGCATCAAGAGGCGAGGGTGGAAAAATAGATGTCGCCGCACGTTTTGAATCTAAGAGAAATCGTTCTTTCATTTACGCACAATCACCAAATTCTGGATTAATTGAACTGGACGAACAACCCCCCCTATCTCATGATGAAGACGCGTTGGATATTGCGCTGACCGTTTCTGCATTGGTTGGTGCAAAACCAGTATCACTCTTTCAAACAATGAGAAAAACAGTAGTAGACGGCTCTAATACAAGTGGATTTCAACGAACTACTTTGATTTCAACAGATGGCATATTACACACCGAAGACGGCCCGGTAGGAATTGACGTTTTGTGTCTAGAAGAAGACAGCGCAAGAAAACTCGATACAATATCTACCGATAATGGGGAACAAGTGATTTACAATTTAGACCGTCTAGGTCTTCCATTGATAGAAATAGCAACCGCTCCTGATGTGCTAACCCCAGAGCACGCAAAGCAAACAGCAATTGCCCTAGGGAGGTCACTAAGGCAGACAAGAAGAGTTAGAAGGGGACTTGGCAGCATTAGACAAGATCTCAATGTATCCATTGCTTGTGGCGATAGAATAGAAATCAAAGGATGCCAGGATTTATCATGGATTCCCAGAATTATAAGGTTAGAAATGGCCAGACAACTCCACTTTTACCGTTTATCAAACAAACTTAGAAAATCAATGAATTTACCATTACTCCCTCCTGATAGACGTTCGACCGATGCTATAGTTGAACAAGAAGTCGCAAAACAAGTTGCAGAGGCATTACCACTTGAGATGATAGATGTATCTTCTCAATTTGATGCTTGCGAATCTAAGATGGTAAAAACCGGTTTATCGAAAAACAGTACCATGTTGGCTTTACCACTCCCAGGTTTAGCAGGTTTAATTGGAACTAAGGAACTCGACGATGAAGGTTCACAATTACCAAGACTCGGCCGTGAATTAGCCGGTGCAGCAAAACTAGCAGGTGTCAAAGGGGTTTTTCATTCCGATGAATTACCTGCTTATGGTATCGAACAAGAACATGTAAATTTGGTTAGAAAGCAACTATCTTTACAGAAGCAAGATGGTTTCGTATTGTGCCTAGCACCTATTTGGCAGGCAGAATTAGCGTTGGAAAGTGTTCTGACTAGAGCCAGATTAGCATGGCATAGAGTTTCTCAGGAAGTAAGAAATGTTGTTGTGAAGAAGGGCGCGCCAGAAGACGGTACAACATCTCCAATGCGCCCATTACCAGGCGGGGCTAGAATGTACCCAGAGACCGACATTCCCACTCGCACATTAACCGAGGCCATGTGGAAAAATATCTTGTCTAATTTACCTATGACAGACACAGAAAGGTCAGATAGAATAGGGCAATATGATATTTCTAAGGACCAATCAAGCCAATTATTAGCAAGAGAACTAGACGACTTGTTCGTTGGTTTTTGTGCTGAATTACCTCACAAGGGTTGGGCGGCAGTATTGTTAGAGAATGACGAAGAAGACCCACAACTCTGTAGTTTGGTTTTAACTGCTAAAGAGAACGGCGACCTAACTCGAGAAGCGGTTAATTCAGTCATAGCCAATTTTTCAAGCAAGCCTCTGCCAAGTTTGGAAGAAATTGCAAAATTCGCCTCTGATAATGGATTGAAGCCTGCAGATTTGGGTGACCTCGAATCGATTGTTAACGATATAGTTAGCCAAAGAGCGGATTTTGTCAAAGAAAGAGGAATGGGCGCGATGGGTCCACTCATGGGAATTGTTATGCAAGCCGCAGGTGCTGCTGATGGAAAGGCAGTTAGTGCTTTACTCAGGGCAGCAATTCAGAAAATAATGGAGTGAAAATTCATGCGCTACGGTGCTTTTGCATTATTCATTTTGATATTTTTGAGCAGCCTACCAAATGTTTCTGCTCAAGGCCAACCATCAACAATCCAGGGCTTGGATTTAGATTGGGAATATGATTTTGGCGAGGCTTATATTTCGACAAAACCCTTGATAGCAAATAATACACTTTTTGTTAGAACTTCAATCTCTTCTCAAAATTCCAACCCAGCAGGAATCTATGCATTTGATTTAGACGGAGAGTTAATGTGGTCCAAAGCGAATGTGAACTCAACTTTCAATGACATGTCCCCAATAGCCTACGTTGAACAAGGCCAAGGTGATTGTGGCGCATGGCCTGATATGCTACTAGTCGGGTGGTCTGATGGTACAGTTGAAGCGTTACATCCTGGTACTGGAAGTGTATTTTGGCATGAAGAAACCGAAGCGGTTACTTGGGGAATAACTGGTTCTATGTTAGTTGACTTAGACCAACTAATAGTGCCAACAAGGAAGGGCTTGACCAATTATTGCCTTTCTAATGGTTCTGCTAATTTCGAGGTGCAAACAGGCCTTGGTTGGAGAAATGGTGTATCAAAGTTAGGGGATGAGTATTTTCTAGGTGATGAGGCCGGCATACTTTGGAGAGTAAACAAAGACGGTAATCTTAGTTCTCACTTTTTGGACATTGGGAAAATTAGGCATGCGCCATTGGTAGTGGGTGATATGTTATTGGTCCATGGGCAAGGGTTGACTGAAAGTAAGATTGCACTAGTTGACCCAACCGATTTTTCGATTGAAATAATTTCAAATTCTGGACCTTCTCCTGGAATCCCAATAGAATCGAATGGCATAATTATTACAACAGATTCCCATTTTGTCAAGATGTTTGACTGCTCCACCATTTGTCAATTTGTCGACCAGTCATCTTTCGTTTCTAATGGCGAATCTTCGCTGGTTTTCGACGATATGATTATGCTTCCAAGAAATACAGTAGAAGGTGGTTGGGGCATATTTTCAGTAAATGGTTCCAGTGAGTTGAGTTTTAGTGAATTGTTTACAACTCAATATGACTGGTATGGAACTGCTGGGCCCGAATATCAAATAGTTGCAGGGCGCGAAATTTTAGCGATCGGTAATGATAATGGCAATCTTCAAGTATTCACATCACCAAATCATGAAACTTCCATAGAAAAATCGATTGAAACCAGTTACATATACCAGATTTTAACTTTCATCTTGTTTATTTTCATTGCTACTTCTGGTATTCAGTTCCTTAGAGAGAATTATAAATCAGCCTTCAAATATTTCTTGGTTATTTTGGTTATACTTTCCACATTTGCTTTCAATGACATAGCATCATTTTGGTCATCCTACATTTCTGAAATAAATAATGAAACGCAGAGCCAAGAGTCACTTTGGGACGAAAACTGGCCTGATGAATGGCTTGGTACACAAATAGTAATTTTTGAATTTGACAATCAAACCTTAACTTCAGGTGGCCACCTAAATTTCGACAATGCACTGGAACTCACTTACAAAGCAGCAGAAGAGTTGACTGTAACTGTCGAAGATAGTGATACCTCAATAGGCAAATATGTTGAAAGTTTTAACGGAGTTAGGGGAGAAGGTTGGATATTTTCAGTTGATGGTTCTGAAGCGATGATTTCTGCAGAATACGCAGAAATAAATAGCGATAGTATTGTGCATTGGAAGATAGTTTAGATGACAATGCTCAAGGCATTTCACCTTTTGGATAGTTCATGTTCCAAGCCACAGGTATACACGGCCCGGTGTTGGGCTCGCTGGGAAGTCTTGTGCTAGACATCGTATTACTCAGCGTCGTTTTTTGGACATTACTCAGCTCGACAAAGCGCAGAACTACCGATATTCTTCTTTTTGTTTCTATTATAGCAGCAGTTTCACTTTTGCGAGTAGCAATGACGCCCCTCCCCAATATTCAACCAGTCACAGTGGCTGCATTACTAGTAGGTGCACAATTGGGCGCTAAGAGGGGCGTCTCATTCGCTATACTTGTTACAATGATTTCTAATTTCATTATAGGAAATGGAATCTGGACACTATATCAGGCATTAGGCTGGTCACTTGTCGCTATAGTTGGGGCAAATGCAAAATTAGTGATTTCGGGCCAATTAAATTTCAAGAGATTATTTCTTCTATCAGTTTTCAGTGCGTTTTTGTTTGATTTAGTAGTATCACTTTCAATAATAGATGGTTCGACAGGGTTACAGCAATTTATCATATATCTTGTGAATGGAATACCATATGACTTGATGCATGCACTTGGAAACTTAACACTCGCAGCATGGTTTGGTTCATGGTTCTCAAATGTTTTACAGCACCAACCAACTCTCGAAGAAATAGAAATATCTGTGGTTGAAGGTTATGTCATCGAGTCACAATGAGACTACAATGGTCCTAATTGCGCGTAAGGATTTGAAATTATCTGCTGGCAAGTTAGCAGTTCAATGTTCACACGCCGCCACTAGTTGTGCTCTTGCAGCCAACAAATCCGAAAAACGCTTACTCGAAAGATGGAAAAATGATGGTGCTAGGAAAATATGTTTACAAATTAACGATTTAATTTCACTTCAAAAATTAGCAGGACAAGCACAGGCTGCCAACTTAATCACTCATATTGTAAAAGACGCGGGACATACAGAAATCCCTCCTGGGACAATTACAGTTCTTGGAATAGGCCCCGGGCCAAGAAGAAGTATCGATGCTTTAGTTCAAGACTTGAAGCCTTATTGAGGAAGAGCCCGTGCTGTGGATGAAGCGCAATGGGTCTACGTTCTTTCATCCATAGTTTGACTGCCCCGCCATTTAGGCATCAGGATTCCTTTGACCAAGAAATCAAAATGGTATTGGTTGTAAATAATGATCTAAAAATGGGCAAAGGGAAAATAGCAGCCCAAGTCGGTCATGCTGCAGTTTCTGCAACATTGAAGTGTGGCAAGAAAGCCCCAGGGCTGTTGGAATCATGGCTTGCATCAGGACAGAAGAAAATTTGTGTTAAAGGCCTTAACGCAACACATTTATTGGAGTTAGAAAAGTTAGCAACATCAAAAGGAATATTATCTACTAAGATTCATGACGCGGGGCACACTCAAATCCCTAGTGGTTCTTTGACAGTATTGGCTTTAGGCCCGGATATTGAATCATTATTGTCAAGTATTACTGATGATTTGAAACTGCTTTAACAATCGCCGCATTGATGAGTGATGGATACTACGACACTATATGCGCGAGTACCCAAGCGACCGAGTAGATTTGCGTAGTGACACAGTCACCCAACCAACTGCTGCCATGCGAGAGGCAATGATGAACGCCCCAGTGGGCGATGACGTTCTTGGTGATGACCAAACAGTGATTAAATTACAAGATATGCTTGCAGAAATACTTGGCAAGGAAGCAGCTCTATTTGTCCCTAGTGGCACCATGTCTAATGCCATTGCAATTAGGGCACACACCAATTCAGGCGATGAAATAATTACAGAAACAGCAAGCCATATTTACGTTTATGAAGGGGGAGGATATGCAGCACTTTCTGGATGTTCAGTGGCACTTGTTCAAGGCAAATCCGGAATCATGGAGGCGCAAGATGTCGCCAAAGCAATACGTAAACAAGAAGGTAGCCTTGGACATTTTCCAAATGGCTCACTGGTTTGCGTAGAGAACACCGCAAATAGGGGCGGAGGGACATGTTATCCTCAAAACAAACTCGATGAGATTGCTAAAGTGGCGCACGAGAATGGATGTGCCGCCCACATTGACGGAGCCAGACTTTTTAATGCAGTAATCGCAACTGGAATTCCCGCTTCAAGAATGGTTAGAGAATATGATTCGATTTCAATTTGCTTGTCTAAAGGCCTTGGTACTCCCGTAGGAAGTGTACTAGTTGGGTCTTCAGAATTTATTTCTAAAGCACATCGATGGAGGAAAATGTTCGGTGGCGGCATGCGCCAAGCAGGAGTTCTTGCAGCATGTGGGATTTATGCTTTAGAGCATCATATAGAGAGAATGTCAGAAGACCATTCAAGAGCGCAAAAATTAGCAGAGGCCATCAATCAAATCGATGGCTTTAGTGTAGATTTAGAAAGCGTTGAAACAAATATGATTTACATTCAAGGCCAGCAAGGCGCAAAAGCAATTCTAAGAAAACTGTCTAAACTCGGAATTGATGTACTTGAAGTAGGGCCAATTGCTGTTAGGGCAGTGACACACCTCCACATCACCGATGAGGACATAGACCGTACAATTGAAGCATTCAAACAAATCGCTTGATAATCACGTCATTTATTGAAATACTCTCGCCGAACTATCGAAGAGATAGGGATGACTAAGAAGGGAGCAAGGTGCCAAGTTTGCAACTCTACGGCGACAAAGCGAGAGTTATGTGCATTATGTAACTCAATGATTCAGACTTCCAAAAACAAAACATGGGGTAAAGATGTCCATCCCGATGCATCAGAAAAAGCACTTGAATTCATAGGGGGCGGTGAAAAAAACAGCAAAAAGCGATGGAAATGTTTCCAATCTTCAGTTTTGGACACCAAATTAACAGATTGGGCTAAGTTAAATGAAAACATAGATCCTGTTTTGACTCATCCATGTAGTGTTGAAAAGGGGCTTCAAATTTGTAGCGATTTAGAGAATGGTGTACGGCTAACATCAGAGGATCGGTCAATTTTACATCAAGGATTTGAAATGATTAACAATGTTCACTTGTCCTTTTTATCATCCAAAGCAGTAATCAATGGCCGTGAATTACCTAATGATGTCCCCGTCGCATCCATAATTAGAATGCTCTTTAATGTTAAAGAACGCTTGGGATGGGATCTAAATCAACTGGTGGTTGCCCTAGGTTCGATTCAACTACCATCTGATATTAACATGCAAGAACGTTTACAATTCCCTCCACATAGGCGTAGGCAAAGACGTAGACACATAGACCGCGATTCAATGCTAGCCACTTTGTCTTGGATTGAATGGATGGCAGAAGAAAATATTTCTCCACCTGAAAACTACCGGATACACCCATTATCAGCGTGGTCAAGAGACCTCAGGGTCAACATCACAAATGTTGGCGGCGCCATGTTTCACGAAACAGTCAACGCAGCCTTTCATAATCATCCAAACGGACTGAGTGAACTTTCAGATTATCCATGGGTTGAGCAATGGCAAGATTACCGGTGCCCGTCTATGTACAACAATCCCACGAAATGGCCCTTGAAAATTTTTGGCATGAATTTAAGGTTACTAGTAAGAACAAAGTCTAACGGAACAAGATTGGCCATAATTCCTGACAAGCCTGCTATTTGGGCTTCATTAATTGCATTATCATTCTCTCCCGCTTCTTCTCTCAATGGCCATCTTCTTTATTCTATTCAGTATAATTGGACACATCAAAAAGAAATGATAACTCACATTGCACCGCCTCTTCGCCGCTCTATTCAACTTTTGAATGAAGTGATATCGGGAAGTCCAGGGGAAGTATATATTGAACAAGAAACCATTCTTGTAATCGGGAGACTAGGTCATTTTTATGAAATAAAAGTTGGAGAAGGAGCCCATGGTGCACCATATATTATCAGGCACGTTAAATCGTTAAATCCTCGCCAGACCCAGTTGATATGTATTCATAGCGGCAGATTCCATTCAAACTTGCCTTTGGGAGATATTATTGCATCAGTTGTACTATCTTTAATCGATGATATCACAACCAGCGAAAAGATAGAAAGTTTACGCAGTGAACTTATTGCGACTCAACCGATAGGATTTCCCTCCTTCTTTTCCAAAGAGCACACTAAATTATTCAGCAAGGATTTGCTTAGGAATTTCACAGACGCTATAGTCCGAACCAATTCAAGGTATCCAAAATGGCTTTCGCGCGGTGAAAAGGAATGGGAAAAAATAGAAGAAGAAGGATTTGGCCCAGCAGAAAGAGTTCGTCAACAATTCAATTTCATTATGCGCAGAAATCGATATTTTGTTGAACTTGGCGAGCAAACCAACAAAGCAGCATCAGAAATTGATGAGGCTAGAGGGGTTATTGAAGATG
>Ga0208639_1000384_pt1 | contig 34400 bp, 27 predicted proteins | sample ETNtaG_33_FD_185772 | JGI IMG/M metagenome (GOLD analysis project Ga0208639, IMG submission 185772) | Marine microbial and viral communities from oxygen minimum zone, Eastern Pacific Ocean - ETNP201310SV76 (SPAdes) (version 2) | ecosystem: Environmental > Aquatic > Marine > Oceanic ...
GCCGGTGAGGAATAAAATCTACTTATCGTCGCTGGTTTCCTGGGTCGCCACTGTGTCTTCTGCCGCACCTTCGTCTGCTGGCTTGGCGTCAGGATCAACTTCGCTTTCTTCGATCGCAGAAGATTCCAGGTTCGCCGCTTCTTGAATCTCTTCCGCTTCTTTCATCGATTTTTTGAAATTCTTAATGCTGTTGCCAAATGCACTACCGATTTCCGGGAGTTTTCCGGCACCAAAAATAATCATGATTATGACCAAAATGATCATCAACTCAGGAAAACCAATGCCCATCATAATGAAGAGTCCTTAATTAAATGATAAATGTTCAGTTTTGCGGATAAGATAAGATGGAGAAGTGTAGCACTTAATCCTTGTAAAAACAAACTGAATTAAAGTATTTTGGGATTTCGTACACATATGATAGGATTCCAGCGGATAGTTTGGCTTATATTAAAGTTATGAAAAATAACAACTAAACGGAAACCTTGAGAGACTATATGAAGCGATTTGGCGGGTTTTTAGCTTTGGTTTTGGTGGCGATTCTTGCGTGTCCTGCTTTCGTCGGAGCACAAAATTTTTCTGATCGATTTGCCAAGGGAAACACTACTTTTGGCGGGCAATTGGGCATGGGCTATACTGTTCAAATTCCGCCGGGAAGAGACCGGACCGATCTTAGTTTTGCGTGGATATTCCCGAATTGGCAGTACAATTTGACCGGCATTATGGCCGAAGATTCGCTCATGCGAGGTGCGCTATTCTGGCATGTTGAAGGGGGGTTGTCCCTACTGACCCATCGGGATCATGAATATCTGGTTAATTTTTCTCCTCTCATGGCGGAGTATAAATTCCTCAGCCCGAAAAGAAGGTGGGCACCCACCCTGTTAGCGGGTGCCGGATTTTCTATGACTAACTGGAAAGATCAGGCTGTGCCTGAATTAGGTTCAGAGTTTGAGTTTTTGCTTCACCTCGGGGGAGGGGTGGAGGTGTTTCGCAAAACGGGGTCATATTCTTTTAACTACAGGTTTTTTCACGTTTCTAATGCAGGTATGCAACGTCCTAATATTGGTCTCAATGCCAATGTGTTCAGTTTGGGAATGAGCTTCTGATCTGGATTGATTCGACGTCGCTTTAAAACAGGACGGTGGTTTTTGCGACTACATTTTTGGTATCCCTCAGATATTTCTTCTAAATACTTCCCCCATTTCTTGTCAGCTTACGTTTTGTCGTTTGACCGTTGAATTGGGACTGTATCCGTTAGCAGACGAGCATGGAGTTTTTATTAACGGATAGATCAGGCCGATTCATGTCAAGCGGATCACCTCATTCCATATAGCATTTTTCTACCAGTAAGGCATCGAATATGACTGCTTCGGCCCAAGGCAAGAATTCTGATGCGCAAGCATCATCCTTCAAGGAAACTGGTTTTCTCGACCGTTTTTTCTTGAACGTTGAGCGGTTTGCCTACACTCACTCCATCGCTGTCATCCTCATTTCTTTACTGATCGCGGGCTTGTCAGTTTGGTTCACGGTCGAAAAACTCTCTTTTAAAAATAACCGGGGCGATCTGGTCGCAAAAAAACTCGCCTACGTGGAGATGTACGAAAAGTATCGCCATGAATTCGAAGATTTCGATGGCATGATGGTGGTCGTAGCCGACAAGGACCCTGAAAACATGAAAGGGTTTACGGATTCCTTCGTTAACAAACTGAGGCAATACCCTCAGGACTTTTTGAAGATATTCCACCGAATCGATACCAAATATTTTCGGACCAAGGGTCTGCTATACCTTGACCATGAAGAACTGGTTGATCTTGGAAATAAAATTGAGTCGCATGAAAATTTTCTTGAAGATGTCAATGCTTCTCCCGGACTCAACCAGCTTGTAAAAAGCATCAACACTGAAATAAGCGCGGGAATGGTCGATTCGCTGTTGACCGGATTTATCGGTGGAGAGGACAGCGAAGAGGAAAAGGATGAAACGGCTGATCTCAGTCTGCTCATCAATCTTGAACAACAAATGCTAGCACACCTGAAAGGTGAGACGACTTACCGTTCGCCCTGGAATTCTTTTCTGACGGATAGCGAAAAGTCCATTGCGGAGGATGGGTATCTCGTATCGGAGGATGAAAAGCTTATGTTCATCCTCATTGTTCCAAACGAAGATAACAAGGCCGCCACGGCGATTCCTGATTCTATCGGATTCCTCCGTGACCTGATTGAAGAGACGCGTGCTCAATTTCCCGGCATCGAGGTCGGATTGACGGGGGAAGACGTTATTGCCGCCGATGAAATGGACACCACCCAGGTGGATGTCCAAAAGGCTTCTCAGATAGCTCTGGCGGGCATCGCCTTGCTGTTTATCCTCGCCTATCGCGGGGTGGTGAAACCACTTCTTGCTATATTTGCACTGGTTATCGCCTTGTGCTGGTCGATGGGGTGGACCACGCTGGCGGTGGGCCATCTGAATATTCTCACCATCGTGTTCACTACCATCTTGATCGGACTGGGTATCGATTTTGGAATCCATATTCTGGAGAGATACAAAGAGGAACGCACGGCGGGAGATGATGTGCTTCAGGCACTTCAGAAAACGGTTCAGGGAACCGGGCGTGGAAATTTTGCTGGTGCGGTGACAACGGCGATGGCTTTCGGCGGCATGATTTTGACCGATTTCGTTGGTATCGCAGAGCTGGGAAAAATTTCTGGCGGTGGAATTCTTTTGTGCATGATCTCGATGATTCTTCTTCTGCCCGCGCTGATCACGGTTGAGGAAAAAATAACCAAACCCCGATACTTGCCTAAACGGTCGGACCGGAAAGGCCGCTTGCTGGAAAAGTTTTTCAAAAATTACCGTGCGATAATTTTTGTCTCGATGATTTTATTTGTTTTGTCCCTTTTATCCTTGAGGACGGTGGCGTTCGATTATAACATTCTCAACCTGCAGGCACACGGAACCGAAGCGGTGAAGTATGAGATGAAAGTGATCGAAACAGCGGGTCGGTCAGCCTGGTCGGTCGCGGTGCTTGCCGACTCCCTGGAAGAAACTCGAAAAAAACATAAGGCGCTGGAAAAACTGTCCACCGTGGGAAATGTTGAAAGCATCATTTCTACCCTGCCGGAGGAGCAGGAAAAAAAGATTGAAACTATCAAAGAGCTGGCACCGCTCCTGAGTGATCTTGAAGTCGAAACTGATCTCGTTCCCGTTTCGTATGCGCGCCTGATAAAAACGATGAAGAGAGTGCGCTTCAAACTTCAGGGCAAGGAAGATAAGGGGGGCGTGACCAAAGCGCGGAAGCTGGCACAAAGCTTCCTCGATGAAAGTGAAAAAGTTGATGTGGAAGTTGCAGAAAAAAGACTCAACAGTTTTTCTGAAAAACTTTTTGCCGATTACAGAGGCAAGATCGCCGACCTGAAAAAGAACGTTTCTGCTTCACCGGTAATTGTTGAAGACATGCCGGAAAATTTACGCGAACGGTATATCAGCCGGAACGGGGTATATTTGATCAACGTTTACCCAAGCGTGGATGTGTGGGATATCGACAAGAGAAATAAGTTTGTTAAGCAATTAAAGCAGGTGGACCCGAATGCTACAGGAAACGCCATACATATGTTTGAGTCGACCCGCTTGATGAAGGATGGATATGTCTATGGCGGCATCTACGCGATGGTCGCTATTTTTATTTATCTTCTTTGTTCTTTCGGCAACCTTCGCGGAACGCTGGTTGTTTTGTTGCCAGTCGCTGTGGGTTCGGCCTGGACGGTGGGCATCATGGACCTGATAGACGTTTCATTCAATCTGGCCAATCTGGTCATCCTGCCATTGATCATTGGCATAGGGGTCGTTAATGGCGTCCATATCGTGCATCGTTACCGTGAGGAGACGGATAGGAACATCAACGTTCTATCGCGGAGTACGGGGCAGGGAGTGGTCTTGAGTTCGCTCACCACAATAATCGGGTTTGGTAGTCTGATGGTCGCCGATCATCAGGGTGTGCATAGCCTGGGGCTGGTCCTGTCACTGGGTGTTGGCTGTTGCCTCATAGCAAGCATCACCGTATTACCCTCCATACTAAAACTCTGTACCGAAAAAGACTGGGAACTTTGACTGAGAGCCAGGAACCCTGCACTGTGCCTGCGCCGCTTCAGCGGTAAGCTGTGTTTTTATCTTGGGCTGGCGGCGATGTTGCCGCCATCGATGGTGATGACACTGCCGGTGGTTTTTTCGGCGAGAGCGGATTCAAAAAATCCTTTGGCGACATCGGTGTCGTAGACTTCTGTTGCCAGCAGGTTGCTCTTGAAATATTCATCGGGAGTCAATCCTCTGGCGGCGGACCTTTCGGCGACCACTTTTTCAGTGAACAGCCGGGTGCGTATGCGGTCGGCATTGACGGCGTTTGAGCGTATACCCTCGGCGCCATAATCCAGCGCGTATTGTTTCATGAGGGCGATCACGGTTGCTTTCGGCAGGGCGTAGGGTCCGAAATCTTTTCCCGGATTAAACGCTGCTTTCGATGCATTGAACAGCAGGACACCGCCTGCTTTTTGTTTTTGAAAAAGTTTTACCGCTTCGGATGCCAGTGTCTGGTGGGCGAAAAAATTCAATTCGAAACTTTGCCGCAATGTTGCCGAGTCCACATCACCTATTCTTCCCCTAACGGCGTTGCCGGCGTTGGAGATCAGGATGTCCAGTCCGCCAAACTCTCTGGTGACATATGCGAAGGATTCCTTCACCGCTTTTTCATCAGTGACATCCATGACCTGGGACACAATGCCGGTTTTGAATTGTGTGCGTAGTTCTTCAACGGTGTCGCTCAATGTTTTCTTGTCCCGGTCGACCAGAAAAAGGCTGGCGCCATTTTTCGCGAACAGTTTGGCGGTCGCGCGGCCTATCCCCGATGCGGCTCCTGTAATATAGACGATCTTCCCTTGTGTTAATGCGGGTTTGCTTTTGCCAAGTTTGGCCTGCTCCAGCGACCAGTATTCCATATCGAACAGGTCAAAATCTTTGAGTGGAGTAAACTGGCCCACATTGAATGCTTTGCTGATGATGTCCATTGTGTGCTGGTAAATGTCGGCGGCGATTTTCGTTTCTTTCACCGACTTTCCAATGGCGACCAATCCGAGCCCTGCCACCAGTATGATTCGCGGTAGTGGATCGAGTTCGTTTTTGTCGACTCCTTTAGCGTGAACGTTGGTCTCGAAGTATCGGTGGTAGCTCCGTTTATATTCTTCAAGTGCGTTGGCAATTTCTTCGCGAAGTTCTTCCGGATCGCCAATGTGTTTGGGGTTCAGCAGAAGCGGTTTTTGTTTGGTGCGAATCACGTGGTCCGGCGTGGCCGTGCCAATTTGCGACCAGTCGGCGCACTCCTTGCTGGAGGCAAAATCGCGGGCTATGGGGTCTTCCCGGTAGTGGATGACCCAACTCTGCCCGGTTTCTTCTGTGTACAATCCGCGCAGGCAGGGTGCGATTGCCGAAAGTATTTCGTCTCCGCTGGCAGGGGTTCCGGTAGCAACGGGAGATAGTGTTTTTGTATCATGGCTGGCGATGAAATCCTCGGCTTGCTGTACCGCTTCAATGTGCCGGTCGTAGCTTTCCTTTGCCGTGTCGCCAAAAGTGAACAGCCCGTGATTGACCAGGAACAGGCCTTTGACATCAAGGTTTTTCTCATAAACTTCCGCTGCCGCTTTGGCCAGATCAAATCCGGGCATGATGTAAGGCACGATTCCCATAGCGTCGCCGTAAATTTTCTTGCACAGGGCTTCAGAGTCGGGTTGATCGGCGATTACCAGAATAGCATCGGCGTGGGAATGGTCGATAAATTTATGCGGCAGGAAGGCGTGCAGTAAGGTTTCGACCGATGGATTGGGAGATGAGGCATCGAGCAGGTGAGTTCTTTGCTCGTTGACCATGTCCTCATCACTCAGGCTGTCCAATTGTCGTAATTTGATCAGATGATCCAGTTGCACTCCCGGCAGGCCGGGAGGTTGCAGGGTATCCAGATCCCACCCGCTTCCCTTGACGTAGAGTACGTTGACTTCTTCTCCGAGGGCGTTTTTAGTGACGGATTTCACCGAGGTGTTGCCACCGCCATGAAGTACCAGCGAAAGGTCGGCTCCTATCAGCCGTGAGGTGTAGACGCGCAGAGCGATATCTTCTGAGACATCGTTATATAGTTGGATCGCCGCTTTGGCGTCAGAGTCATTCCACAAGTTCTTCATATGGTCTTATTTTCAGGTTAAAATGATTAAAATCAAATAAAAAAAATATAGCGGTTGGCTGGGGTGGATTCAAGGAAATTCGCACCGGATCTGGCACTTCGTAACGGGTTCAGCTCCACGTTTTTCTCAGGACAAGCAATAAGACCCTATCGGCAGATGCAGTCAATCCGGGTAATAAAAACGGCAGGAAAATTCGTCATGAGGGGAGATTTGTATTTTTCTGTAAAAACCTCACTTAAAAGCATTGTGAAATAGATCAAGTTCTGTGATAATTCGCCCTGAAATGCTCGCAAAAATTCACATTACATTCAAAAACGGCGTTCTGGACCCTCAGGGCAAGGCTGTGCATCATGCGCTCAAAGATCTGGGGTACGATGAAGTTTCGGGGATTCAAATGGGCAAGTATCTGGAGGTGCGCATGGAGGGCGTTTCCAGAGAAGAAGCAGAACCCAGAGTAAAAGAAATGTGCGAAAAACTCTTTGCCAATACGGTTATTGAATCCTACCGGTTCACTCTGGATTCTTAGAATTGTCGCCCTGAGCTTGTCGAAGGGTATTCCAGCTAAATAAAGTATATGCTTCGACAGGCTCAGCACGACACTCAGATAGAATCTTATCGAATTGAACTTTTCAGCGAAGTGCTGGGTGGCATTGCCCAGTGTCATCTGCTAATTATTTTCCCAACTGACTTATGAATTGCGGTGTAGTTGTTTTTCCCGGTTCCAATTGCGATCACGATTGTTTCCATATCCTCAAGCACGTCTTCAAGTTGCATACGGAATGGATATGGCACAAGGGTGATATGGACCTTTCCCGGTTCGATCTCATCGTTTTGCCGGGTGGGTTTTCCTATGGGGATTACCTGCGTGCGGGAGCCATTGCCCAGTTTTCCACGGTCATGAAAGATGTGATTCGGTTCGCCGAGTCGGGCGGCAGAGTTCTTGGGATTTGTAACGGATTCCAAGTGCTTGTCGAGGCGAAGCTTCTTCCGGGCGCTCTTATCCAGAATAATACCCAGAAATTTATCTGCAAGACGGTGCCTGTTCGAGTGGAAAACACTTCGACTGCGTTCACTGGAGAGTGTGCCGGGGAATCGGTATTGAATATTCCCATCGCGCACCATCAGGGAAGTTATTTTATTGATCCCGATGGACTGCGCCAGTTGGAAGAAAACCGACAGGTGGTTTTTCGTTATTGTGGTCCGGCAGGTGAGGTGACAGATGAATTCAATCCCAATGGTTCCGTTGGGAATATAGCGGGCATCATAAATGAAGCTGGCAATGTTATGGGTCTTATGCCGCACCCTGAACGCTGTGCCGATCCGGCCTGGCCCAACCTTGATGGACAACTCATTTTTAAATCCATAATTAAATCCTTACAAAGTGGAGTTTCAGCGTGAAGCCAGTCACTCCAACGATCACTCCCGATATGGTTCGCCAGCATGGAATGACGCTGGAAGAATTCCGTCGCATACAGGACCTTTTAGGTCGAGCGCCGAATGTGACTGAGCTGGGAATATTCTCTGTGATGTGGAGCGAGCATTGCAGTTACAAAAGTTCCCGCTATTATCTGAAAAAACTTCCGACGGAAGGACCGCGTGTGTTGCAGGGTCCGGGAGAAAACGCGGGGGTGGTTGATATAGGCGATGGCATGGCGGTGGTGTTTAAAATTGAAAGTCACAACCACCCTTCTTTCATAGAGCCACGTCAGGGAGCGGCCACAGGAGTTGGAGGAATTCTTCGTGATATTTTCACCATGGGCGCACGCCCCATAGCGTTGATGAACTCTTTACGATTTGGCGCGGCGGACCATCCGCGTACCCGATTCCTGGTCAACGGCGTGGTCGATGGGATTTCCAATTACGGTAACTGCACGGGGGTGCCGACTGTCGGCGGGGAAATTTATTTCGATCCTTGTTACAACGGAAACATTCTGGTCAATGTCTTTTGCCTCGGACTGGTTCCATCGGATAAGATTTTTCTGGGGAATGCTTCTGGAGTGGGCAATCCGGTTATTTATTTTGGTTCCAAGACAGGACGCGATGGGATTCACGGTGCGAGTATGGCTTCATCGGAATTTGATGAATCGTCCGAAGAAAAGCGTCCCACGGTTCAGGTGGGTGATCCTTTTGCAGAAAAACTTTTGATCGAAGCGTGTCTCGAACTCATGAATGAAGACTGGGTGGTGGGTATTCAGGATATGGGGGCGGCTGGGCTCACCTGTTCTACTTTTGAAATGGCGGGCCGGGGCGGTACAGGAATTGATCTTGAGTTGTCCAGGGTGCCCAAGCGGGAAGAGGGGATGACTCCTTATGATATTCTTTTGTCGGAATCCCAGGAACGGATGCTTGTGGTCGTCCACAAAGGAATGGAAGAGGAGGCACTAGCCCTGTTTCATAAATGGGACCTTGACGCGGCGATTGTTGGCGAGGTGACGGACAAGCCGGTGGTTCGTATTTTTGAAAATGGGAATGAGGTGGTTAATCTTCCGGTTGAACTGGTCGTTGACGGCGCTCTGGATCTGAAACGTCCTACGAAAAAACCAGGCTATCTACAAAAAGTTGATCATGTCAACCTCACGGATGTTCCCGACCTGGCGCGCGGGGACGAGACTTTGAAGAAGCTTCTTGCATCGCCCAACATAGCAAACAAACATTGGGTCTATGAGCAATATGACCATATGGTGCGACTGAACACGCTGGGTTTGCCGGGTTCCGATGCCGCTGTGCTCAGAGTAAAGGGTACTAAAAAAGCGTTGGCCCTATCGGTTGATTGCAACAGCAGGTATTGTTATCTGGACCCTTTTCATGGCGCACAGATAGCCGTAGCGGAATGCGTGCGTAATATTGTGTGCTCTGGCGGAGAGCCGATTGGTTTGACCAATTGCCTTAACTTTGGGAATCCGGAAAAGCCGGAAATCATGTGGCAATTTGAGCAGGCTGTTTCCGGGATGGGCGAAGCGTGCAAGTTTTTTGACATTCCGGTGGTCAGTGGTAATGTCAGTCTTTATAATGAAACTATTGGAGAAGCGATTTACCCAACGCCGACTGTGGCGGTGGTGGGGTTGCTGGAGGACAGCACATATCACACCACCCAATGGTTCAAAGAAGAAGGAGACCTCGTGGGTCTGATAGGACTCACCGTGGAAGAGTTGGGGGGGAGCGAATACCTGAGTGTCATGTGTGAACGGGTTGAGGGCAAACCACCGCATTTGGATCTTCCGTTGGCCCGCACGATCAACAACCTGTGTTTGTCATTGATTAAAGACGGGCTGGTCGTTTCGGCACACGATTGCTCAGAGGGAGGGCTGGGGGTCGCATTGGCGGAGTCATGCATCAGCCATCCCCATGCTCCAACAGGGGCGGTGCTGGATGTTGAATCAACGATCAGAAATGATGCCTGTCTCTTTGGTGAATCGCAATCGCGGATACTGGTTTCCTTTTCTGTAGAGAACAGGACAGCTGTGGAAGAAAAAGCGAAAGCCGTGGGGGTGCCTTTCAAAGTGATAGGCAAGGTGGGAGGTGACTCTCTAGTCGTGAACGTCAATGGAGAAGAATTTATAAACGAGGAAGTTTCCCATTTGAAAAAGCTATGGATGGGGGCTCTGGAATCTTATGTTAGATAAATTTCATGACGAATGCGGGGTGGTCGGCGTCTTCGGTCATCCCGATGCCGCGAATCTGGTTTATCTGGGTCTTTATGCTTTACAGCATAGAGGTCAGGAGAGCGCAGGTATCGTTGCGTCTAATAATGGGAAGATGCATCTTGAAGTGGGGATGGGGTTGGTGGCGGATGTGTTCAGCGATGCGCGTCTCAAGAAACTTCCTGGAAATTTGGCGATAGGGCATAACAGATATTCAACGACGGGCGTCAGCAGATTAAAAAATGCTCAGCCGTGTCTCATAGAATACGCAGGCGGAACGATGGCTATGGGCCACAATGGGAACCTGGTCAATGCCCCGAAGATTCGCAAAGAGTTGGGAGAGGAAGGCGCGATTTTTCAATCCACCAACGACAGCGAAGTGGTGGTTCACCTGATGGCGCAATCGCGCCGCAATACATTTATTGATCGTGCGGTCACCGCTTTTTCCCAGGTACAAGGCGCCTATTCAATCGTATTGATGAGCGAGAATGAGCTCGTTGCCGCACGAGACCCGAATGGATTCCGCCCGCTGTGTCTGGGTAAGGTCGATGGAGCTTATATTGTCGCTTCTGAATCCTGTGTGATGAATCTTGTCGAAGCAGAATATATTCGCGAGTTGGAACCGGGCGAATTGATTCTCATCAATAAATTCGGGATAAAATCATTTTTCCCCTTCCAGAAAAGCCCCACCACGCAATGTGTGTTTGAGCACATTTATTTTTCAAGGCCGGATAGTCATTTGTTCGGTAAGCCTGTTTATTCTGTACGCAAGCTCATGGGACGGGCCTTGGCCAGAGAAAACCCGGTAGAGGCTGATGTGGTGGTTCCTGTTCCCGACTCCGGGGTGATTTCTGCAATGGGTTATTCTGAAGAATCTGGAATTCCTTTTCAAATGGGATTGATTCGCAACCACTATGTAGGTCGAACTTTTATTGAGCCGCGATCACAGATTCGTAATTTTGGTGTGAAAATTAAATTGAATGCTGTCGAAAGTGTTATAAGGGACAAGCGGGTTATTATTATTGATGACTCCATTGTGCGGGGTACAACGAGTAAAAAAATCGTCAAGATGTTACGCGAAGTTGGCGCTAAAGAGATTCATGTTCGAATCAGTTCACCGCCTACCACCCATTCCTGTTTTTACGGTATAGACACACCCACCAAGGGGGAGTTGATTGCATCCAATATGGACCTTGAGCAGACTTGTGAATACCTTGGTGCCGATTCACTGCATTATCTGGGTTTGGAAAAAATGCTGGATGTGTTTGGTGATGATCGGGAGAAATTTTGTTCCGCCTGCTTCAACGGTTGTTATCCCATCAAGGTAGATGGCCCTGATGAAGATTCCCCCCAGTTAGGTCTATTTGAATAGAAAACGCCTCGCCTACTCTTCGGTGCTTTTATCCACAAAGGTCGCGGAATCCAGGGCCCTACCGAGAGCTTCCATGTCCTCATTATAGTCGGATAACTTCTTGTTCATTTCTTCCTGTCGTTTCATGGCTCGCCCAAACAAATTTTTGATTGTCTGATAGTCAGATTGTTTCAGTATGATATTTCCCGGTGGTTTGGGGCTGGCGTCTACCAACTGGACGGCATCTTTTTCGGCAGTCATTGAGCTGGGAAGGGATTCCAGAGCATTCTCGCCAAAAATTTTAGCGAGCGCTTTTTCCAGAGTGCTTTCCATGGCTATCCTGTCTTCATAACCTACGATGACGCGTTTGAGTTCAGGAATTTTCCCGGCATCGGCTTTTAGGTACAGAGGTCGGACGTAGATCAACGATTCTTCGATGGGAATAACAAGCATGGTACCCTGAATAACTTTTGAGCCTCTTTGATCCCATAATGAGATTTGCCGTGAGACTTCTGCGTCCTGATTGATTCTGGCAACGATCTGGTTGGGACCGTAAATCAGTTTTTGCTTTGGGAACGTATAGGTAACTAATTGGCCATAGTTCTCTCCATCGCTTTGTGCCACCATCCATGCAGAGAGATTGCTTTTCCCTCTGGGTGTGAATGGCAACATGAGGATGTATTCTTCCTTGGTATTTCCCGGAAGTTTCATGATTGTGTAATACGGTTCCATCATTTTATTGTCGATTTCCGGAATTTCCCATTGGTCCTCCTTGTTGTAAAACACCTGTGGCGTTTTCATGTGATAGGTCGCGTAGATGAATGCCTGAATCGTGAACAGATCTGACGGATACCGGATATGACTCCTTAAATCTTCCGGCATTTCGCTCAGGTCTTTGAACAATTCCGGGAAAATATTTTTCCATGTGAGAATGATAGGATCATTGGGGTCAGCAATGTAAAATTGCATTGAACCTTCGTAAGCATCAATAACGATTTTGACAGAGTTCCTCACATAATTGCCAAATCGCGGGATAGTTTGCGAGTAGGGAAACTGGTCGCTCACGGTGTAAGCGTCATAAACCCATTTCATTTTCCCTTCGGTCACCACAAGATAAGGGTCACTGTCCAACCTTAAAAACGGGACCACCTGGAGTACCCGCTCTGTTATGTTTCGGTACATCAGCACCCTGCTTTCACTATTAATATCCTGCGAAAAGAGAATTTTAAGTGTTTTAAAACGTGCCGCGAGAAGCAACTTCCGTATGAAGGAATCAACCGGGAACCCGCCGCTTCCTTCGTAATTTTTGTATACGTTTTTCTCACCTTCAGGATAGTCAAATTCTTTGGTTCCGGTGTTAACAAAAACATGGTCGTTTGAAAGTTCGCCAAAGTAGATTTCCGGTTGCTCCACTTTCAGGTCGACGTTGGATTGAGGTGGAATATCTTTTATGAAAAGTACGGGCATGCCCTGCGGGGTTATCTGATTTACAGGGCTGAGGGAAACTCCATAGCCATGAGTAAAAGTGAGGTGTTCGTTGATCCATGTGCGATTGGGCAGGTTTTCCGATTGCAATTCGCGAGGGGAAAGCAGGATTTGTCTATATTTGCCATCAATGGTATAGCGGTCATTGTCGACCGAATTGAACTGGTAATAAGTTCGTATTTCCTGAATTTGCCCCAGAGTGTCGAGTAGAGGTTCCTGATCCCACAGGCGGATGTTTTCAATGGTCAGGCTGTTGGCTTGAATAGACTCGGCATTTAACGACTCGGCTCCGGTGAGTTTTTTTGACTCTGTGGTGTCCAGTCCGTAAGCCTTAAGCGATCCGGCAATGGTGTGTTCAATAAAAGGCGTTTCTTTGATAAGTTCATTTGGGTTGACTACAAAGTTTTGCAGGATTCTCGGATAAAAACTTCCAGCAAAATAAATCACTCCAATCCCGGTCAGCGCAAGAACAACTTTTTTCACACCGCGTCCGGTGGCTATAAAGAAGCTGAGGCCGGCTCCAGCCAGCGACAACCAGGACATGATGTTGAGTATCGGGAGTTGACCGTAGTAATCGGCGAACCCGATGCCCGTTACCACACCATTTCCCTCCAATAGCAGGTCATAGCGCTGGAGATGAAATTCCATGGCCATCAGGATAAGAAAATAAAAGACCAGTGAGGACAAGGGCCGCCTGGCTTCCACCTGCATAACGATTCCATTGGGTCCCAGGTAAATAAACTGCTTCAGGAAAAAGATGATGCCCGTTCCAATACCAAGAACAACAAAAGCTTCCCATAAAATCGATTTGCCAAGATTAAGAAACGGTAGAGTGAACAGGTAAAAGGAATAGTCATTGCCAAAAATGGGGTCGGCACTGCCAAAGGGAACGGCTTTGGCATAGAGCTGAACGATTTCCCATTTTTGTCCAATGATCAACCCGGTCATCACCGCCAGCACGAGCGGACCAAAAAACATAAGTTTTCTCAGGTTACTGGCTATCAAATCGAGCAGGGGTAATTCGCGGCGAACGGAATCGGACAGCAGGACAGGGATGTGCGAGCTGTGGTCATACATGCGTTTCAGTGGAAAACAGGTAAAAGTGAAAAAGAGAACTCCCGCAACCAAACCAAAACCCCATTGAGAAAATATAATGGTCCAGAATACAGAATCGAATTCATGGTGAGCAAACCATATCCAGTCGAAATAGAATCCAATGATTTTCTCGGCGAACATCGAGCCAACCGTAACGATGCCGAGCAGAATGAATAGCCATTTTCTCTGCATGTTCATGAGTTTTCCTTTAATAAATTTTCCATTTTCTTTGTGAGTTTATGAGCGCTTCTTTAAGATGTTATCCATTTGATCGAACAGCCCATGGAAGGGATCTGTTTGCTGGAAACTGGTTGTCCGGCGATTATGTTTTCCAGGGCCGATTTTAAATCCTGCCGGGTCACCTTTTCTGGGTGTTCCCAGTTGTCATCGATTCGGCCACGGTAAAGTAGTTTTCGTTCTTTGCCGTAGACATACAAGTCGGGAGTACAAACGGCATTGTATGCCTTGGCTGTTTCCTGGCTGAGGTCCACCAGATAAGGGAAAGGAAATCCCTTTTCTTTTGCTAGCACTTTCATGTTGTCCAGCGAATCATCAGGATACCGAACTGTGTCATTGGAATTGATTCCAACCAGCTGGACTCCGCGATCAGAGAATTCATTCTGCAGATCGATCAGTCGTTTTAGAACTGCTTTTACATAGGGGCAATGATTGCACATGAATATGATGACCAGAACATCCCGGCCGGGGAAGCTGTCTAGCGAATATGTTTTGCCATCGGTTCCTTCAAGTGAAAAATCATGAGCGGGGGTTCCCAGAGGAATCATAGTGGAATTAAGAAGTGCCATAATAAGTAGTCTAAAACGTTTGAGAGACAAAAATTGAAAAGAAACGTTTGGAAAAATGATTATAAAGGAATGCTAACACGTTTGCGAGCAGGATAGATACTTGAATACGAGAATATAGCGCGCTCTTATTCGCTTTTACAGGTCATCCCGGTGACCCGGCAGGTATAGCAGGCAGAGTGGGCTAATGGAAATGGACGCAACGTATCTTTGATCGTGTCCCCCATTCTAGCCTGATCGCTATCGACAAGGATTGGGCATACGTAGACGCCCGTTTGTGTTGCCATTCGCGATGTGGAGCATTGCAGGTTGGTGATGTCATAGTTTTCAAAACATTTTTCGGTGACATGCTCGTCGTCAGAGTAGTTGCGCAAGTTTTCCGCCAGGCGACCGATGAGAAACCCCGGAAGAATTTTGAGCCGAGGCTGAGGAACGTTGAGCGATTTCAAAAAACTATTCAGATTGTCTTCCATTGCCGCGTCTTTATCTTCTTCCCAGTTTCGAGTCACCGTGAGAACAGGAGAAAACCCGGCGGCGCCCAGATTACGGATTCCTTCGCTCGCTTTTCTAAAAGCATTTTTGCCTCGGATTAGATTATTTACCTCTTCCTCATAACTTTCCATGCTCACACGAAATTGCAGACGATGCGAGGAACCGTTTTTTATTTCACGCAGGCGGGTTGCTTTTTCGGGAGAGATGAGAGTGCCGTTGGTCAGTACGTCCAATGGACCGTATTCAAGAATGGCGGCAAGAATTTCGAAGATTTCCGGATTCATAAACACTTCGCCGCCAGTGATGTAGTAGTCCTTGACCCCAAACAGTTTGGATTCTTCCAGCCGCAGGTGGACTTGTCGCAGGCTCATCATTTCGTGCGTATGATTTTGTGGTCCGCAACTGATGAAACAATGCGTGCACTGCAGGTTGCACAAGGTTCCTCCAACCTGAAGCCATAAAGTCTCCAAGTTTGCCAAGGGCACTTCGGGAATGTTTTTTGCCGAAGTCGATTGTCTCTGAGCGGTGTTCATGAATTCAGCCTAGCAAAAGGGAAAGCAACATTTCAAGAAATACTGACTAATTCTTTAAAGAGGGTAGCATTTTGAACAGGATCGTATCGGGTATTAAGTCGCGGGGTACAGGAAAACCTTACAACTGGACAAAACTAAAGGAAGCACTATTAGGAAACCTATAAGCCAGCCGATTCGTAAGAGTCGTTTACTTTTTTGATGCGCAGTTTCCTGCGCATTGCGGCGAATCCTTCCAGAGCTTTGCGTCCCAGGCGGGATTTATATACAGGCTTAACGTTCAGTTTGGCCTTGTCTGGCGAGTCAATAAAGAATCTTGTGTCCAAAGGAGACATATACCGACAATGAGGGAAAAGCCACTTCATAGGAAGCCGGGCTTTCCGGGCCGCCTCTCCCAGGTAGCTGGCGGCTTCGGCAACGTGTTTACTTTCCTCTCCAGTGACGATGCTTGGAGCTATCAGTTTCAACAAAGGCACAACTCCCTTACCAGTGAGATAATCAATTTTATCTTTCAGTGAATCCAGAGGGCCCGGCTCCAGAAACAGTTCAGTCCACACCGTTCCCGCCGGGAAAATTTCAGCGGCGTATTCCAGCGCTGTATAGACCAGTGGCGGTGATATGATGTCATCCTTTTTGGCGAAACCAACAAAACCTTCCAGTGGAAGATTCAGTAAATCGATCCCCGCCGCATAAACCTTGTCCAGGATTTGCTTGTCTTTGGGGGGGAATCCGCGTAATGCCACAAAAGTACTGAACTCTTTTTTAATGGCTTGCACCACAGGTGCCAGCCGAGTCAGGCCGCGGTCGGGTTCTCGGCAATAGTCCATATTGAGTTGGATGACATCTGCCGATCCCTCCTCAAAAGCCGATTTAATTACCGAAAGAATTGTTTCCTGTGTCAGGTTGAGGCGGTTCTTTTGTCCTACTGCTCGCAAAAATAAATTTAGGCAATAACCATCAATACAAGCGTTATCCGATACCGGGGAACGTTTCTGCATCTGTTCCCGCACAAAGTTGGGCAGGGGGACGATGCCCACTTCGACATCCGTGCCCATATAATTGAGTTTTAACACACCATCACTCAGTTTAAGCTGAGGCATGCCATCGTCGGCTTCTTTGATCGGCACTTTGACGATAAAATTTTCCGCGAGGCTCAATGCGATTTCTTCGCCGGGTTGACCATCGCAATAACCACAGGTGACCTCGGAAACATCCCGCACTTCTTGAGGAATGACGAGTCCTTTGCGGATCAATTCAAATTTTAGTTGGCCATAACTTTCCATAACATTATTAACGCGAACGCGCTCGACTATAATCGGTCGAGCAGTTTTTGGTGGATTCCTGAGAATCCGCCCGAGGACATGATAAGAAAAATGTCTTGAGGGCGGCATTCGCCAGCCATTTTATCTACGAGAGCACCCACCTCCGGGATAAAAAATGCATTGCCTCCATTTTCGTTGATAGATTCGACAACCCGTTTAGGGTCCAGCCGGTCTTCCAGCGGTATTTTACTGGGTGCGAACAGATCAGCGATAATCACCCGGTCTGCCGTAGCGAAACTCTGTGGCAATTTGTCTTCAAAAATTTTTCTTCTGCAAGTCGCGGAACGAGGTTCAAACACCGCCCATAAACGTTGGCCGGGATAAGCTTCCTGCACGGCTTCCAGAGTCAGCTTTACAGCTGTCGGGTGATGCGCAAAATCGTCTATCACCGTCACGCCATTTTTAACGCCGACAATTTCCTGCCGCCTTTTGATTCCCTCGAATGTTACGAATCCTTTTTGCACTTCCTGGGCGGTGAGTCCCAGCTTAATGCCCATAGCCGCAACCGCGATTGCATTTTCGACATTGTGTCGCCCAATCATCGGCAGATGAAAGGTTGCGATTTTTGAGTTCTTGTGACTCAGAGTAAAATGTCCTTCTCCGTTTTTGAATTTATAATCTTCGGCGACCCAGTCGGCAGAAGAAGAAAATCCATAGGTTTCGACTTCGCATGAGCTTCCGGTCAGAACGTCTTTCGCATGCGCATCTGAAAAAGCGGTTAAGAGAAACCCATCCGGATGGATAATGTTTACAAATTTCCGAAATGAATCTTTTATGTGGTCAAGGTCGCGGAATATATCAGCGTGATCGAACTCGACTCCTGTCAGGATCGATGCAAACGGACTGTAGTGTAAAAACTTGGGCCCTTTATCAAAAAATGCGGTGTCATATTCATCTCCTTCGCTCACGAAGAATTCCCCTTCCGGGATGGCATGGTTACCGTCAAAATTTTTCATCCACCCACCGACCATGAAACCGGGTTTCCGTTCGGCAGAATGCAACACCCAACTCAGCATGGCTGTAGTGGTTGTCTTTCCGTGAGTTCCTGCAACGACCAGCGATTTTCGGTTTTGCAGGTAAAACTTTTGTATGGCCTCTGGAAACGAAATATACGGGATGCCTTTTTCCAGAACAGCCAGAACCTCCTCATTATCTTTGGACACGGCGTTACCAATGACAACCTTGTCGATGCCATCAGTAATATTTTCACGCCGGTACCCAGGCTTGATGTCTATCCCGGTCGATTCCAGGAGCGTGCTCATGGGGGGATAGATATTGGAGTCTGACCCTGTGACCCGGTAGCCGGATTTTTGCAACAGTCCGGCAAGAGAGGCCATTCCGGTACCGCAAATGGCGATCAAATAGATCGATTTTATCTTTTCATTGGAGATCATTCCGGGGAATTGTAGGCCTCGTACCCTTTAAAGTCAAGCCATATCAATGGGTTTGGGGATATGTGGCGGTCTGGAGGAGATATTTGTTTATTAAATGAATAATAATTTTAATTGAGATAGATCGTCAATTAAATAATCTGGTTTGGAATTGTGAAGGGAACCAAGGTCGCCTAATCCGTAGGTAACGCCACAGGTCGTGACTCCAGCTTGCTTGCCGGTTTCAATATCAACGGCACTATCTCCCACCATCAAGACTTTTTGATCGGGACAGTTAAATTCGTTCATGAGAAGTTGCAGACCCCTGGGGTCGGGTTTTTGCACGTCCAGGCTGTCACCTCCCAGCACAGAGTCAAAAGGCTCCCGAAACTCAAGTGCTGAAAGAATTTTTTCTATGAACGCTACCGGTTTATTGGACAGGATCGCGTTTGTTTTGTGTGAAAAGTGTTCAACAATTTCTCGCCCATTGGGGTAGAAATCGGTCTGATCCAGCAGATGATTATTGTAGTGTTTGCGGAAAAGAGAAACAGCGGTGTCGGTGTCGTTGCAACCGGAACCCTTCAGAGATTGGGTCATGAGGTTGACCACGCCACTCCCTACATTACCGCGAATGGTTTCCCGACTTAAGGTGGTTAATTCCATTTCCGCGAGAGCGAGATTGACCGAATCGGCTATATCGGCCAGGGTATCGACTAGTGTGCCATCGAAATCGTAGACAATAAGGGAAATATTTTTCAAGGTGACAGAGTGGTTACTCAGGTTCGCTTGTGGTGTAGCGGTAGGCCCTCACAATATTATTTTCATCGAACAGAATAACCAAGTCCTTCGATTTTGTTTGACTCAGCGCGTTCCACTGGTCGAACTGATAGGTCCACATGACCTTCCCGTTTTCCATGCCCTCTTTATATGGAGAGCCAAACTTATCAAGGATTTCAGTTTGACTGGTCACATTATTCTGAATACTGCTAACTTGTGAGCTGTCAAAATTATTCCCGACGGTTCCACAACCTGCCAATAAGAATAAAAAGAGAACGCCTGCAACGTTAAATCCATTTATTTTCATCATAATTCTCCTCGAAGGTCGTGTTGACAGGGGCCGGGCAGGCAGAAACCCAGTTGCTCAATGCTTATTTTTGAAAGTTGAAATTTAGTCTACCAGAATGGGTAAAAAAAGTATAACGTTTAGCAGAGAGTCACAAACCGGAGATTTAAGATGGTGGTTTTTAATTAACCCCATTCCTTACCAAGGAGGCCTGTCCAGAGCTTTGGCGTGGGAGAGTAGGGGAGGTTATTGGGGAAACCTGTAGCTACCAGCCAGACTGGGAGAATGGGAGAAAAAAATGTTTTCTGTATCAGGAGTTTATAGCTCAAAGGTTTTAAAATTTTTAATTATTGCGGTTGCAACAGGGTTGCTTTCAGGCTGTACCACAACACCCGAACCTTCTTCGCAGTCGGTAAATAAACAAAAGCCTACATCGGTGACGGATGTAGTGTTGGATGGTTATTACGAGTCGCTTCCGTCTTCCGCTAAAAAAGGATATTTTGTGGAACAGCTAGCCCCGGAAATTTATTTTTTTTCAACAGGGGTATACAACAATTTGTTTGTCGTTACACAGGAAGGTGTGGTTATCACCGACCCGATAAAAGGAAAGGGAAAGCTTCTCAAACAGGCTATCAGAGAGGTGACGACTCAACCCGTCAGGTTTATGATCTATTCGCATTCGCATATTGATCACATCGGTGATGCGCACCTGTTCGCTGGTGAAGGAGTACAGATCATCGCTCAGGTGGAGACGGGCAAAGCGCTCAGGAAGTATAAGGACAGGAATCGTCCCGTACCGCATATTAATTTTGGAACAAATTACACACTTTCCATAGGCGGGATAACCATTGAATTGATTTATCCGGGGGAGGGTCATGGCAAAGGAAACTCCATCATATATATTCCTTCACGCAAGGTCGTGATGTATGTGGATATGGCGACCCCCAAGTCGGTCCCGTTTAAAAACTTTGCCTACACAATAGATATTGCCAGCCATGTCCGCGGAATTGAAAAGGCACTTAAGCTTGATTTTGATGTGTACGTTGCCGGCCACCTTCATCGTACTGGGAAGAGGGAAGAGATGAAAGAAGTGTTGGCTTATCACTACGCATCGAAGAAAGCCAGTATCGAGGCGATAAAAAAAGTGTCGTTCCTTGACGTGCGTGCGAGGACAAAAACAAAGGATGTGGAAAATTTATTCGGGACGTATCTGGACGCAGTGGCGGAGGAGTGTTACCGGATTTTAAAACCTGAATGGAAACACAGGTTGATGGGATTCGAGGCTTTCGCTCGTGGTCATTGTGATGTATGGATTTCCTATCATCGTACTCACAAGGCACCCTAGTAGCCAGCTAGGGCGAAGGGTTATTGCAGTTCCCGGTAATTTTTGATGATTTCTTTTGCATCGGCATTCGAGTGGACCGGCATGCGTCCTCCCATATGGGAAACAACTTCGGACGCGCAGTACGAGCCGATGATAGCGGATTCTTCGAGACTGTATTCTTTCGTGATTCCAAAAAGTGTTCCAGCGGCAAATAAATCACCGGCGCCTGTGGTATCGACGGCTTGTGTTGGGAACGCATCCACTTCAATTTTATCATCGGCGGGGCTGGAGGCCCATGACCCGTTTTCCCCCCGGGTGACAAACAATGTGTCGGCCATTCCCTTGAGAACATCAAACGCTTCTTGTACATCGTCAGTTTCCGCCATAGCCAGGGCTTCCACATCGTTGCAGAACAGAATGTCAACATGCCATCGGATAAAGTCAATGAGTTGATCTCTAAAACTGTTGACCACGAAAGCATCGCTCAAGGTGAATGCGACGGGAATTTTATCTTTTCTCGCGAATTCAGCTAATCTAAGCGCGGCGTTACGCGTCTCTTCACCTGTCCAAAGATATCCTTCGATATACGCCACGCCCGCATCCCTGATGATGGTTTCATCAACATTATCGGGATGCAATGCGGCGGATATGCCAAGATGCGTGAGCATGGTGCGTTCACTGTCAGGGGTGACGAGAACGACGCATGTCCCGGTGCCGCTGGCTCCGTCTCCAGGGCCTGGGAATCCTACGCCGCCGGACTGCATATCCTCGGTATAATGACGACCGTAAAGATCATTGGCGACTCTTCCCAGATAGTAGGCATTCCCTCCGAGAACACTTAACCCGTGGACCGTATTAGCCGCCGAGCCTCCCGATGATATTTTTGTGGAATGGCTCTGAAGAGCGTTTAGAATTTTTGTCTGGTCTTCCTCTGTAGACAGGGTCATGCCTCCCTTGGTCAGGGAGTTTTGTTTTATAAAATCGTCATCAACGCGAACTTCTATGTCGACCAGTGCGTTACCAATTCCTACCAGATCATATTTCATGGAAAAATTTCAGAATAAATTTGAGTTAGTAATCAGGGAATGGACTAAATATCTACGTATCGTATGTCATTCAACTGGAAAACTTCCTGAGGTATAAAACCAATTGCCAGATCTGTTCACCTTTCAAGGTTTTAAAACCCATCATGCCGGTCCCTTTGGAGCCATTTTGAATGATCCAGAATAATTGACCGTCAGGAATATCTTTGATCATTTCCTGACAGGCAAAATTCCTTGGCCTTGGAGTCATCCCCTTGGCTATCTTCCCCAGCCCATCACCATTTTCTCCGTGGCACTCGACACAGGCAAGAGGTTACGCGCCTTTTTATAAAGCTTTTCTCCCGCAGAGATATTTTCAGGAGTAGACTTTAATGGATTCTTTTTATTGTAGGCGCTACCTAGAGCTTGTGGAGTCTTTCGTTTTTGTGAACAATCTGCCGAATATTTTGACTGTCATAACTTTATCTCCCTGGGAGTGAGGGTGACTAGTTGCTGGAATAGCATATATTCCATCAGGCATCAGTTTGCGGCTTGATAAACATTTTATGAATCAGAAACCCAATCAACCCCAGGGTGGCAATATAAAATGACCCGGCTGATCCTTGCGCTATGAGTCCGACCGCTTCTTTAGCGGCTCCGGTGGAACCCAAACCCGGCGCTAGAAGAGCGGAAAATAACCAGAAAAATCCGTAGCCAAGACTACCCAGTCCGCTCAAAAGAGATATCCCAAATTGGGCCAGTGGTGGAAACTTGAGCCAGACAACGAGCAATGAAAACACAATCGCGATGACGCCCATGGTTTGAGAATGGAAGTGGGATCGTTTAACATAGGTCCAGGACTTTTTGATAATCTTGTCCGCAAGTTCCTGCTTGCCTTCATATTTTTCTGTTAGAACATTAGCGGCTTTTTCTTTGAGCAGGGTTTTGATACTGTGTTCGCAGCAACCAAAGCCCAGGCCCAGTGATCCCCCGAAAAGGACAGCCATTAGCGCCAGAACCATTCCAATTTTAATATGAGTGAATTCCATTTGTCATCGCTCCAGATTATTTGTTGCTATTAGTATACAGTATAAATTGCCGTCTTCTCTCCGGTTTTTTTGGAAATGGGGTGCCTGTTGAACTCAAGAATAAAATGATATTTGTATTTCGGTAAGTTTGACGTTAAAATTTTTTCGATGATGAGTGCATTTTTAAAGATAAGAAAAATTTTTCTTGCTGTTTCCCTTTTTGTAGTCTGGTTGTCTCCTGCAGTGGCCCTTGCGCAGGACCCAGGGTTGGCTGAATCTAATTTTGCCAATGTTTTGGACGGCATATTGGCTCATTCCTGTCTACGTAAGCAAAACGTCGGGGTCAATATATATTCTCTCGATAAAGATAAGACCCTGTACTCATTTCAAAGTAATCGCTTGTTTGCCCCGGCTTCAAACATGAAGCTGTTGACCACCGCGATGGCCCTCAAAAGAATGGGGCCGGACTACCGATTCAAAACCCGTTTGTTTGCCACAATGAGGGTCGTCGAGGAAACGCTGAATGGCGATCTCTATATTAAAGGGTTTGGTGACCCCAATCTTGTGAGTGAGCAGATGTGGCTTCTGGCAAACGAACTGCGAAATCTCCCACTTCGTAAGATAGATGGGAACATCATCGCGGATGATTCGTTTTTTGATGATCAACGGCGTATCAAAACCTGGGGGAAAAAGGGTGGGGCAGAAGCCCATAATGCACCCTTAGGCGCTTTGTCATTCAATTTTAATACGGTGACCGTTCATGTTTCTCCCGGAGAAAAACCGGGTGACCGTCCTGTTGTTGTTGTTGATCCGGACATAGATTTTATTCAAATTGAGAATCGGGCGAAAACAGTTTCAAGATCCAGGCGCAGTCGGTTGATTGTCAATCGTGTGGATCGGGGGAGCCATAATCAGATCACCGTCTCGGGTGTCATATCAGTGAGCCACTCACGGGAGACTTACTACCTGAACATAACCCAGCCAACGCATTACGCGGCAAAGGTCTTCAAGGAATATCTTAGCCGGGCCGGAGTCGAGGTAACAGGTGAGGCGCGAGTTGCCTCTGTCCCGGAAGATGCTTATGACTTGTCAAATCATACATCCGTGCCGCTTTCTTTAATCTTGCGCGGACTGAATAAATTCAGTAATAATTTCGTGGCAGAGCAGATTTTGAAAACTATTGGCGCAGAGCTTTATGGTCAACCCGGCACCACCGAAAACGGCCTGCGCGCTATGGAGGAATACATGCTGTCGCTGGGGCATGAATCCGGACAATTCAGAGTTTTAGATGGTTCCGGTTTGTCGAGACAAAACCGGTTGAGTCCGGACCAGATTGTTTCGGTGCTTCGGGACATGTATAGCAATTTTGGGGTGTACCCGGAATTTGTTTCCGCGTTGGGAGTGATGGGTCGGGACGGCAATGTTCATAGAAGAATGAACGGTCATAACGGTTCTGAAAAAGCACGTGTGAAGACCGGGACGCTTAGTTTTATCAGCACATTGTCAGGTTATTTTCAGTCCGCAGATGGCGAACGATTCGCCTTTTCTATTTTGATGAACGATTTGAAGTGTTCTAACGGACGGGCGTGGAGCTTGCAGGATCGTATTGTTCGTGAGGGATTAAAATTTGAACGTGAAACCAAAGGAACAGAACTTGACTGAGATTTGACAATGGCAGTTTAAGTTTATCGGCCAAAAACTTTTGCATTTTCCTTCCTGTCTTCTTCCAGAATCTTTTTCCAGTCCCGTTTCACTATTGGAGCTTCCAGAAAATCTTCGAAAATGCTCCGCCCCAGTTCCGTTCGGTTGATTCCTTCAGGAGCGACCTGGATATCCAGTTGTGCCAGTGCTATGTCAAAGTCCTTATCAAGCAGAGATGCCGAGTCCATACCATATTCTTTTAAAATCTGTCGGATGGTTCCGGCATTCTGATTAAACCTTCTTGCCACTTCATTAATGTTTGATGGGCGATACTGGTTGTCTGGTGCGATTCCCAAATGATAAGCACAAAACAGTTCAAACGGGTCTAACCCAAAAGTATTTGTTTTTGACTCAAGTTTATTGCTGGATCCAGATGTGCTTGGCTGAGTTGAATTTGCAGGAGCATTTTTAGGGTTGTTATGCGTCCTGTTTTGGGGTTTGTTGCTGTGACGTGTTTGGTCAGGTCGTCCTTGTTGAGTGCCGTTTCGGTTGTTTTCATTTTGCCGGGAAAATTTTCCTCTGGATTTATTGCTCGGTCGTCCAGTCCCGTTTTTACCGTTGGAGTTCTTGTTTGCCCCATCCTGATTTCGCTTGTTAACCATGGAGAGATGAGAAGTCAATGTTGTCGCGGATGAAGAGGAAGACGCCCAGAGATGTGGTGTATGCGATCTTTTTCCATTGCCGCCCCCGGCATTCCGGTTCTGGCCGCTATTGGCGTTGCTTCGACCTTGACCATTGCCGTTTTGGCCTTGACCGCCTCTTGATATATTCGAGTTATTGCGCCGTTGGCCATTGCTTCTGCCGGGAGGTCGTTGGTTGCTTCCGTTTTTTTTCAAAATCTTATTCCTTAATAAAAAATAATAAAAATATCAGGCAGTCAGTGATTCAAGTTGATCCACCAAGGTAGAAAATTTTTCGAGGGCTGTACGGATAGGCGTTGGAGATGTCATGTCCACTCCTGCGCCTTTCAGAAGGTCGATGGGATATTTTGATCCTCCGCCCTTTAAAAAATTTAAATAATCATTCAATTCGGCAGAGCCTCCCTCCGATACCCTGTCTGCCAGTGCGTATGCGGCGGATATTCCGGTAGCATACTTATAAACATAAAAACTGAAATAAAAATGCGGGATACGAAAACACTCAAGGGACAGGCAGTCATCGAGAGTGGTTTCTTCACCAAAATATTTTTCAAGGAGCTTTCGGTAAATTTCCTTGAACGCATCGAGAGTCATCGGCTGATCGTTTTCTGCGGCAGAGTAAATCAGGTGCTCGAATTCGGCGAACATGGTTTGTCTGTACAGTGTTCCGCGCAAATTGTCAATCTCTCTGCAGACCAGATAGATTTTCATACTTTGATCAATATCCTGCGAAAGCAGATATTTAGTGAGCAGGGCTTCGTTGAATGTTGAGGCTACCTCGGCAACGAAGATCGTGTAATCGGCGTAAAGATACGGTTGGTTTCGACGCGAGAGAAAAGAATGCATCGAGTGCCCTGCCTCATGTGCCAAAGTATACATGCTATTGATATTGTCTTCCCGGTAATTCATGAGGATAAATGGATTGGAATCATAACATCCAGATGAATAAGCGCCGTTTCGCTTGCCTTGCGATTCATAACGGTCCACCCAGCGGCTTTCGGTAAGCCCTTTTTGCAGTACTTTGGTGTAGCCCGGTCCCAGGAGCTGGAGGGATGCAAGAATCTTTGTGACAGAGTCATTGTATCCAACATGCCAATGAACATCTTTGACCAGCGGCACGCTGGTGTCGTAGATGTGAAGTTCATCAAGTTTTAGAATGCGTTTTCTCAGTGCGAAATATTTGTGCAGGGGTGCCAGGTTTTCGTGAACGCTGGTGACGAGGTTGTCGTAGACCTCAACCGGGATATTTTCACTGAACATGGCCTTTTCTCTGACCGATGCATATTTTTTTTCGCGGGTATAGAAAATATCTTTTTTGATGCTACTGGCAAGAAGTGAAGAGTATGTGTATTGGTGGTCTGCATAGGCATCATAGAAGGTCTCGAATGCTTCTTTACGAATCCGTCGGTCATGGTTTTGCATGAGGCTTTGAAAATTGCCCTGAGTGATGATTATTTCGTTTTCGTGTTCATCGACCACGGTCCCGAGTTTCAGGTCTGCGTTGTCGAGCATTTCAAAAGCATCACGTGCCGCTCTGGCCATCTCCGCTGACGAGGCGAGAAGCTTTTCTTCCGGTTCAGAGAGCGTGTGTTTTCTGAATCTCAGTATCCGTTCCAGATGTAGTTTGTAAAACTCCAGTTCTTTATCCTGCAAGAATTCATTCATCAGGCTTTCCGGAATGGCCATGAGTTCGGATGGTATATAACTGCTGGCTTGCGCAATTCGTGTGTGCAGGCGAACTACCTTTTCAAAAGTGCTCTGGTTCGGTGCGTTGGTTTTGTCTTCGTCATTGCGAAGGTGGGCATAGGTATATAGCTTTTCTATTTTGCGGGAGATATCCATGTCAAACTCAAGGCAAGCCTTGATTCTTCTCACCGAATCCGCAAGGGCTCCCTCGAAAGTCTCGTAACCGGCAATGTCTTTTTCCAGTTGATCGAAGTCGTCCTGCCAAACAGATTCCTGTGGGTATAAACCGTTTAGGTCCCATTTGGATTCGTCAGAAATATCTTTCCGAGTTACGGGTTTTGTTGTGGCTTCCATAAATGATTCAATCAAAATTTCGGGTCGTTACCCGATCTTACCGGCTGATGTCAGGAGAGTGCCTGATCAATAGTTTCCAAGTGGGCATTGAGCCGGGTTTGTTTTTTAGAGAGATTTTGTTTTCTCTGGTTGTCTTTCTCGATAACCTCAGGAGGCGCCTTATCGATGAACTTTTTGTTGGAGAGTTTCTTAACTAAGACTATGATATCTTTTTCAATTTTTTTCAACTCTTTTTCTATGCGTTTCTTTTCTTCAGCAAAATCCATCTTGCCTTCCAGTGAGACAAAGATGTCCATTCCATCGGAAACGGACGAGGCAGAAACCTTCGGTTTCTCCACTTCAGGACCTGATTCAATGAGGTTCACTCGCGCCAGAGTGTTGATGTAGAGAGAGTGAGCCTCTAATATTTCAGCATGTTGAGATTGTTCGGTTCGGATCAGTAGATCGAGATTGAGACCGGGATTCAAATTCATCTCACCGCGAATATTGCGTACGCAAGTGATGACGTTGATGATTGTGGAAAAAGTTTCTTCCACTTTTTTGTCAGATTTATTTTTTTCGTACTGCGGAAAATGGGATTCCATGATGCTTCCAGACGCTGAAGGAAGTTTGCTTCGGATTTCTTCTGTTATGAACGGCATGAAAGGGTGAAGCAGACGCAAGCTGGCTTCCAGCACATGGACAAGAATATTCTGGGTTGCTTCCTTATCTTTTTCTCCATACAAATGCGGTTTGGACAGTTCTATAAACCAGTCGCAGTATTCGTTCCAGATAAATTTGTAGATAGCGGAAGCCGCGTCGTTGAATTTGAATTCTTCAAGCGCGTGGTTAACTTCCTTGCAAGCTTCGTTGAAGCGACTGAGAATCCACCGATGCGCGGCAGGACGTTCTGCGTTGGAATCCAACTCGCAGGTTCCCTTGTAGTCTTCCAGATTCATCAGAACGAATCGCGAGGCATTCCACAGTTTGTTGCAAAAGTTTCGGTAACCTTCGATACGTTCTTCGGCTAGTTTGATATCCCGGCCCTGGGCCGCGAATGCCGCCAATGTGAAGCGAAGGGCATCGGTGCCATATTTATCCATCATGACCAGTGGGTTGATTACGTTTCCCTTGGTCTTGCTCATCTTCTGGCCTTCGGCATCCCGGATCAGCGCATGGATGTAGATGTCACGGAAGGGGACCTCATCCATAAACTTGATTCCCATCATAATCATTCTCGCGACCCAGAAGAAGATGATGTCGAATCCGGTACAAAGCACAGAAGTGGGATAAAACTTTTTCAAGGTTTGGGTTTGCTCGGGCCAGCCCAGAGTTGAAAAAGGCCACAGAGCGGAACTGAACCAGGTGTCGAGCACATCACTTTCCTGAATGAGATCACCCGCGCCGCAATGAGAACAAGTAGCAGGGATTTCTCGAGCCACGGTCATTTTCTGACAGGCTTGACAATTCCATGCCGGAATCTGGTGTCCCCACCAGATCTGCCTCGATATACACCAGTCGCGGATATTTTCCATCCAATCGAAATAGGTGTTTTCCCAGAACTTTGGAGTGATGCGGATGGAACCATTTTTAACAGCCTCAACCGCCGGTTCGGCCAGCGGCCTGGCTTTGACAAACCATTGTTTGGACACATAAGGCTCAACCACGGTGTGACATCGGTAACAATGGCCTACCGAATGCATGTGATTGTCGACTTTTGCCAGCAGATCCTGCTCCTTAAGATCTTCGATCAGTTGCTTTCGGCAGACAAAACGGTCCATTCCTTTATAGGCGGAACCTGCTTCATCGTTCATGGTGCCGTCTGGATTCATCACATTAATTAAATCGAGGTTGTGACGGCGCCCCAGTTCAAAATCGTTGGGGTCATGTGCGGGTGTAACTTTCAGCGCTCCTGACCCGAAAGAGGTATCAACATAATTATCGCCAATGAGCGGAAGTTCACGGCCCAGGATGGGAAGGATGAGTGTTTCTCCAATTTTGTTTTTATAGCGTTCATCTTCAGGGTTCACCGCGATGGCGGTATCGCCCAGCAAAGTTTCAGGACGAGTTGTCGCGATGGTTAATGAGTCCTCGCTGTTTTTAAATTGATATTTGATGTTGTACAGATGTCCCTGAGTGTCCTTATGTTCTACTTCCAGATCGGAGAGGGCGGTGTGACAGCGAGGACACCAGTTGATGATGTAATCCCCCTTATAGATCAAACCTTCGTCGTAAAGAGAAACAAAAACCTCTCGCACGGCTTTGGAAAGCCCGTCATCCATCGTGAAGCGATCCCGTTCCCAGTCGAGGGATGCGCCCAGTTTGCTCAGTTGGTGATTGATAGCACCGCCCGATTCATCCCGCCATTTCCAGACGCGCTTGACAAACTCTTCACGTCCCAACTCTTGTCGGGTCGTATTCTCACCGTGCAGTTGACGTTCGACCACGTTTTGAGTGGCGATGCCCGCATGGTCGGTTCCCGGCTGCCATAAAGTGGCGAAACCCTGCATACGTTTCCAGCGGATCAGGATATCCTGAAGCGTGCTGTTGAAAGCATGTCCGATGTGCAGTGTTCCCGTAATATTTGGCGGCGGGATGACTATTGAAAACGGGACTTTGGTTGACGTTTCATCGCCGTGATGCAAGCGGTTGTCTTCCCAGTATTTGCCCCAGCGCTCTTCAACTTCTTTCGGGCTGTAAATTTTTTCTAATTGATCCACGATTGATTAAAAAATTCCATAGAAACCCTTTTCCAAAAAGGAATCGGGAAATAATAAAACAGTACGCGGCGGCCTCCACCGTGCAGGATATATAAAAATAAAATGAATTTCGATTTTTAGAAAGAGACTGGATCGGAGGAACGGCTGGCGTTTCTCATACTTTTTTGATCTTGTCGATTTCTTCTTTAATGATCTCTCGCGCAATCTGTGGAGTGATTTCTCGAACTACCTCCCGCACTGACTGGGTGATGCTTTCAGAGAGTCCTGCAATTTCCTCTTCAATGGAAGTATGAAGTGAGTTTTCCAGAATGTGTTTGACGTGTTCGCCAACGACCCTGACAAAGTGCTCATCTTCCGTATCCACAGATCCGGAAAAACTTTTTAAGTGTTCATTTCTATGCGATGCCATAGCTCGGTGACTTTTCGGTTCCAGAGATGCTTGCGATAGATAAGAGAGACTTTCCTGAATCAGGTTCGGACCTGATACGCCCTTCTTTCGGGCCAGCGCCGAGGGAGTCATTTTTTCCAATAAATCCTCCGGCTCGGGAATGATGTTGTCCACCGCAACCGAGGGGTCAGCTATTGGCTCTTGCCTGATACCTGGAGCCTCTACGGATTCTTCTCCCGACCCAAAGTTTACTATTTCTTGAAAGGCTCTGTCCAGTTCTTCACCGATTTCATCTTCTTCCGTGGGAGCCACTTCGCTCAACTCCTCGTAATCCGAATGGACGTCTACAGGCTCGGTCATGTCTGTGAGCGATTCGACATCTTTGATCATTTCATCAAGGACCTCTTCTTCCTTCGGCAGTGATATATCATTATCCTGCGTCAACTCGGTTGCCGGGGCCGACTTAACGATTTCGTCTGCGGCTGGCTCGATAACTTCGGTGACTTCATTTTTTTGTCCAATCACATTGTCAGCCGAAAGTCCAACAGCGGCTTCAGCTGGTTCAACGGCTTCAATCATGTCCGCCTCTGAGAGATCGAAGACAGGGTCTCCTTCCTCGTCCACCGGAAAAAGTTCTACCGCCGTTTCAGCGGAGTCCTTCGAAATCAAATCAACGACCTTTTTTACGATATTGTCCGATTTGAAAGGTTTTAAAATATGATCGTCCGCACCAGACTCATTAAACAAACTTTCGTTGAAATCTTCAAAGTCACTGGCGAGCAGAAGCACCTTGACAGAGTCAAATTCAGGATCGGCTTTAATTTTTTTGGACAACTCAAACCCTGTCAGGCCAGGCATATCGACATCTGCCAGCACGATATCAGGATTGAAATCGCCTATTCTCTCGAACGCTTCTTTCCCATTACTGATGCCCTCTACTACAGCATCTTCTTTTTCAAAGGCCATAGCGACGATTTTCTGGATAGTGATGCTGTCATCTGCGACCAGGATTTTTTTCGCCATTGGAGGTTTTCCTTCACGAAGCCCGTGGAATGAAAAACAGGTTTTGCACTTGGCTTATCGACTGCTGGAACATGCGGAAGGGGATCGTTAATATAAAAATTTCTCACCAAGTATAGCATAGTTCCAAAAACCAAATCAAACATTGAGGTCTGGTGAGTTTCCTCAAACGAGCAAAGGGTTCCAGTTATGGACAGTCTTCATAAGCTGTCTCCCCTATGCCTCTGTATGAATAAATGATAGCATACTTTCAGAGTCCATATGATTTTAGGTAACTATAATCTGGAGCAAGTGGATCATGAGGAATTGAGAGTGAATTATCATTCAGCACATGGGTCTCTCCAGAAGACGAAGCCTGTAATTTGGGTCGGGGCATTGGTGTTTCTGTTGACGACGGCAGGCACGGCGTTCTCCGGATTCATACAACTAGACGGGATTGCCAACGTTAAAACCCGATTCAGCCGCGGGTGTTCTACTATGCAGGAAGTAACCGAGCTGGCTCGTGCCAGGTCAATAGATGTGGTTGTTTTCGGCGATCAGGCTCGCGATGCTCTGGAATACGGGTTGGTTCCATTCGAACATATTTTCAAGATACGAAATGAAAACTCATCTGTGCTTACTGTGGGCGCACCGGCCTACGTCTCGGAAGTTAATGACAACGACAAACAGTTTGAAGAGACCCTTCTCATTCCCGGGACAGAGGTCGCTCCATTTTACTATTGGACTGGAAATGTTTTTAAAGGCGACCTTGTCGCTAATAATTTAGACAAACATCTCTTTGTCGTTGGATTCGAGGCACCAGAAGTTTATGAGCAGCTACCTATCCTGGACAGTAATTTTTCTCAGCGTTACCTGAAGCGACACCAGTATTTTTTCGGTGGATGTGTCGCGCTTTTTCTATTGTCCCTCGTTCCGGTAGTTAAAGGATATAAGAGAAAAATCACAGGGGTGGTAGCAGGCATTATGTTTCTTCTTGTCGTCAGCAATCAGCCATTGCGAAGTTCTCCTTTTAGTCAGTATGGCGGCGATCTAGGTGCCCAACCTTATCAGGAATTGATTGATTATGTAAATGAGAATGGCGGACTGGTTTTCTGGAATCATATGGAAGCGGATGATGGAGCAAGGCAGGAAGGACGAGTAGGTTACAACACGATGCCGCACCCCGAAGACCTCGTGTTGACTTCCGGGTATACCGGTTTTCAGTCAGTCGCAGATTTTCCGATCATGCAAATCGAACCTGGCAACGAGTGGGATCATGTATTGGATGAGTATCTTCAAGGCCAGCGGGAAAAGCCGGCGTGGGGGTATGGCGGGAATAATTATTTATGCGAGGATGGCGAAATCAAGCTCGGTGACATTCGAACTGTATTCCTGGTGCGGGAAAAATCACGGGACGATGTACTCGATGCCCTGGCAAGCGGACGGATGTACGCTGTGCGCCAGAAGGGTGACGAACGACTCTCTCTCGATGATTTCACCGTGACCGATGTTAAGTCGGGGCAGATGGCGGCCATGGGTGAGGAACTGACCTCAAGCGATTTTCCTGAGTTGAAGGCCAGGATCCGCTTCACAAAAGGAACCGCGCAAACGGTTCGTCTGTCCATCATTCGTAATGGAGTGGAAGTAAAGCAAGAGACAGCGGCGCTTCCTTATGAACTGACCTGGCGGGATGTGGATGTGAACAGGGAAGAAGGGCCCGTGTTTTATCGACTCAAGGTGGAAGCGGATGAAGCAAACTATCTGGTGTCTAATCCGATCTTTGTCCGCTTTGGTGAAGGAATGCCCGATCAGGTAGCGTCACTTCCACAAAGCACGATCAAGAAATTGAGTATGGTCGAACCTGTTAAATCAAAGGTGCAATTGTCGCAAAGACCCGATGCTCCATCGGCAAAACCTCCCGGCAAACCAGATCAGGATAAAGTGGTTCGTCCATTGGCAAGTCCGTCCAAACCTGAAAGCAGGATACAGCCTCCCAGTTTAAGTCCAGCAGCAGTAAAACAGCCCACCGCTCCTGCAGTGAAGATGCCATCGGTTCCGGCAATAGCGGGTCAGCAATCGGTGGTCGCGAAAATAAATGGGGTTTCCTTGAAGACGGGTCCCAGTCCTAAATTTCCCGAGGTGGGGAAATTGAAAAAAGGTGATCGCTTGCCCCTGATCCGAAGCACCACCGTCGAATTTAACGGCAAGCCCTGGCTCGCGGTCGATGCGGGTGGGCGCAAAGCCTACGTCTGGAGTGGACTGGTCACTACCGAGTAAATTTCACGAGTTCCCACACCATACGCATTCAGGAATATTCATTAACGGATCGGCCCTTGTCCACCCGGTATAGAAACAGGTTTTTATCCTCATTGACTTTGATGGGTTCCATGTTGCGGATGCAGAACCGGTAACAGACGATCCGCGCCGAAGGCTTCATCCGGCCCAGAATTTCCGGAAACAACTGGTCCAGTGCCTGATGGGTGAGATAGAGGTAGATGATGTCTGCTTCGCTTACATCGAAATTGTATATATTTCCCCGATGAATTTGCACCTTGTCTGTCAGCTCCGCCGCTGTTACAAAAATTCTTGAAAGCCAGACTTTGATCGGGTCAATTTCCACCCCAGTGCCTCGCACACATTTTTCGCGTGTGGCGCCGATCAGGACGCGTCCGTCTCCCGATCCAAGATCATAGAACTTCTCACCGGGTTGAAGGTCGGCAAAATTTATAATCCGCTCAATGTTTTCGTCCGACAAAGGGTGCCAGGGCGCACCAAAAAATACCGGCAAAATAACCATCGCCGCCAGTAAAAGGACAAATGCGATAAATAAAATGCTAATGACGGAAAGCATTAATATAAACCTTCAAAAAGGAAGGGTATCTTGTGGATGGTTTTCAAATTTTGGGAAGAAAACTCCAATAATTAAGAATGATAAGGGGTCTGTCAATTGGTTGCCAACAATAAAAAAAGTGTCTTTGTCTTTTCCGCACAATTCCATAAATACTTTTCTTTCATTACCGGCAGTATACAGAGCTGTTTTTTTCAATGGATTTGCCCCATTGGGGACATATAAGGCCATAATAATCAAAGTGTTAATGCTTGGATCATACTCTGTCACTTAAATGGTGAAATGACACCACAAATTTTGTAACTTCATCAAATTATTGGTTTAATTATAGGTTTCAGCCTGATC
>Ga0208639_1000385_pt1 | contig 34317 bp, 31 predicted proteins | sample ETNtaG_33_FD_185772 | JGI IMG/M metagenome (GOLD analysis project Ga0208639, IMG submission 185772) | Marine microbial and viral communities from oxygen minimum zone, Eastern Pacific Ocean - ETNP201310SV76 (SPAdes) (version 2) | ecosystem: Environmental > Aquatic > Marine > Oceanic ...
CCATTTTTAATCGTATTAATTCCAACAGCAATTGTTTTAAAACAGCCAGACTTAGGCACTGCAGTTGTAATGATTACACCGATTTTCCCAATTCTATATTGGTCGGGTGCTAGGCTTTACCATCTATTTTTACTTATTGCTCCATTATTAAGTGTTTTAACAGGGTTTAATTCTTTTTCCTTTACCGTATGGGGAATTTCTTTAGGCATTATACTTTATATGTCAAAACCAAAAATGATAATAGGGATTGTACTATATTTTTCTAATATATTTTTAGGATTATTAGCTCCTTTATTATGGAATGGATTAAGGTCTTATCAACAGAAAAGAATATTAACTTTATTTAACCCCGAACTAGATCCACTTGGAGCAGCATATCAGACTATACAAAGTAAAGTTGCAATTGGTTCTGGTGGTTTTTTTGGTAAAGGTATGGGGGAAGGAACTCAAACACATTTAAAGTTTCTTCCTGTTCAGGAATCCGACTTTATTGTTTCTGTGATTGGTGAAGAATTTGGATTTATTACTATAGCATTTATGTTAGTTATTTTTGCTCTGTTTATAATGAAAATTGTAAATCTTGCTTATCATTCAAATGAGCGTTTTGCTGGACTAGTTCTCATTGGTATTGCAACAATATTTTTATCTCATGTATTTGTAAATACTGCAATGTCCACAGGGTTAATTCCAGTAAAAGGACTACCTTTGCCATTTATATCAGCCGGAGGATCTTTTTTGTTATCATGTTTTATAATGGTTTCTTTAATTATTAAAATGGGTATGGAGACAATTGAGTGAAGATTAAAAGGAATTGATGTTAGCATTATAGATAACTAAATTAGCGAACTAAATTGTGCATCATTCACATACAAGAAATCCTATTTTGAATAAATCTATGAAATATTTCGCTTCTTATTTCGCATTTCTTATGATTCTATCTATTGATGTTTCATTTGCACAGCAGACGGATATAAAAAGAGAGTTAAAAAGATTAAATGCAAAAATTGATCGTGAAAGAGTAAGAACCGACTCTCTTGAAACTCAGATAAGTATTTTATTGCCTGATCTGAGAAATACATTGAGAGCTACAGTTGATGCAAAAAAACAAACTGATTCTGTTGCGATTTTACTTATTAATCGTATAAATACTCTTCAAAATAAGATTAGGATGTTAGAAGATAAATCTATTTATACTGATAGTACGAATTTTGAAATTCTAGCTCAATTAGTGATGATTGAAAATAAGATCGTAACTCTAACGAATAGTTTTACTGAAATGTATAGTTTACGTTCTGAAAAGCAGCAGTCTAGCATTAAAACTAAAATTAGCCCTGTAGAGTACAAGAAAAAATATATTGAAGCTTTGAGTTATTATCAGAATGGTGATTATAGTCAAGCGATCACTGGCTTTTCAAGTTTAGTAATAGAGGACCCTTCGAATGAACTTGCTGATAATAGTCAGTATTGGTTAGCAGAATGTTATTATTCAACAAAAAATTATAAGCGATCTATATTGGAATTTGAAAAGGTGTTTACTTTCCCAGGAACAGATAAAGATGATGATTCCCAATTAAAGCTTGCTCTTTCTTATCAAAGTCTTGGTAATCTTGTGAAGGCTCGAGAAGAGTACCAGCGCATGGTTGATTATTTTCCTAGTAGTGAGTATTTTAGTAGAGCTAAAGAATCACTAAAGCAATTAAGCTTAGAATAACTCCCTAAATTAATATATGAAATTAAAAATATTTTATTTGACTACTGAGATAGTTCCGTTTGCAAACACTTCATCTTTAGCTGAATTTTCTGCAAAGGTACCATTATTATTGCAGGATAAAGAACATGATATTAGAACAATCATACCTAAGTATGGTTATGTTAGTGAGAGAAAATATATTCTTAGAGAAGTAATTAGATTGCGAGAAATACCATTTGAATTTGGAAAAGAAAACGTAATTACTTCTGCAAAAAGCGCATTCATACCCAAGACACGTGTACAGGTTTATTTTTTAGAAGATACTAAAAGATTTAAACCTTTGACAAATTTGATATATAAGGCAAAAAATGGAAGAGTAATTTCAGATATACATGAAAGATTTGCATTCTTTTCCAAGGCATCGTTAGCTATGCTTCCTCATTTGTTTTGGAAGCCTGATTTAATGTGGTGTAATAATTGGCAGTCTGCGTTGGTTCCAGCATTTTATAAAGAACACTATAAAGATGATGATTTTCGCGCCAATATTAAATCTGTTTTGGTTGTGCATGATTATGAGGATGAGTATTTAGATATTGAAAAAGGTGTATTTTCTAAAATTGGTTTAACGGAACCTAAAGGGTTAAATAAAGGTGTGATAAATGCATATGAAGCTGCGGCTCAAAATGTAGATTTTATTATTGCTATAGATACACCATCCAATGATGTATCGAAGAAGTTGATTAAACTCCCAAGCATTAAAAAAAGTAATATGTTAATTGTTAAAACCTCTGACGAATCCCCAGACTATGAAAAGGTTGCTGCAAAGATTGATAATGGTTTGCAGAAACTTTATAGTTAATCTGTCGTATTACTAATATTATTCTATGAAAAATATTCATCTTCCTGTTTTTTTTTCTCTATTGATTATTTTATCAGCTTGCTTAGAGAATACTGTATCTACCGATTTAAATAATCCAGGTATGATTCATGATACATTATCAGTTTCCTCAATAACAGGTTTTCATTATCAAACACCTCCCGAACTTGGAAACTCTACGCTTTTATATTTAGGTACTGATTCTAGTGGATTTGAGAATCCTTTTGCTATTTTTAAGGTTCAAAATAATAGTATCAATACATCTGAAACATTTACTTCATTATCAGATTCTACTATTGAAATTGATAGTGCAAAATTTATACTTACATTTAATAGCGATACAGTTGAGACAGGTATGATATTTGACTTGTATTATTTTCCTAATACTGCAGATTCTATTTTTAGTGAGTCAAAAAGTAATTATTTAAATATAGATGAAAGTGATCTTGCTTCAGAATATGTATCTAGTGCTAGATTATTTCAAAAATTACCAGATTCTAGTGAGGTTATATATCCGACACTATCATTTAATGTATTGCATATCATTGAATCATTTATCGATTCTTCCAATATAAGTTTCAATAAGACCTTGATGATCAAACCTAAGTTTGATTTATCAAATGCTCTATCTTTTAAAAGCAGTGAGTCTGGTTTCTCATTTGCTCCACAGTTACATCTTTTTACGCATGAAATAGTTTATGTTGATTCAACATCAGACTCAGTTGCTGTAGATACATTTTCTCATCAGTTTATTTCTACGGAAGACTTATCCATTATAGTTCCGCCTATTGTTGCTAATGATCCAGGTCTATTAACCTTAGGGAGAGGTTTAACATATAAAGGATTGATAGAAATTCCAGATTTAGATTCTTTATTGTTTCCATTACCAGATCAATCAATCATAACAAAAGCTGAATTATCATTTTATTATCCTATTGATACAACTCAATCTAATTTTTATTTACAAGTTCAACCTGTTTCTGATAGTCTACATTACGAACAACTTAATGGTATACTATTAGATGACCCAATCGAGGTAATTCCAAATATATTACCCGTTGTAAATATTTCTAATAATGGAAAGGTTGTTTTAAATATAAGAGAATATTTGCAATTGATTCATTTTGGATATGTATCGAATTATGGATTAAAACTTGAGGTTGTTAATACTTCAAATCCCTTTAATCTTTATTCTATATACTCACATTCTTCATTAATTGATACTTTAAACCCAAAATTATTTATCCACTATGTTTCTCCATAAAAAATACTGTCTATTATTAATTCTTTTTTCTTCTTTCATTAATGCTCAAGATATTTATAGTGCATATGGAGTGGGTGATATGTTATTATCAAACAATGCATCTGTGATTGGAACTGGAAGCGTAGGACTTATGCCTAATTTCCAAAGAAATATTTCGTTAAGTAATCCATCGACTTGGACGAATATGCCTTTTGCTTATGTTTCGATTAATTATGGCGGACTTCAAATTGAGGATAAGTTGAATGATCATGATAATATTTTATCAGGGTTACATCAATTTCAATTTATTGTTCCAATAAAAGGAAGATATGCTTTTGGAATTGGTTTCCAGCCATATAGCTCGCAATTATACTCTTTAAAATCAGATAATCTTGAAATTAAATATATACAGCAGGATACTCTTAATTTTAATAGTAGATTAAATGGAGGGGGAGGGATATCAGATTTATCTTTTTCACTTTCTGCAAGGATTACGGATAAAGAAAAAGGAGCTTTAAAATTCAATTATCTTTTTGGATCGAGTAGAAAACAGACAGGTTATTCACTTGATGAAGGGGGTAATGGGTTGGATGATGATTTTGATGGCGTGATAGATGAAGAAGGAGAGAACAGTATTAATTATCTTTATAATCAACGAAATATTTATGACGGCACTTTAATTAACGGATACTTATCTTCTGATAGAATTAATATTGGAAAGCGTAATTTAACAGTAAGTGTATCATTCAATTCTACTTTAAACTCTTTTAGAATAAAGAATTATTCATTTTACCCATTTGAAGATATTAATAATAATGGATATTACGATATTAATGATTTTCCACAACCTGCAGGTAATGATTCTATCCCACCAAATCCATTAAAATCTGAATATAAAGATTCATTCAAACCGTCTCAATATTCCATTGGATTTAATCTTGAATTAACGGAATTATTAAATTTGCAAGCTGAACTATCCGATTGGTCTGATTTAGCAAGTAGTAAAAATAATATTTTATCAAATATGAATTATCAATTGGCAGACTATCGTCATGTTAATGTTTCTGTAATTAGATTTGCTCGGACTTTACCTCGATATTGGCATGAGAGTTTACATTTTAGATCGGGGATCTTTCTTCGTGATTATAGTTTGAAAAAATATGTATCAAATGAAGATAGCTTTATAAACTATAACTATAATGATATCGGCTTGTCTATTGGGCTTGGTATAAAATTTGGTTTAACGAAAAATCAATTAGATTTTGGATTAAATCTGATCAATAGATCTGATTCAATTAATAATGATAGACTTATTTCTAATTTTAATATAGGACTTACTATAGGAGACATATGGTTTGTTAAACGGAGGGCTAAAAAATAATGACCATTTTTTATAATAATATAAAATATAATTTGAAAATATTTTCTTTTTTCTTTCTTATTTTATTAAGCATGATGTGTGTACCGCCATCAGATAATTCAGAATCAGATAATAGTGAAAAAGAACAAGCATACTGGGATTCAGTTCGTGCAGTCATGTGCCCTAGGAAAATGAGTAGTGCTGCTGAATATTATAAAAATCGAGATTGGGAATCTACTGTTAGAATTTATGGTGATATTGTTAAATATAGATGTGATCAAGATGATCCTGAAGAAGTATATCAATACTATGCGATTGCTTTTGAGTATTTAGGAAGATTTGATAGTTCTGAATATGTACTATTAAAAGGATTGCAACTTTTACCGGATAATGTAAATCTCCGTAAACGTTTGGCATATTCATATAAAAAACAGGGCAAGATTGATCAAGAATTAATGGAATATAGTCGTTTGTCCGACCTGATTCCTGAGGATGTATCTGTTAAGGTAGAATTAGCAAAATTATATGGAGAGCAAGGTCTTTATGATGATCAAATTGATATTTTAAGACAAATACTAGATATAGATCCAAATAATGAAAATGCTCAAGGTGATATAGCTAGAGTATATGAACTAACTGGAAAAGACCCTCTTCAAATTTATGGAGAACGATTTAGAAATAACCCCGATAATGTTTCTTATGGATTAGATTTTGCTGAGCGTTTGTTAAATGCTGATAGACCAGAAGATGCAATTGATGTATTAAAGCAGGTTATTCTTCAGGATAAAACTAGCAAAGTTGCTTACCGCAAATTAGGCTTGGCTTATGATAGAGCAGACTTTTACAATGAAGCATCTAATGCCTATGAAGAATTACATGCATTAGATCCTAGAGACTATAAGGTCGCAATTCAAGTATCAGATGTAAATATTGCTGAAGGTAATTATGGGAAAGCAATGCGATGGGCAGAAAAAGCAATTACATCCTCTAAAACAGGAGAAGCTTATGGTCAACGAGGAAATGTTTACTATAAAGCTTTTCAAGAATGTAGATCTGCAGATATTTCTATTGATGATAGGATAATCGCATCCTTAGCTCATCAAAGTTTCAAGTTAGCAGAAGAGAATGATTATCGTAGATTTCATAATTCCCTTTTATGGTTAGAGGAGAATGAAGTTTTATTTGGTCGCTCGCAATGGTTTATGCTTGATGCCAATAAGAAAAAACAGGGTTATATAAAGCCAGATGAAGAATGTTATAATTGGGTAGAAAAAAAATTAGAAAAAGATCCTAGCTGGTAAAATATAATCTATCATGACTAATACCCCTCTTAAAAGCTCAGATCCTGAACTTTTTAGTATTTTATATAATGAAATTATAAGAGAGGATACAACTCTCGAACTTATTGCATCAGAAAATTTTGTTAGTTATCCTGTCTTAGAGATGGCTGGAGGTATAATGACTAATAAATATGCAGAAGGGTATCCTGGAAATCGTTACTATGGTGGTTGTGAGTTTGTTGATCAGGCAGAAAATTTAGCGAAAGAAAGAGCGAATAAGTTATTTGGTGTAGAATACTCAAATGTTCAGCCACATTCTGGTTCACAGGCTAATATGGCTGTTTTAATGACATTTCTAAAGCCTGGTGATACGATTTTAGGACTTGACTTAGCACATGGAGGCCATCTTACTCATGGTAATAAAGTAAACTTTTCAGGAAAATTATATAATTCAATCTTTTATCAGGTTGATAAAACTACTGGATTAGTTGATTTTGATGAAGTTATTAAATTAGCACGAGAACACAAGCCTAAATTAATTATTTGTGGAGGGTCTGCGTATCCTCGGTTTATCGAGTTTCAATATTTTAAGCAAATAGCAGATGATGTTGGTGCCTATTTAATGGCAGATATTGCACATCCATCTGGATTAGTTGCAGCCGGTATCCATCCATCTCCGGTCCCTTTTTGCAATGTTATTACAACAACTACACACAAAACTCTACGAGGACCTCGTGGAGGCATGATTATGATGGGAAAGGATGATCTAAATCCTTGGAATATTATTGCCCCAAAATCTGGTAGAGTTAAGAATATATCAGAGCTTTTAGATAATTCAGTAATGCCTGGAGTTCAAGGTGGACCATTAATGCATATCATTGCAGCAAAAGCTGTAGCATTTGGCGAAGCGTTACGTCCTGAGTTTAAGGTGTACGCACAACAAATTGTTGATAATGCAGTATCCATGGCTGATGAATTTATTGCCCGAGACTATCAACTAATATCAGGTGGAACAGATACGCATGTTATTTTAATTGATTTGACAAATAAAAACATCACTGGAAAAGTTGCAGAAAAGTCCTTAGAAAAGGCAGGAATTACAGTTAATAAAAATATGATTCCCTTTGATGAAAAAAGCCCATTTGTTACAAGCGGTATTAGAATTGGTACTCCAGCAATAACTACAAGAGGAATGAAACAAGATGATATGAAAAGAATTGTATCTTTAATAGATACAGTAATTGTAAATCATAATGATGACCAAAAAATTTCTTATGTGAAAGCTGAAGTAAATGAATTATGCAAATTTTTTCCTTTATACCCCGAATTGCAAGATCAAAACTGATAGAGAATAGATTATTATCAGTTATTAAAAAAAATACTGATAATATATTTTCTTTAATCATTATTGTATTTTGTATTTTTAATCAGTCTTGTTCAACAGCATCAATTCTTAGGACCACCCCTAAAACAGTTGAGTCATTTATGATGAAGAGATCTGATGCTATACTCGATAAGGACTATTCAAAGATATCGTCTGATAAATTATTAAAACATTCGATAGTTTTAACGATGACTGGATTTGGTTTTGTTATGGAAAATGCGGAAAAGACACTAGATGAGGATTATCAAAATGGTCTTAAGTTATACAAAGATGCAAATAAGTATTTTGAAAAAGCAGTATTTTTGGGTAATAGATACTTAATAAAAAAATATCCAACTTTTGATGATTGGTTAACAAAAAAGAATTATAATAATATAGAATTTATCAAAGAAGATGTCGAAGCTTTATATTGGTTGGCAGCAGCATATGGCGGTGCAGTAAGTTCTAGTAGAGGAAATCCTCAATGGGTCATACATTTACCAAAAGTAGGACAATTAATTGAGAAAGCACTCGAATTGAACCCTACATGGAATTATGGATCACTGTACTCGGTAATGATATCATATGCTACTACCTTATCAGACACTCCTGAAAGAGATTGGGATATGGATGGATATGTAGGTGGATATAATCGCTTTGGAAAAGAAACCAAGGTTAATGGTTATTATAATATGAAAGGTGTGAGAGAAAGCGAATATATTGGAGCCAATATTGCTACCAATTATTACAAATTAGCTTTAAAAGCATCCAATGGTATGGATTTAAGTCCACATGTAAGCTATGCCGAGAATGTTTTAGTCCTAAAGCAAAGTCGCTTAGAATTTGTTCAATTACTTGATTTAGTAATAAAATCAAATAAAAAAGGAATTAAAGAATTGGAATTAGGTAATTATATGGCTAAACAAAGAGCGCAATGGTTACTAAATAGAACAGAGGAGTTGTTTTATTAGATGAAGAAAATAGCATTTTTTATTGCATGTATTTGTATATGCAATCTATCAGCAAAAAAAATAATTATTAAGATGGCTAGTTTGGCTCCTGAGGGAACAGTCTACCACGGAATGCTCATAGAAATGGGTCAACAATGGAAAAAAGCCACGAATGGAGAAGTTATTCTACGCGTATATCCAGGGGGAATCATTGGTGATGAGAGAGATATGATAAGAAAAATAAGATTAGGACAATTTCATGCTGCAGCTGTTTCGACTGAGGGCTTACATGAAATTAATCCTGATGTTTATGTCTTTTCTTTACCTCTAGTATATGACAACTATGATGATGTGGAATGGATGAGGTCTCAAATGGATGATAGGATACGTACAGGTATGACAAAAAATGGTTTTGAGTTATTAACATGGGCAGATGTTGGCTGGGTTCATCATTTTTCAACTGAACCTGTTATATATCCTGACGATTTAAAAAAATTAAAGATGTTTGTATGGGCTGGTGGATATAAAGCTGCTGAATTATGGAAGAAAGGTGGTTTTCAGCCAGTTCCATTAGCCTCAACAGATATTATGCCAGGATTACAGACTGGCTTAATCCAATCAGCACCAACGGTACCTATTTTTGCATTATCTCAACAGTTGTTTGGAATAGCTAATTATATGCTTGATATGAAATGGGGTTTATTAACTGGCGCATTGATTGTTGATTCTAAAACATGGAATAGAATAAAACCCGAATATCAAAAAAAGATGGTGTCGATAGCAAAACGAATTATTGACTCCAAAAAAGATATAATTAGAGATGGTGGAGAAGCAGCTATATCTGCCATGGAAGAATATGGTCTAAAAGTCCATCGTCAAACACCAGATGAATTGAAGTCTTGGAAAGATTTCGTGGGTTCTTGGGAAGATGAAATTCGAGGCGGATATATTCCTGTTGAATTATATGATACTGTACAAGAAATAATGAGTAGAAAACCTGAATAAATTATATATAAATAAATGAAAGTAAGAGAATATATAAAGCGGTTTGAAAACGCATTAACTATTTGTGTATTTAGTATTCTTACAATTTTTCCTGCTATAGAAATTTTTACAAGAATATTAGGAAGACCTGGTGTCCCAGCTTCACCTATTTTGGTTCAGCATATGACACTATGGATAGGATTTATTGGTGCTGTATTAGCAACAAGGCAAAATAAACTTCTTTCATTAACAAGAGTTCCATTATTTTCATCGGATAAAGTATTTGATAATGGTCGATGGATAGCAAAGAATATATCTTTTATCATTATTGTAGCGTTGTTCTGGGGAAGCATTAGCTTGGTAATGATTGAATATAATTATCCAATACAAATATCTCCTGGCGTATATCGTTGGTTTATTCAATTAATTATGCCTGTAGGATTCTTGCTAATAGCATTTCAAATATTTTTAAAGAGCTCTAAAGAGCATTTGTATCGATTATTAATGTTGATAATTGGGGTACTGTTTATCGTAATTGGCAATAATGATATATTTCGTGATAGCGTTTATTTTCTATGGATCTCAATTGGATTTATATTGTTCTCGATGGCGTATGGGGCTCCGATATTTATTGGTTTAGGTGGTCTAGCTGTTCTTTTCTTTTGGCACGATTATACTCCTATATCAGCTATCTCTGCCGAAACATATAGAATTGTAGTTTCTCCAACGTTACCTACGATTCCATTATTTACATTAGCGGGATATATTTTGGCTGAAAGTAGATCTTCTGAAAGAATATTTTATTTATTTAGAGCTGCATTTGGATGGATTCCAGGAGGAACACCTATTGTAATAGTTTTTCTTTGTGGTTTTTTTACGGCATTAACAGGAGGATCTGGTGTAGCAATACTTGCTTTGGGAGGATTGCTTTTTCCATTATTAAAAAAAGAAGGATATTCTGAATTATTTTCTTTAGGTCTTATAACGTTGGCAGGATCTCTTGGATTATTATTTCCTCCTAGCTTACCATTAATCATTTATGGCGTAACTGCTCGTGTTTCAATAAAGGATTTATTTATTGGGGGTCTTGTTCCTGGGATAATTATTGCACTTGTAATAGCAGCATATTCTATATTTCAAGGATATACACAGCATGTAGAACGTCAATCTTTCAATATTCAAATAATTATTAAAGAATTGAAAAACAGTTTTTGGGAAGTAATTATCCCAATTTTAATCCTATTTGGTGTGTTTGGTGGATATACTACACTAGTTGAAACTTCTGCTAGTTTAGTTATTTATGTACTATTAGTTGAAGTATTTGTTTATAAAGATTTGAAATTAAATGATCTGCCGAGAATAGTTTTAGACTGCGCAACATTAATTGGAGGGGTTCTTATTATTCTAGGAGTAGCTATGGGCTTTACTAGCTATTTAGTTGATGCGCAGATACCAATGTTATTAATGGATTGGGTCGAACAAAACATTTCATCAAAATATGTCTTTTTACTGTTATTAAACATTCTATTACTTGTTGTTGGGTGTTTAATGGATATTTTTTCTGCGATTATAATTATTGTACCTTTAATTACTCCTTTGTTAAGTCTTTTTCCTGATATACATCCAGTGCATTTAGCAGTAATATTTATCGCAAATTTAGAATTAGGTTATTTAACGCCTCCTGTTGGTATGAATTTATTCTTATCTGCATATAGATTTGAGAAGGATATGCCGACGGTGTACAAAGCAACACTTCCATTTTTTCTATTGAGTGTGCTAATAGTTTTGGCAATTACTTATATACCAATTATATCATTAGGCTTGCTAAAATTATTACAGTAGAATGGAAATTATAATTATATCATAGTATGTTGACTATATCACACTTATAAATTATATCTTGTTTGATTGTTAATTAGTTGGATATATTTATAGAAGTCAAAGGGATTTACATATCGATTATAAAAGTTAATTGTTTATAATAAGAAAGATGATTTCAGTATTTCTGAAGTCGGGAGAATAAAATGAAACGTACAGCGTTTTTATGTGTGCTGGTCCTTTTGACATTCTTAAAGCCTGTATCTGGGCAAAGTGAGGCTGGTGCCGTATTTCTATTAATTTCACCTGGTGCGCGTGCAGGTGGTATGGGTGAAGCTCAGGTTGCTGTTGCTAATGATGTATATGCAAGCTATTGGAACCCTGCAGGGTTAGCATTCCTAGAAGGTTCTGAGCTGGCAATGATGCATGTAAATTGGTTACCAAACTTAGCTGATGATTTGTACTATGAGTTTTTAGCATTTCGTAAGCATTTTCCTTACTTAGGAACATTAGGTGGCCATGTTATTTACTTAAACCTTGGTGAGCAGATTCGAATGGGTGAGACACCCGATGATTACTTAGGTAAGTTTACTAGCTATATGATGGCAGCCACTATTTCATATAGCGCTTTGCTATCGAAAAATTCATCGTTAGGTATAAATGCGAAAATTTCCTACCAACATTTGGTAGAATTAGGAGCAGGTAATGAACAAGGTAAGGGTACATCCACCGATTTTGGATTTGATATTGGTTATTTGAGGAAAGAGTTTTTAAATCCAAATCTTAATGTTGGTTTAACAATGACAAATATTGGTCCGAAGGTTTCGTTTATTGATCCCGCTCAGGCTGACCCACAGCCTACAAACCTAACGTTAGGTTTGAATTATGCTATTGTTAATAGCGAATTTAATAAGCTAAACATCGTTTATGATGTAGATAAGTTATTAGTTTCTTCATATCCAGCTATGGATTGGGATGGTGATGGATATATTGGTGGATATGATGAAGATGGACATTTATCTGATAAGAATGCTGATTATAATAAAAAAGGACAGCAGGAAACCGAACATACGGATCCAATATATCTTGCGATATTTACCTCTTGGGTAGATGATTGGTTGCTCGGAGGTAATATTGATATGGCTACACCTGGAAATGACCCTGATAGACAGATAGGTGGTTTTCGTTGGGATGATATAAATGGCAATGGAGAAATTGATCCAGATGAAGGTGAAATGATTCCTACAAATGCATCACCAAGTGATGCTTCTTGGGGAGATTACAATGAGTTTGGACAAAAAGAAGTTGGAAGCGGTAAAAATAGAACGATTCAAAATGAACTTGATAAGTTGGTGCACAATATAGGCTTTGAATATTGGTATTCCAGTTATTTTGCTCTTCGTATGGGATATTTGTATGATAAGATTGGAAAAATAAATAACCCAACTTTTGGAGTTGGCCTTCGTTTTGCAGGTTATGGGTTTGATTTTGGATACACTTCAGGTAAGCCTGGTCATCCATTAGCAAATACTATGCGTTTTTCATTAAATATTGAATTTTAATATTCCACTATAAATCAAAATAATTTTAATGATTAGGATGCTATTAATCCTCGCTGCAGTTGTTACGATTGTATTACCATCAACAAATAAAGCTGTCGGTTTTGTTAAAGTTGCAGCAATTCGCGTTTCATTCATAGTTGATGATAATCCAGGGACAACTGGAGATGGATCTTTTCTTTATAGTGCTCCTATTGATACATGTGGAAAATATACGATAGATCCAGTTCCACATAATCGGTCGTATTTCGAATCTCAATTGCGTGCAGTATCGAATTATTTTACATCAGTATCATATAATAATTTTGGGATTGATATGGATAATTCAATGGTATTTCCAGCTGATGAAGAGGATAGCTATCTATTATCTAATGAAATGAGCTACTATCATCCTTTTAATGAAGATGAGATTCATGATGAGAGGGTTACAGAACTCTTTAGGGATGCTGTTCAGATTGCATATAATATAGATAGTATAAACTTTTCTTTATACGATCATATAGTAGTATTCCATGCGGGTATTGGACAAGATTTTTCATTACCATTTTTAGATCCTACACCTGAGGATATACCGTCTACTTTTGTTGATCAAGAAATGTTAGATATGTATACAGGAGGGCCTCTAGAGTTTCCAAATACACTAATCAGCCAGGGAATAGTTCTCCCAGAAACTCAAAATCACTTATTTTTTGAAGAGTCTGACAATATTTTTTTAAATGCAGAGGAACCTTGCGATTACCAATATGCTTTAACAGGAACGTTTGCATTAATGTTTGGCTTTGCAATTGGTCTTCCACCACTTTGGGATACAGAAACAGGGCAAAGTGGAATTGGAATATTTGGATTAATGGATCAAGGGTCAAATAATGGTCGTGGTCTAATTCCATCTCCACCAGATGCATGGACAAGAAAATACGCAGGGTGGGAGACCCCGATTCGAATCACACCTTCTGCGTCTATAAATCTACCTAGTAGATCTGAAAATAATATTCTAGAAATACCTATTAATAACAATGAATATTTTTTAATAGAAAATCGAACGAATTGGTATCGGGATAACATGTACATCGATTCCACGAGATATATTATCTATGAAGAGTCTCAAAGATACCCTCCATTTGTTGAAATTTTATTTGATTCTGTGCTAATTGACCGAGATGAAAATGGGGTAGTTATTAATATATATGATTATGATTTAGGGTTGCCTTCTAGTGGTATGCTAATCTGGCATATTGATGAAGAAACAATAAATAATGGCATAAATAATTACTCTATTAATAAGGATCGTTTAAACCGAGGGGTCGATTTAGAGGAGTCAGATGGAGCACAAGATATAGGGTTTCCATCTATTTTCTTATTTTCAGATCCTTCAGCTGGATATTTTGGAGATATGTGGTTTAAGGGAAATCCTGAATACGAACGATCTAATCCAAATATGGATGGCTTATCTCCTGAATTTAGTCATTTTACATATCCATCAACTGTATCTAATACAGGATCAGCATCTTTCCTAACGATCGATAATATTGGATATCAATCAGATACAATGAGCTTTAATGTTTATAATTCAGCCCTAGCTGATGGCTTTCCAGACAGCTCTCTTTATATTAGAATGGTTTTTGATATAGATAATGATGGGATAATGGATGTTATAGGCGGGAAAAATAATCTATGGATTGGTCAGGAAAATAATATTGAAGATAGGGTGTATTTTTATTCTAGCTATAATAATATATACGATATATCTATTGGTACATTTAATAATACAAACCAACTGATCGTTTTTGAAAGAGATAGTATAGCATCATATGTTAACTATTATATAAAAAATTCAGGTTTAGATGGTCTAGAGCATGTTTTTTTAGATACTATAAATTTACTAGATGCAGTTTTTGTGAACAATAATCTAAACAATTACAATTATAAAGATTTAACTAATAGCTTCTTTAATACAGCATATGTGCAAAATAATGATGGATCGATAGATAGCATTACGCAGATACCATTGCTATCATTAACGGACCTGGATCTAGATGGTGAATCAGAATATATATTAATCAAGAATTATGATATCAATAACACATCTTCTCATATTGGAAAATTAGAAGCCAGATATATGAATAATAATGTTATGGTTAGCGGTTTCCCCGTTGATTCTATTTCCAATCAACATCCTGCGCTACTTAAAAATATTTATGGTGATGAGCATCCAGAAATTGTTGTTCAAAATTTAGATGGTGAGATCATAATAATTAATTGGAAAGGTGAAATAGAATATTATTTAGTAGAAAATGGATCCTTGGTTTGTTTAGCTGAATATCAAGATAAGAATGCAATAATTACGGAATCATCAATTTGGCTATTTAATGATGTAAGTGATAATAGAGGAAATCAATGGATAGCAAAAAACCATGATTTTGGTAATACCAGAACTCTTAAACTAGATATTCCAAAACAAGCACATCAAACTGGATTAATTGATAGAAGTAAAACGTACGCCTATCCAAATCCAGCTTATGATGATCAAGTAAACTTTAGAATTGCAATTGAGTCAGCAGAAAAGATAGATATCATGATTTATGATTTAGCTGGATACTTTGTTCATAAGATAAATTTTATAAACAATGCAATGGGAATAATCGAAGAAAAAGTTTGGCAAGTTGATCAAGTTGAGGCCGGTGTTTATTTTGCAAATATAACAGCATGGAATGGAAATAATTCTGAGACAGAAATTCTTAAAGTGGTAGTTATTCATTGATTATTATGTTATTTAGAAAACTTCTTTTTTTATCCTTAATTAGTATTATTTATTGTCAAGGATACTATAATCATCCAGAAATTAACTGGAGAACTTTTGAAACAGATAATTTTCAAATTCATTTTTATGAATCAACAGAAGGAACTGCTAGAGAGGGCGCTTTTGTTGCTGAAAAGATTTATCCGTTTATCACCAATCTTTATGAGTTTAAGCCCAAGGAAAAGACAGATATTATTTTTATAGATACTGACGATATATCAAATGGTGCAGCGTATTATTATGATAATAAGATTATTATTTGGGCTTCCCCTATGGATTTTGAATTAAGAGGTAGTCACCGTTGGTTGCAAAATGTGATTACTCACGAGTTTGCTCATATCGTATCTTTGCAGAAATCAATGAAAGCTGGTCTACGCTTTCCTGGTGCCTATGTTCAGTGGTTGGGGTATGAAGATGAAAAACGTAAAGATGTACTGTATGGATACCCAAATAGACTGGCAAGTTATGCCATACCAGGAACTGTAATACCCCCTTGGTTAGCTGAAGGAACTGCGCAATTTATGTATGATAACGCTGATTGGGATAATTGGGATACGCATAGAGATATGATTCTCCGCGATAGAGCTATAAATAATAACTTACTTTCCTTTACTGAGATGAATACCTTTGGAAAAAGTGGAATTGGTAACGAATCAACGTATAACTCTGGATATAAACTATGTCGATTTATCGCATTATCATATGGGTCAGATAAATTAAAAGAGATTCTCATTAATTTATCATCACCTCTACAGTTTTCTGTAAATAATGCTATTAAAAAAGCTATCGGTATTACAGGGTATGAATTATATGAAGAGTATAAAAAAAGCTTATCTGATGGATATCAATTATTAACTAAAAACATTAAATCAAATATTTCAAGTCCTAATATTATTATAGATAAAGGAACTGCTAATATGCATCCAACTTGGTCTCCGGATGGAACCAATATTGCATTTATTTCCAATGCAGATAATGATTTTTTCAGTCAAACTGATTTATTTATTTATGATAAAAACAAAAACAAAGCAGAGAATATTCAAAAAAATGTTATTTCTTCACCATCTTGGAATTCAAATGGGTCTGTTATCTACTATTCAAAAAGAGCAAAATATCCAAATAAATATGGTTCAAAATATTTTGATATATATGAATACCATATTAACGAGAAAAAAGAAAATAGATTAACGATTGATTCGAGAGGTTTTTCTCCCTGTTATATATCCTCAGATAGTTTATTAGCGTATTTAGCAACATATGACGGTGGGCAAAACATTTATTTGATTGATCTCATTTCTCGTAAAACACAGAAAATAACAAATTTTTCTGATCGTAGAATGATTAGCAATTTATCATATGATGAACAAAATAACAGATTAATGTTTGATGTGACACGAAATCATTTTCGTGATGTTGCATATCTGTCTTTCCAAGATAGTGTAATAGGATATCTTTTTGAGAATAAAGAGTGGGATGAGAGGGATGTTGATATTTCATCTGGAAAAATTATTTATTCCGATGATAGGTCTGGAGTATTCAACTTATATATGATTGATGAAGAATCTAACAAAGGCGGGTACATAACGAATGTGATGGGCGGTGCTTTTATGCCTGATATAAATCAGTTCGGACAAGTCGTTTATAGTCATTATGAAAATGGATCATATAAAATAGCATTAGTAGATACAATAGAATCTTTTGATCAATCACAAGTTGGTTATGACTCTGACTATTGGCAAAGAAATGTAGATTTAACATCCCCTATGACAGAACAAATATCGATAACTGATAAGACATATCAGGATGATTTTACTAATATGTTTATCAGTCCAAAAGTTATGTTGGATTATAATTCATTAAAGCTTGGCTGGTATTTTTATTCAAATGAAATAATAGATCGTTTAAATATATTTGGAGGGGCTTCTTTTAACTCTTCCAAAGATTTAGATTTATTTTATATTTTTGAATTTAGAAGGTTTTTTCCAACAGTATTTGCAGAAGTATACTATCTGACCAGAAATATACAAGAACAAAATAAGTATTCTGTCTATTCATTAGATGACCGTCTTCGTTTTCGTCTTACTCAATTTGATTTTGGATTAAGATTTCCATTGTTTGGATTAGGAAAAATAGAACTTTTTTCCTCTTGGCAGCAATATCGAGCGTTTATTAAAGAGAAAGTTTTGGATATTTCTGGATTAGAAGCAGGATTAGCGTATGATTATTATAAAGGATTAATAAGTGGAGTGAGACTATCACTGAATGGAGTAAAACGTTTGATAGATAGCAATATTAATCCATCAAGCGGGTTCAAGTTAGAAGCAAGTATATTGTATGAGAAAAATGATTTTATTGAAGGATTAGATCTTTCAGATGCAGGTACATTGTTACCTAATTATTCTAATAATAATCTTTGGCGTATTAAGCAATCAAGTTCATTGCACCTCACTATTCCTAAAACAAATCGTATAACCATAAATCTCGAATCAATAACGGGCATGATAACAAATGCAGAGGCGGATTCTTTTTTTAATTTCTTCGCCGGTGGGATGAATGGATTAAAAGGATATCCATTTTATAGTATTGAAGGAAATACAATGGCATTATTTTCCTCAGCACTTCGTTTTCCTCTATTCAGAGAAAAACATATTCCATTAGGATGGATAATCATTCAGAATAGCACCCTAGGGATAATTGGTCAAACTGGGGACGCATGGGATAGCAAAACTAAGAATCCTGATTGGAAATATTCAGCAGGAATTGAACTTAGGATAAGTGGTTTTTCCTTTTATAATTTCCCAACTGCAATTGGATTAGAATTTCATCGAGGTTTTGATACATTTGAGAGAAAAATTGAAAATAATATGCTAACTTATGGCAACGACGAGCGCTTTTATCTAACCCTTTTATTTGGATTTTGATACTATGAGAACTATACTAGTATTTGTATTAGCTGTACAATTTGTAAGCGCCAATGATTTATATAATCTGGATGATAGGTTTCTTTCCAATTATTATTTTTTCCAGGATTCAATTGAAAATGAAATTATTAATCAGAATCAAACTGATGATACCTTGATAGTATATCCAGCGAAACCCATGCTATATTCATTGATTTTTCCAGGTTTAGGACAATGGTATAATAAATCTCCATTATGGAAAATTGGTTTGTTTTCTGGTATTGAGGTAGTGTCAATATTAAGTGGAATGCAGTGGGTAAAAAAAGCAGATGATATAAGAGTTAAATATGAGCTATTTGCAGATGATAATTGGGATTTAGAAACATGGGTATATAATACTTTAAGCACTCCCATCGGTAATTATGCTGATGTTCATATTAAGGGAACACATAAATTGAAATTAAAATTATCTGGTGCTCTCGCGGAACAATTTGGAACATTTGTGCCATCAGATTCATTAGATGATAATGCACATTGGGTCTATAGTGGAGAAGTGACCGTATTAAGAGATAGAGACTTTTATGAAAATATAGGAAAATACGATCAATTTGTAGGTGGTTGGACTGATTGTTATGATCAAAATAATGCCCAGAAGTGGTTTGAAGTATATAAAGATGTTGGTGATAGTGTTGAAACGATTATAACAACTCCCAACAAGGAAGATTATGTATCAAAAAGGGCAGACTCAAATGATTATTTGAATATGGCTAAATTTGCTATCAGTGCGATGATGTTTAATCATGTTGTAAGCGCAATGGATGCAGTTTGGTCTACTCAAAATAGAAATAGACCATCAAAGCCCAAAGAAGTAAAAACCGATATTGGTCTATTGTATGATAAATACTCTAAATATGGGATAGGAGGGCTTTCAATATCTTTATATTGGTAAAAAAATATTCTTTTATGGTCAAAATCATGATATTGATTTTATTTTCAATGAGATGTGCTTCGTTTAAATCGAATGAGCTTGTAGATATTGATGTTCAATTTGAAAAAGCCAAGATCCTTCTTGATAAAAAGAAATATTTACGAGCTCAAGAAGAATTCAATGATCTTGTAATAAGAGGAACACATTCAGATCTTGGTGATGATTCCCAATTCTATCTTGCTGAATCATATTTCTTAAATAAAGAATATCTTTTAGCTGTTGCAGAATATGATCGTCTTATTAGGAGAATGGGTTTTAGTCCTTATGTTGAAAAATCCAGATGGAGAGTTTGTCAAAGTTATGTAAAGGAATCCCCTAAGTATTACAAAGATCAAACAAATACTCAAAAAGCCTTAAGTAAATTACAAGAGTTTATTGATGATTATCCGAATTCAGAATTTAAAGAGGAAGCAAACACGCAAATATCTGAACTTCGAAATAAATTAGCATATAAAGAATATGCAACGGGTGTTTTATATATAAAAATGGAAGAATATCAATCTGCAATAATGTCATTCGAGTTTTTAATTGATAATTACTATGATACGGAAGTATTAGAGAAAGGTCATGTTGGAATAATCAGATGTTATTCTCTTATGGATGAATTTAATAAGGCGGAGAGTTACTACAATGATCATTCATCAAAGATAGTTAGTAATGATCTAAAAGAAACTGCTCAAGCATATATACAAAAAGCTAATTCCTCAAATTAAGTGGTTAATTCTAAAAGAAAAATATGTCTATTTGGTGGAACATTTGACCCGCCCCATATTGGCCATTTATTGGTTGCACAAACAATATTTGAAGCTGAAAATTTTGATAAGATAGTATTCATTCCTACCTTTAAAACTCCTGAAAAAGAAAATGTAACCAACATTAAAGATAGATTAGCTATGTTAACACTGGCTGTTACTAGTAACCCCAATTTTGAAATTTGCGATATAGAAATTAAGCGAGGAGGGATTAGTTATTCTATTGATACCATTAAGGAGTACAAAGAAGAGTATGAATTAAGTTCTAATGAAATATTTTATTTAATTGGAAGTGATTCTTTGCAAAATTTTCATAAATGGAAAGACGGTAAAAAAATTCTAGATAATTGTAGAGTGATTGTTGCTTTACGACCAGGGTTTAGACCAAGTGCTATCTCAAATTGGATTTTACGTAAGGTTAGATTTGCAAGTATTCCACGTTTTGAGATTTCTTCCTCAACAATTCGAGACAGATGGAGAGATGATAAAACAATTCGATATATGGTTACGCAGCCTGTTTGGGAATATATTAATGATCATGGAATGTATCAGTGATATTTAACCAGTATATGCGAGAAAAGTGTCTATAGGTTTTATTTATTTATTTATAGGAAGCATCATGTTGTTTTATGGTGCAGATTTTATTGTAAAAGGAGGGAGCCAGCTGGCTAGCCGCTTTGGCTTATCTCCAATCGTTATTGGCCTAACTGTAGTTGCATTTGGAACTTCTTTACCTGAGTTAGTAGTAAGTATTGTAGCAGCTATTGAAGGATCATCTCCTATTGCTATTGGGAATGTTGTGGGGTCAAATATAGCAAACGTTGGACTAGTGTTGGGACTCAGTTCATTGATATTTCCATTAAAGATTAACTTAATTCAAATTAAAAGAGATTTAATTATCTATATTTTCGTTTGTGCAATCTTTAGCCTTTTTTGCATGAATGGTACTGTCACTAGAGAAGAGGGCTTAATATTATTTCTAAGTGTTATAATGTATACTTGGTATTCATTTTATAATCCTACTATTTCGGATAATAAAAATATAATTGATGAAAATCCTTCAAAATTATGGATGTTATATCTATTTATTTTTTCTGGTATAGCCTTGCTTTCATTTGGTGCTAATTTATTTATAAAAGGCGCCATTGATATAGCAAGATATTTTGGTATTAGTGAAATTGTTATCGGTATGTCTATTGTGGCATTGGGAACATCTCTACCGGAACTAGCAACTTCAGTTATCGCATCTTTTCGTAAACAACACGGTATATCGATTGGAAATATTATTGGTTCTAATCTATTTAACCTCTTATCAGTGATAGGCATTGTTTCATTGTTAAGTCCTATTGAATCTCCAAAAGAAATTCTATTCTTTGAAATACCCTATATGGTCATCTATGGATTAATTTTATTTCCAATTGCATGGATGAAGCAGCCCATTCATCGACTTACTTCAATTTCTCTTTTGGTGGGTTATGTATTTTTTATTTACCAGTTATTTTAATATATGTTATATAAATTTTGTATTCATATGAAACGTTTTATATAAAAGTTAGATTAATAGTATGATTCAGATGGAAAATGTAACCTATGCGTATGAAAAAGGTTACGGTATTAAAAATGTTGATTTCACAATTGAAGATTCTGAATTTACGTTTTTAATTGGACCAACAGGATCTGGTAAAACTACTATTATGAAATTAATTTACATGGCTTTGTTTCCACAAAGCGGTGTAGTAACAACAGGAAAATTTCGTTCTGATAAAATTAAGAAAAGAAAGATTCCCTTTTTAAGAAGGAATATTGGAATGATTTTTCAGGATTATCATTTACTTCGAGATAGAAGTTTATATGAAAATATTGCTTTACCTCTCTATGTTATAGGTACTAGACATAACGATGTTTCTGAACGTGTAGAGGAAGTTATTGATCAAGTTGGACTTGGTGGGAAAGAAGAACACTCACCGGATGAACTATCTGGCGGAGAACAGCAAAGAGCTTGCATAGCTAGAGCATTAGTGAAAGACCCAGATATTATTTTAGCTGATGAACCAACTGGCAACCTTGACCCTATTACTTCCTTTGAACTTTTAAAATTACTTGAATCTGTTAATCATGATGGTACAGCTGTATTGATGGCTTCTCATAATTATAATCTTATTAAAGGACGCGGACATAAAATAATGGAAATTCAACAAGGAATTCTTCGAAGTAATTAATGTTAGATAGATTATTATTTTTGTTTGCGGAAGGATTCCGCAATCTTTTAAGACATAAATTGACAGTGTTCGCTGCAGTATTTTCTGTATTTATGACCATGGTCATAATTGGTTCTTTATTAATAATAGGAAAGAATACGAATAAATTAATTTTCTATTTACGTTCAAAATATAAGATTGAAGTGTTTTTTGATAGTGATATATCTAAAAGAGATGCATTGAGCTTGGTCGAAGATATAGGTTCGATAAAAGGAGTCCGTAACACGACCTTTATTGATAAAGAAAATGCTACACGTATATTTGAAAAGCAATTTGGAGAAAATATTCTAGATTATATAGAACGCAATCCCTTGCCTATGAGTTGCGTAGTTAATGTAAATAGGACTGGTGATTTTGAATTGAATATTTTTCCCATAGTAAAAAAGATTAATTCATTTGAGGGTGTAGATAACGTTGAGCATCAAGGAAAGTTAATTCAACGAATAGAAAGCTATCATAATCGTTTTACAAAGCTATTCTTTATATGTTCAATAGTAATTATTGGGATAACAATTACTATTATTTATAATACAATTAAATTAACAATTTTTGCTAAAAAAGATCTAATTCAAGACTTACATATTATTGGAGCTACAAACACCTTTGTGAAAGTGCCATTTCTAATTGAAGGTGTTTTGCAAGGTCTTATAGGGTCGTCAATTGCTTTTATTGTGCTATCTATAGCATTGAAGATAGGAAATGGGTTAATATCTCAATTTGCTTCCATTACAATTCGCATGGACCCTGCTGCTGCATCTATAATGCTTCTAATAGGTGTATTAATTAGTTTTATTGGAAGTTTTCTTTCTGTTTCGCGGTTTTTGCCATAATATTATGACTACAAACTTGGTTTATTGAATTCTTAATAAATTATTATCTAATTTTATATTACGTAAATGAATATGATGTTATTAAATCAAAGAGAAAAAGATATTCTTAAAAAAACTATTGAGGATTTTATTTCCTTGGGTTCTCCTGTAAGCTCACAACGATTACATAAACAGTACTTTAACCAATTGAGTTCAGCGACAATAAGAAATTCTTTGGCAAATCTTGAGAAAATAGGTTTGTTAAAAAGCATTCATAGGTCATCTGGAAAAATTCCTACAGATAATGGTTATCGATATTATGTGGATACATTAATTGCAGAAAGTTCTAAAACAATTCAAGAATATGATAATATAGCCCAAAAACTATCCGAAGCTTCTGATAGTTTGGAAGATTTACTGCAAGCTACCGCATATATGCTTGGGAAAATCAGTAGATTATTTGGCATTGTAGTTATATCTAAACACCAAAAAAATATATTAAATGAAATAGAATTAATACATCTGTCTTCGGATAGAATCATGTTGGTACTTGGAATGAACTCTGGTTTCATTCGATCTATAGTATTAAATCTAGAAGTAACTATTGATGATTCCCTCCTTAAAGTAATTAATCAAGGTTTAAAAAATAGACTGCTAGGTCTGACATTGGATGAAATTCAGGCGAGTATAGAAGAACGCTTAAAAGAGTCAAAGTATTTTGATCATGAGATAGTACAAATCTTAGTGCAAGATCCTGGTAAACATTTTATTGTTTCTGCTGAAAAACTCATATACACATCATCTTTTTATCAGTTATTAGATTATCCTGAGTTTCATGAAGTAAATAAATTAAAGACATTGATGTCCTTTTTTCATGATAAATCTATGGAAGAGTACATTAATAAAAACTTTTCTGATAACAATAATGTTATTATAGGAAAAGAAATTGGTGATTCTAATTTTAATAATTGTTCAATTGTATGTAAACCATTTGAAAACCATAATATTAATGGCCAGATGCTAGTTCTTGGTCCTAAGAGATTACCCTACAAAAATATAAAAACAATTTTAACAAACTTTACAGAGATTATAAATAATGTCATCTAAAGAAACGAAATCGAAAAAACAATCCTCTAAGGATAATTCTTCTAATAAAAAGAAGGTTAGAAGATCTTCAGCGAAAGTTGATAAAAATAAGTTATTAATTGAAAAAATTACAATTGAGAATAAAGATCTTGAGGATAAACTTCTACGATCAAAGGCCGAATTTGAAAATTTTCGTAAACGAAAAGAAAAAGAAATCATTGATATGTTAAAATATGAAGGTAAAGATGTTATTAATTCGATGATTTCTATCGTAGATGATTTGGAAAGACTATATCTTGCAATTGATACAAATAATGATTCAAATAAATCTCTCCATGAAGGGATTTCAATGATCCAGACAAAAATTGACAAAATATTTACAGAAAGAGAAATCATTTCTTTTTGTGAAGAAGGTGATATTCTAGATTCCGATTTACATGACGCGTTAATGGTTAAACAAGAGATAAATAAAAAAGACAATGAAATACTTGAGGTGTTTGAAAAAGGATATAAATACCGCGATCGTGTCATACGTCATGCAAAGGTAGTGGTGAACAAATCATGAGAGACTACTATGATATTTTAGGGGTAGATCGCAACGCAAGTGCAAATGATTTAAAGAAGGCCTATCGAAAACTTGCACTTAAATATCATCCAGATAAGAATCCTGATGATAAAGAAGCAGAAAAAATATTTAAGGAAGCTGCTGAAGCATATAGTGTTTTAAGCAATAATCAAAAAAAGGCTCAGTATGATCAATTTGGTCATGCAGGGGTTGGAATGGGTCAAGGTGGAGGTGGATTTTCGGGTGGTGCTCATATGTCTATGGATGATATATTTAGTCAATTTGGGGATATTTTTGGAGGAGATGATATATTTAGTAGTTTTTTTGGTGGTGGAAGAAGATCCAGTTCTCGTAAAGGGAATGATATTCGTATAAAAATTAAATTAGATTATGAAGATATTGCCAGTGGTATTGATAAGAAAATAAAAATTAAAAGATCTATAGTTTCTCCTGATATAAAATTAACAGGTTGTCCTACATGCAATGGCCAAGGACAAGTTTCTCAGGTTTCAAATACTATTTTAGGACAAATGAGAACTCAGTCCCTTTGCCCTCATTGTCAAGGAAATGGCAAAGTGGTAGGAGATAGACCTAGCAATGTATCACCAGATGGATTGATAAAGAAAGATGAGACAATTAAGATAACAATTCCAGCTGGAGTTGAAGAAGGAAATTATATGACATTAGATGGCAAGGGCAATGAAAGCATTAGCGGATCTCCTGGAAATCTTCTAATAATGTTTGAGGAGAATGATCATAAATATTTTATACGTAATGGCGATGATGTGCTAATTGAGGCACATATTTCTTTTTCCCAAGCTGCGCTAGGTGACATTTTGGAAATACCTACATTAAATGGTGTTGCAAAATTAAAAATACCATCTGGAATTCAATCTGGGCAAATTTTAAGAATGAAGGGTAAGGGGTTTCCCCGTATTCGTAGGTCAAGCAAAGGTGATCAATTAGTTAAGATACAGGTCGAAACACCAAAAAAGTTATCTAGTAATCACAAAAAGGTCATGAAAGAATTATCAAATATTGATGGTAAAGTTCAAGATCAGTTTCAAAAAATGAAATTTTAATTAATTAAATAAAATATTTAAGAAGATTTTTTATTTATAATAAATTATGATCAAGTAGTTAATCGATTAATTAATATGTATAATTATATAACAGATCATTAAGCTAGAAAGCGAGCGATAAATTTTGGATACAGTTGAAAGAAAAAAATATTCTGATCTTATTGAACTAGGCATTGTATTTGCATTTCTATTTATGATTATTACTATTTATGTACCCAGTATGATATGGGTGGAAGAGGAAGAAGCAGCTGAAAGTGCGAGATTTAATATTCAAACTGTACACGATATTGAATATTTTTATAGAATACTAACTGATGACTATGAACCAGACGGTCTATGGGCTCTGAATGTAGTGAACGCTGTTCGAGATTCAGTTTTGGCTGATTCAACCTATCTGGGAGAAAGAAATTTTGAATTAATTGGAGAGAATGTTAGTGTAAATATTCCCGAAGGTTTTGATGTGGAATACGATACAACATTTGGATTCTTAAAGACACGTAGAGATACTCTAATAGATACAATCCATACAGTGGTTCTATACTCAGAAGAATTATCGCGTAACGATACAAGTTTTGTTACAAAAAATGATTTATCATTGGTAATGATCGAGGAAGGTTTTGTTTCTGATTTAGGTTTTGAGACAAAACAAAGATCGGAAGTCGTTTCCTATTATGATAGTTATATACCTGATTCATCAAATTTTTATTGTCCGTTAACAAATGAAAAGATTGTAGTGAATATAAAAGATGATGGTGATATTGTACGAATTTCTAGTCCTATAGAAGGAATATATAGTGAAGGAAGATATCTTCTTTTTTCATTTAAGACTAGAAATCACGGCTATATCGAAGATGGATCGCGTAGTTGGGACCAGTAGTATTCTGGTTTGATCGCACTTTACATATCTGAATCACAGATATCAATTGCCCATTATTCTAGGGTCCAAGGCAGTCCCTTATTAGCAAACCTTTCTGTTATAGAACTTGAAGGTTCATTACTCGAATCTATTAATAATGAAGAATTAGCAGTTAATTATCTGATAAATGGGTTCGAAAAAGCAAATAGAGATATACTGTTTTCGGGCAATGAAATTATTATATGCATATCAGATACACTTGTAAATCATGAAATATTCCAAACTGAAGTAGATTCTTCTGATAAGGAAATCATTCAATTAGTTGAATGGAAAAAAGATAAAAGATTTGGTCCTACAGTTGACAAATTTCAAGCTTTTATAGAATTATACAATGATAGACGGCAAGGACATATTGTTTATATACATGATTATTTAATTAAAGCAACTCAAAGAATTTGTGATACCTATTCATGTTCCCCTATATGGATGGGTAGCAAATCTATGGTTTTATACTCATTAGGAAACCTACCTTTAATGACAATAGAATTATTCAATGATTATTATAATATTTTTTATTTTGGATTAGAGACTATTAGTGGAGGAAGAGTTCGTTATGGAAGGGGGAGGCTAAAATGTATTAATTCATTTGATAATAATCAGTTTATAGATGAAATAATTTCTCAAAAATTTACCATGAAGAAAAAAGCGCCATGGACTCTATTATTAAATGAGCTTACTGATACTAGAAAAAAACATTGGGAACGATTTGATTTAAAAAAACATGAATTATTTTCAGAGTTATCATTAGATAATGTAAGAATTAATGGTTCTGTTTTAACGATTGAACACAAAATTATATTATCTACAATGATTATGCATCCAAATATTCATCAAGGTATCAACATGTATAATAATGCTCATTTAGTAAACGATCGTGCTTTTCATGAAGACAGCTTTATCTATGATAATTATGAAGATAATGAAATACCCAATATAGAAGTAAGAAATAAAATAAGTCCTAAACAAAATATTGCAAATGAAAGTAAGAAAGAAAAACGCAGATGGAAAAATCCATTAGTTGTTTTAATACAAATTCTTTTCAAACCTTTTATCTTTATTTGGAATGGTATTAAGAAATTTATATCTCTACTTACAGGAAGTTTAAAATCAAGATGGTCAACAGATGATATTATTTCATTTATTAGCGCATTTATATTAATCGGATCATTTGGCTTGACAATATATCTGAAAGAAATGAATCAAAAGAAAACTCCTAGGTTGGAATATGAATATATAAATGCAATTAGCGATATAAAGCAAAATTATCCAAAAAATAAGAGTGCATTGTCTTTGGTAAAAGATCAACTCCCATTTGGCAATACTCTTTCGAAGGATGAGATAATTTATTTGCAGTCAGCAGCTATGATACAAGGGATACGTAATATGTTTACTCTAATAGGTCCTGGTAAAGTTGTGTACGCTTCAACTCTTGAAAATATACTTAATTTTGAATTTGTTGGAGAAAATATAGCAAAAGGCAACATCTTACCTTTAGGTAGAATTTTTGAAACGAGAAGAGATAGAATTGACTGTTGTGGTGGATATAAATTCTATACAGGTGTTGAGCTAAAAAACAAAGACTTTAATAATCCCGACCAATCAGTTGCGCTACCTGTCTCTGCAATTTTAAGTATATTAAAATCTGAATATAGTATATCAAGTATGGTTTATAAAGATGATAGAATAATAGGCGATAGAATACAGACACCAGTTATCATAGGACTGAATTCTGATGAAGAGACTGTAATTAACTTAATCAATGATATTTCAAGCATTGCTAATAATCTATTATTTAGAAAAATTGTATATAAAAATGACCTGGAATCTAATATGGCAAAAGGAACGTTATATTTATCAATTATCCACCCTGTATCAGTTCCAAACAATCTTGAAACTATCGATAATATCAAATTACAATGAATATTCTATCTGGTAGATATAAGGGATTAGAGATAAAGACGAGTAAACGTCTTTCATATCGACCTACTTCATCTAAAGTGAGAAAAAGTATATTTGATATATTAGGAAATCTCGAAGGATTATCTGTATTAGATATTTTTGCGGGGAGTGGTGTATTAGGATTTGAAGCAGCGAGTAGAGGGGCATCTATCATCACATTTGTAGATAATAATAGAAGAGTAATTGATTTAATAAAAGAGAATAGTTATAAGCTGAATAACGAAGTAAAATCCTATGTATATTATAGTCAATGGAATAATTTTCTTAGACAAGAAAATCAATATGATATTATTTTTGCCGATCCCCCTTATGGTAAAATAGATATTGATCAACTAAAGAAAAAGTGTTTCAGCTCATTGTTAAATAATGGTAGATTTATTTTAGAGTCATCAAAAAGAGATGATATTCCACCAGGTGGAGTATCAAAGAATTATGGAGATACAATAGTTACTATTTGGACTAAAAGAGCATGAAGAATATTATATACCCTGGAACGTTTGATCCAGTAACATATGGTCATTTAGATATCGCAGAAAGAGCAGCAACGCTCTTTGATCAAGTGATGATTGTAATTGCAAACAATCCAAGAAAGAAATCGCTATTTACAATTGATGAACGTATTGATTTAATAAAACATTCAACTTCACATTTAAAAAATGTTATAGTCCATACAACAGAATCGCTCATCGTAAATTTTGCAAGAGATAATAATTCAGTAGCATTAATTCGTGGACTACGATCGATTAGTGATTTTGAATATGAGTTTCAAATGGCACTTATGAACCGTTCTTTAGCACCCGAAATAAGTACGTTATTCATGATGCCTGATGAGAAATATATGCATTTAAATTCTACTGTAGTCAAAGAAATTGCTGCATTAGGGGGCGATATGTCCACCTATGTACCTGAAGTTGTTCTTGCAGCGTTAAAGTCTAAATTAAGTAAATAAAGTAATTTATATTCTTTCGCAGATTTTTCTCCAATATTAACATTTTAACGTAATTTTATGCCTACATACGACTACATATGCAATGAATGCGGTGAAAGGTTTGAGCATTTTCAACCTATGTCATCAGCGCCGTTAACTACATATCCTCATTGTAAAGATGAAGACAGTAGCGTGAAAAGATTAATTAGTGGTGGATCTGGATTAATATTTAAAGGATCAGGCTTTTATTTAACTGACTATAAAGATTCCCCAAAAGAAAAAAATAAAAATAAAAAATCAAAGAAAAATTCTGATAAAAAGATGAAGAAACAGAAAACAGTAGATTCTGCAAAAAGTGAGAAATAAATATGTCGAATAATATAAATAAAGCAAGTGAACATTTTAAAAACCTATTGGAAGATCAACTTGCACGTGTTGAACGAATGGAGCATGGTGAAGAAAAAACAAACTACGCGCAAATAGAATCATTAAAAATTGGAATAATAGGTGGGGATGGAATAGGCCCATTTATTGCTGCTGAAGCGCAAAGAGTATTGGAAACATTATTATCTGAACAACTTTCAGAAGGAAAAATTTCTTTCCAAGTTATTGACGATTTGACAATTGAAAAAAGAGCCGATGTAAATCAAGCGATACCTGATGACGTGTTAGAAAAAATAAAGCAATGTCATGTTACGCTGAAGGGACCAACTACCACACCAAGAAAGGGAGATCCTTGGCCTAATATTGAAAGTGCAAATGTTGCCATGCGTAAAGAACTGGATTTATTTGCTAATGTGCGGCCAGTTCGAGTACCAAAAGATGGTATTGATTGGGTGTTTTTTAGAGAAAACACAGAAGGAGCATATGCATTGGGAAGTAACGGAGTGGATGTGACGGATGACTTAGCTATTGATTTCACAGTTACCACTACGCAAGGTTCTGAGCGTTTACTTAGACTTGCCTTTGAATATGCAGACAGAAATAATATTGATAAACTAACGCTTGTTACCAAGGCGAATGTTGTTAAAACAACTGATGGAAAGTTTTTAAAGATTGGATATGATATAGCAAAAGAATATCCAGATATAAGTGTTGATGATTGGTATATAGATATTATGACGGCAAAATTAATTGATCCAAAACGACGTACTCAATTTCGTGTTATGGCGCTACCTAATTTGTATGGAGATATATTAACCGATGAAGCTGCGGAATTTCAGGGTGGTGTAGGGACAGCTGGTTCAGCAAATATTGGTAATAAATATGCAATGTTTGAAGCAATACATGGTTCAGCCCCCAGGATGGTTGATGAAGGCAGAGCCCAGTTCGCTGATCCGTCTAGTATGGTTCGTGCTGGAGCCATGATGCTGCGACATATTGGATTTCCAGAAAAAGGAAAACATTTAGAAATGGCATTGGATATGACTGGACAATTTGAAAAGAAATTAACAATGACAGGTAGGGATGATGGCGCAAATGGTAGAGAATTCTGTGATTACATACTTGAAACCATGAATGATCCAGATCTTGAAAAAAAATGGGAGTCTTACCAATAATAAATTAGAAATACTTTAACGTGTATTAAAAAAGGTGCGTATTTATGCACCTTTTTATTTTTTTGTACTTATGTTTATAGATTATGCAGAAATAAAATGTGAAAGCGGTAAAGGAGGCGCTGGGCGAGTTTCTTTTCGAAGAGAAAAATTTGTCCCAAAGGGCGGACCGGATGGTGGTGATGGTGGAAATGGGGGATCTGTAGTTTTTGTTGCAGATCGAAATCTGCATACATTGCAAGATATTCGGTATAAAAAGATATATAAAGCTGAAAATGGTGGCTCTGGAGCGTCAAATCAAAGAACAGGGAAGAATGGGCAAGATATTAGAATTCCTGTGCCTTTAGGTACTATAATTAGCGATTTAAGTAAAAACTTAGCTAAAGCAGATTTAGTTTCTGATGGAGAAGAGTTTATAGCATGTATGGGTGGTAAAGGTGGAAAAGGGAATATTAATTATAAATCTTCTACAAGACAGACTCCTAGATATGCACAAAAAGGTTTATCTGGAGAGAAAAAGAATTTTTCTATAGAATTGAAGGTATTAGCAGATGTTGGGTTAGTTGGATTACCTAATGCAGGAAAATCTACCTTATTATCATCTGTGTCTTCAGCTACACCTAAAATTGATGATTATCCATTTACAACGCTGCAACCACATCTAGGTATAGTTAAATATGGTGAATATCAATCTTTTGTAATGGCTGATATTCCGGGGTTAATTGAGGGTGCGAGTAAAGGTAAGGGCTTAGGTCATCAATTTTTAAAACATATTGAACGAACAAAACTTTTATTATTTCTAATTGATACTGCAGATAAAAACCCATTAGAAAATTATAGATTATTAAAAAAAGAATTGTTGAACTACAATCCAGATCTTGATAAAAGAAAATATCTAATTTTGCGTACAAAGATTGATACAAAGATTGAAAATGATAAATGGTCTAAAATAGATGATTACTTAAACATATCATCTGTAAGCAAAGAAGGGATACACGAGCTGATCAACAATATTGGTCAACTCCTTAATGAAGAATAATCTTGATATATAATATACTTAAATATTGAAATTGTTTTTCTATGAATATTTCATCGGTAATTTAGAATATTAATTATAAAACAATTATTTTGGAGAGGTGGCCGAGTGGCTGAAGGCGCTCCCCTGCTAAGGGAGTAATGGGTTTATAGCCTGTTCGTGGGTTCAAATCCCACCCTCTCCGCAAGGTAAACCCTGCTGTTTAGTGGGGTTTTTTGTTTCTAGACATTTTAAATAGTATTCTGTAATATTATCATAACAAACGATTCTGATTGCAAATGAGGAAAAAAATGAGATATTTAATTTTATTCGTACTGATCTGTTGTTCTTTTGAAACAATTGCACAAGATCGAGAAACAATATTAGACGGTGAAATGGAAATAAGTTATTTCGGAGGTCTTAATCTCAATTTTGCAAGTGTTATGCAAAATTTAACTGGTCTGATAGGAGGACAAGGAGGGATCCTAGTTAATGATGCGATCTATATTGGTGGATCATTAGGGTCAAGCATTACAGAAATTGGTGGTGGATATACTAGTTACAGATATATTGGTCTTTTATTTGGTTCCTTTGTGAAGCCTAAAGATGCTATTCATTATTTTTCTGATGTTGGTTTGTATTCAGGAAAGATAAGTTCCGAGGGATTGACTGGCATAGTTTCAGCATCAACTGAAAAATTTTCGATCATAGAACCAAGAATTGGTGTAGGTATTAATTTAAATGATAAACTGAAAGCAACCGCAGGACTATCATATAAATTAGTAGGTGCAATAGATAATTCTAATATTAGCAAAAAAGATATTGGAGGAATTTCACTTAGTGGATCTATTATTTATGGATTTTAATTTATTTCAGGTTTTTATTCATATAAAATCAATAAGCCCCACAGTCGTGGGGTTTTTTGTTTCTCTTTCTTTTATACTTATATTCTTCAATAAAGAAAAATTAATTAGGAGAACTTATGAATTTACAAATGATTTTTAGGGTTAATGGAGTTATCCTGTTTATAAATGGATTGAATTTCCTTTTAAATACTAAAATGTTTTTGGGAATGGCCGGTTTCGATATGACACCTCAATTACAAACTTTGGCTCAAGCAATGGGAGTTTCTCTTATTTCAATTGGTCTATTATCTTGGAGAACACCAGATATTGCAGATGAAGCTATGAGTTCATATGGTCAATTATATGGCATCATTGGAGTTTTATGGGTATTGCTTATTGGATATCATTTTGGAACTGGACAAGCATCGGGACCTCCCGTTTATGGTAATCTTGCTATTAATGCTGTTCTTGCTTCATTATTCTTTATGTATAGTAAAAAACATCAACAAGGAGGATAATATGGATTTACTAATAATTGTACACATCAAAAGCACTTATGATGGCTGGAAATCTTTTTTCGATGATAACCCTGCTGGTCGTGAAGATTTTGCTGATGACAGCCGTACAAGAATAGCTAAGGTTGATGATAAAACTGCAATGGTTCAGTTATTTGATGTCGATATGCAAAAAATGTCTAAAGTTGTTAATAATCCAAATTCTGATATAGCTGAAGCAAT